>OLVP01000015.1_pt1 | contig 158728 bp, 99 predicted proteins | sample 1673281 | NCBI WGS metagenome assembly OLVP01 (sample SAMEA3178940, study PRJEB25190) | human gut metagenome | biome: human gut; feature: human-associated habitat; material: faeces | place: Austria | collected 2013
GTGCGCAGGACATTTTCGCCGCCATCCGCGAGCGCGACATCCTGCTGCATCACCCCTATGACTCCTTCTCCACTTCCGTGCAGGCCTTCCTTGCGCAGGCCGCCGCGGACCCGAAGGTGCTGGCCATCAAGCAGACCCTGTACCGCACCAGCTCCAACTCGCCGATCATCGACGCCCTGATCGACGCCGCTCATGCCGGCAAGCAGGTGCTGGCTTTGGTGGAAATCAAGGCTCGTTTCGACGAGGACGCCAACATCGCGTGGGCCCGCAAGCTCGAACGCGCCGGCGTGCACGTGGTGTACGGCATCGTGGGCTTGAAGACCCACTGCAAGCTCATCGAGGTCGTGCGTCAGGAAGCGGACGGCCTGCGCCGCTACTGCCACGTAGGCACCGGTAACTACAACCCGAAGACCGCGCGACTGTACACCGATCTGGGTCTGCTGACCTGCGACCCGGTGGTCGGCCAGGATCTGACTCGTCTGTTCAACCAGCTCTCTGGTTACGCGCCGAAGTCCAGCTTCCACCGTCTGCTGGTGGCCCCGCGCACCGTGCGCACCGGCCTGATTCAGCGCATCCGCCGCGAGGAGGACGCCGCCCGTGCCGGCAAGGAGGCCTGGATCAAGATCAAGGTCAACTCCATCGTGGACGAGAAGACCATCGACGCCCTGTACCGTGCCTCTCAGGCCGGCGTGAAGATCGACATCGTCGAACGCGGCATCTGCGCTCTGAAGCCCGGCGTTCCCGGCCTGTCCGAGAACATCCGCGTACGTTCGATTCTCGGCCGCTTCCTGGAGCACTCCCGCATCTACGCCTTCTGCAATGCTGACGGCCCGCAGATCGGCGAGGGCCCGGCTTCCGGCCCGGAGGTCTACATCGGTTCGGCTGACCTCATGCACCGTAACCTTGACCGCCGCGTCGAGGCTCTGGTGCGCGTCACCGCCCCGGAGCAGATTGACGAGCTCATCAAGTACGTGGACCTGCAGATGGCCGACTCCACCATGAGCTGGCACATGCAGCCCGACGGCGCGTATGTGCTGCACACCAAGGACGACGAGGGCCGCCCGCTGGTCGATAGTCAGGAATACCTGATTCGCAAGCACCAGCGTCGCCCCAATTCGCACAACTGATTTCACTCGATGCTCCCTGTCAGCGCAAGCTGACTGGGGTGGTTCGATGCCCGGCTCCTCTTTCGAGAGGATGCCGGGCATCGTTGTTCAGCGCGCAAAAACTACGTAGCAGCGGTCCAACGTGACCTACAATACAAGAGATGGGTACGAACAGTATGAGACGAATCGTGGAAGCCGCCGGCGGTATTCTGTACCGGTGGAAGGATGATGCCGAGCCGACGCAGGCATCATCTCCATCAACGAAATCCAATATTGCCACCGATGGCACCATCATCGCGAATACCGCGGATTTTGACGGCAAGGCCACGGCAGCACCCGGCGCATCGGACGCGGCTTCCACCCCGGACCCGGCGCAGGCCGACAGCCCGGCCGCGGTGGACAACGTACTCAACCGCATCGAACTGTGCATCGTGCATCGCCCGAAATACGACGACTGGAGCTGGCCGAAAGGCAAGGTCGACCCGAACGAATCACACCGGCATGCCGCCGTGCGCGAGATCGGCGAGGAATCGGGCCTGCCCGTGGAGCTCGGCCCCTATCTGGGCGACATCGAGTACCCGCTGTCCGAAGAGGGCCGCAAACAGCGCCATACCAAGGATCGGTCGGCGGACACCAAGCACATCCAGTTCTGGATGGCCACGCCGATCAGCGCCATCGACAATCTGCGGCGCACCCATGCGTTCGGCCCGGTGCATCGGGCGGACATCGGCGAAATCGACGAAGTCCTGTGGTTGACGCCGGCTGAGGCCCGCAAGAAACTCAGCCATTCCACCGATAAGGACATCCTTGCGCTATTCGTTGACCGGGTGCAGGAGGGCGCGCTTGACGCCGTGCCGGTGATTATCGTGCGCCACGGCAAAGCGGAAGCGCGCAAGCTGTGGAAGGGTTCGGACGCGAACCGTCCGATCACGCCGCGCGGCGCGGCTGCGACATACGCGCTGAACCGCGAGCTGGCGTGTTTCAATCCGACCCGACTGGCCACGTCGCCTTGGGTGCGCTGCCAGGAGACGTTGGAGATGTTCGCGTGGCAGACCGGACGAGACATGGTTCATCTCGATCCGCTCACCGAAGATGCATACGCCGCTGCGCCGGACACCGCATGGGAGTGTCTACTCAGCGAAATCGAGTTCGCACTTGAGCGCCGTCAGCCCATAGCGATATGCATGCACCGGCCGGTGATTGGTGGTATGTTCGGACACCTGCGCAGCATGTGCGTTGCGCCGTCTCTGAGCAAACGCCTGATCGCCAAGACACCGTTCATGCCGACCGGCACGGCGGTGGCGCTGTTCGTCACTCCGACGCCTCATGGTCCCAAAATCATCGATATTCAGAAGGTTCAACCGCTTGTCTACTAGACCCGCATTTCCTGATTCATCCAACTCCTCGGCCGCTGCCGCTGCAGCTCATGCCGCGCACAATGGTGCCGCCGGCAGTCTGGGCCCGGGCTTCGGCTCGTTGCGTGCGGCCGGAGCGGCATTCGGACCTGCTCGCATGGGTTCTTCACGCCCCTCGCGCCCGGCTCAGCTCGACCCGGCTGTGGCCGATGGATTGGCCGGTGGCATGGACCCGCAGGCGTTGAGCGAGATGAGTCATCTGTCTGCTGCCGCATTGCTGGATCGTGTGCGCCATAGCGAAGACCCGGCGGTTGTTGAGCGGGTGCTCACGTTGGTGGAGACGGTCGGCGTGGATGAAATCGCCGAACTATGGAGCGATACCGAGCCGGATTCGCTGCCTGGTGTGCTGTGGCGACTGTATATGTTGCGTACGTGGATGCGATCGAATCGCGACTCAATCGCGCATCTGTGGCGCTTGGGTGAGCCGGTGGCCACTACCGCCTCCGCCATCGCCGGCGTGGATCAGGCTCCCAGTGAAGATGACATCGTGCGATTGGCCGATTCGATTCTCTCCGGTGCTTTTGTGGGCGATTTTGCCGTGGCGCTTGAGCGTGCGGCGGCGTTTACCGATGTGGTGGCGTTGGGCTTGCGCGTGGAGGCGCGGCGCATGGTGACCCGGGCCGAGGCCAACGGCGGCTTCTCCTCGGATGTCGATGAGAAGGCCGTGCGCACCAAAGCCGCCCGCCTTATGCACACCGCCGGCAGCCTCATGGCCACCGCCAAGGATTTCCAACACGGTGCCAACCTCTGGCGTCGCGGACGGTTGGAGTAACCCCGCTCCAGGCTCCCTCTGATGAGGGAGCTGTCACGGGCGATGCCCATGACTGAGGGAGAAACCCACCGACCGCACCCCAACAATCAGCTACCGGCCAACGCCACCCCTTCCCCGGCGCGGCGAGACCCATCGCAAGCTATACTAAGTATCCGCGTCGGACCGTGCTTAAGCCCCGGGCTCCATTTTTTGCCGCCGCGAGCGGCCCTTGCGCCGACAGGCGCTTTCGCGGTTCGGCGCTTCTTTTCTTTTACCAGATTCACGCCCCGAGCGTTGCGATGGGCACGACCAGTATGCCGTCATTGCGGCGATAGGCCTTCCCACCTCGGCCGGTAAGGAACATCATGAATTCGGGGTCTCGGACCTGAGCCATGGGATTGCCGCAGATTTTGTTGCGGAAGGATTTGAGCTTATCCGCATTGTCATCGTTCACCTTAAGGTCACTGAGTTTTATTTCGATGGCACCCCACCTGCCGTCAGACAACTCGATAATGACATCAACTTCAAGCCCCTTGTCATCGCGGTAATACGCAATGCGATTCCCGGCACCCGGCATAGCCGACAGATATACATTCAAATCACGAATGCACAGCGTTTCAAACAGATCGCCGAGCGTCTGTGTATCGCGCATCAGAGTATTCGGCGCGGCACCTAAAACCGCAGCAGGCAACGAAGGATCCACGAAATATCGCTTGGGCTTGGTTCGCACACGACTCTTTGCGCGGAGTGGCGGTTCCCAACCCTCCAAATCCGTCAGAAGGTACAAGTCCTTGAACATTTCCAAATAGCTCTTCACCGTCTGCGTATCCGGCTCACGCCGCTCATCGCCATATGCCATATCCGCAGCCAGCGTCGCATATTTTGGTGCCTGCGAGATGTTCACGGCAAGAGCTCGCATCAAAGCTCGTGCAGTTTCAGGATTCTTCTTCATCTTCGGCACGCTGATATCCAGCACACTTGCGATATATTCGCCCGGGATTTCCAAGGCGAATTCATCGTCTAGCTCAAGATTCGCGGGCCATCCGCCACGGCAACACCATCTGGCGATGTCTTCGATACTCGTATTGCATTCGGCAGGCTCGAATTTCCCCTCGAACAAATCGGATAGGCTGACCGCGCCCGTGGATTCTCCGGATTCAGCCAAGCTCATGGGCCACATGCGCAGACGAGCAATGCGACCAGTGCCGCTGTGATGAATGGCGTCACGATCCTTTGGAATAGCCGAACCTGTAAGAATCAGCTGCCCCTTGCGGTTCGCATTGTCATCTATATGGCGACGAGCGGCATCCCAAATTTGCGGTACATCTTGCCATTCGTCCACCAGATGGGGCTCCTCCCCCATCAGCACCAATGCAGGATCGGTTTGGGCGGCCGCGAAAACTGCCACATCATCCAGACGATCAACGCTTCGAGACCGGGAGAGCGCGGTCCATGTCTTGCCGCACCATTTCGGCCCAACGATTTCCACTGCACCGAACGCCTTGAGCAGTTTACTTAATCTGCTATCTACCACGCGTGAACGATAATCAGGCCTGGTCAAGGTACCATCGCGACCACTCAAATCGTTCATATTGCAGCCTTTCCCAGTTCTATCGTTCTAACAATATAGATTTTACACCAGTTTCATTCCCGATTTTACACCTATCTCATTCCCGGTTTTACACCAGTTTCATTCCCTGTTTTACACCGTGTTGTTTTTTACGCTTTACCCTCTCAGAGGTATCAGAGGCAGATCTCGGCACGGACAGGGCATTGTCCTGCTGCAACTGGCCTATCGCAGCAAAAAGTCGAATCACCCACAAATCCAATCCGATAAGCAAGCCGCGCCATTACCAATTCGGCAGGTCGGCAAACTTGGACTAGGCTGGGAATCATGGAACTCCATGTTTTGAATCATCCGCTGGTCGAGCACAAGCTCACCGTGCTGCGCGACAAGAACACCCCCTCCTCCACCTTCCGCGAGCTCGTCTCCGAACTCGTGATGCTTGAGGCCTACGAGGCCACCCGCAACCTGTCCGTGGTGGCCGCGCCGATCGAGACGCCGGTCGCCCCGATGACCGGCAAGAAGCTCGCCTCCCCGCGCCCGATCATCGTGCCGGTGCTGCGCGCTGGCTTGGGCATGCTCGACGGCATGACCCGCCTGATTCCGACTGCTGAAGTCGGCTTCCTGGGCATGAAGCGCGACGAGGAGCACCCCACCCAGCAGGTGACGTACGCGAACCGTCTGCCCGAGGACCTGTCCGGCCGCCAGTGCTTCCTCATCGACCCGATGCTCGCCACCGGCGGAACGCTGGTCGCCGCCACGCACTACCTGGCCGAGCGCGGCGCCAAGGACGTGACCGCGATCAACATCATCGCGGCCCCCGAAGGCATCAAGTACGTCGAGGAGCACATCGACCCGTCCATCGACTTCAAGGTCGTGGTGTGCGCGGTCGACGAACGTCTTAACGACAAGTGCTACATCGTGCCGGGACTCGGCGACGCCGGTGACCGTCTCTATGGCGTAATTGACTGATTTCCCTGGCTCCCCTCCCCGAGGGGAGCCAACATAACGGAACATCTATGCAAATCGACATTATTGCGCCGGGGCGCGTGAAGGAGCGTTACCTTCGCGACGCCATTGACGAGTATTCCAAGCGACTTTCGCGCTACTGCAAGCTCAACATCATTGAAGTGGCAGATGAGAAAACGCCTGACCATGCCTCCGAAGGCGTTGACCGACAGATCAAGGCCAGAGAAGGCGAACGCATCGCCAAGCATCTGAAGGACGGCGCGTTTGTTATTGCCCTTGCCATCAATGGCAAGCAGCTGTCCAGTGAAGAATTGGCCGCCAAAATCAACGACCTTGGATTGCGTGGCACCAGCCATATTCAGCTGGTCATCGGCGGTTCAATCGGCCTTGACGACGCGATTCTGCGTCGTGCTGATTTTCTGCTGAGTTTCTCGAAGATGACGTTCCCGCATCAGCTTATGCGCGTGATTCTGCTGGAGCAGATCTATCGCGCTTATAAAATCAACGCTGGCGAGCCGTATCACAAGTAAAACGCCATACCTCATGGGGCGGGAAATCCCCCATGGGGCGGTAATTGCCCCATGAGGCGGCAAAATCCTCATGGGGCGGTATGCCAAAATGGCTTAATTCCGCGGTTTCACATATTCTTCAAACCACCCCATGGGCAAGTTACCGCCCGATGAGCCTGTAACCACCCCATGGGCGCATCAATAACGCCCTCAACCTCACACTGCGTCGGGGACGAACGCTTCGAAGATGTGGCGGTCGAAGTAGGGGGCGCACTGGGCGAGTTCATCGCTGCTGCGCACGGTCCATGAAACCGGCATCGCACCCATCGAACGAGCGAGCTTGACTTGCGGCGAAGCGCCACCGGTCCAGTCATAAGCCACGAAATCAGGACGAGACAGCCAGTCGAACGCCAGTAAGCCGGCGGCCCATTCAGCCGCACCATTCTTGCTCAGCTTCGCCGGCCAGCTCAGCTGACCGCGGCACACCTCAGGGTGATGCTCCTTGTACCAATTCACCGCGCCCGGGTGGAAGGATTCGATCACGTACGGGCCGTCATACGCCTCAAGCAAGGCGTGGCCCTTTTCCATGAGCTCTTCGCTACGCTCATCCCAAGCCCTGTTGTTGCTGAACTTGTATTCCACAATCAGCGGAGCCCGGCCGGCCACCACGTCCAGCACATCGGAGAACAGCGGCACATGCTGGTAGTACCCCTTCGGCGCGGCGGACGGCGTGACCACCAGCGGCGGGTTCGCGTCGGCACCCGGCAACGGTTCGGCCTTCAAATCGCCTGACTCGCCGTTCGGGAAGAGCGGAATACGGGCGAGTTCGTCGTAAGTCAGGTCTTCGATGCGGCGCGGATCGCCGGCCACGCGCAACAAATCGGCGTCATGGACCACGACCACTTGGCCGTCGAGCGTAAGCTGCACGTCGAGTTCGATGCCATAGCCAGCCTCGCAGGCGGCGGCGAACGCGGCCAGCGAGTTTTCGGGAGCAATCGGACCGGTCATATCCGCACTGCCGTAGCCGGCCTTGACAGCCATGCGACGGGCAAGCGACACATAATCATCGTTTTCGGCGATGGATCGCTCAGTGGTATCGGCTTGGGCGCTAACCGGATTATCCCCACCATAATCAGCGATATCGATATAGCCGACCAAACCAGAACCCGCATCATGCAAGCCACGATGGGCATACCATACCTCCGGAATGGAGGGCACGAAATTACGACGCTTGTCATTGAACGTGCGCGGGGCCACGGCCCACACGGCAGCACCGGCGGCGGCCACGCCTGCCAGCGCCACGTTTCTCCAGAGCTTCGACGACATTGGAATCCTTCCTGTTGGGCTGCCTCTAGCCTAACGCTTCTGCCAGCCATTGTGGAGTGGTTGGATCATCCGGTTTCAGCGCGCGGTCCAGGTGGTTGGCGCGCAGTGGCTCCCAGCTGAAATCTGCCAGCAGATCGGCGGGTTTGCAAGGAATTGGAGTGGGTTGCAGACGCAGCAGCCAGGCGCAGTATCCGATGATTTGCTCGGGGGTTACGTTGCGGGCGCGCAAGGCTCCCATATCCAGCGAACGTTCGCGCTTGGCTAAACGCCGGCCGGCCGCATTGTCGATAAGCGGCAGGTGCGCATACTCGGGGTGCTCGGCGAGAGGCTTTTCCGTGTTGCCGCATTCCGGCTCAAAGCCGCCAGCCAACAGACACTGGCGAATCCACATTTGCAGCGCGGTGGAGCGCAGCAGATCACGGCCGCGCACGATATCATCAACACCCATATCGAGGTCATCCACGACCACGACCAGTTGATAGCCGAACAGTCCATCGGCTCGGCGAATCACGGAATCGCCTACCTCGCGGGCCAAATCGTAGTGCTGTGGACTATAGACACGGTCGTTAAAGCATGCGACACCATCAACGATTCCGGCATCGCCCTGCTGTTCCGGCGGCACGGCTCCCGACAGCGCAGCGGAATCGTCAGGCACTGTACGTTGCTTTTCTCCCGCTGCCGATTCCGGCATGGCGATACGGATGGAATGCTGGTCGCCGCGAACCAAACGGGCACGGACCTCGTCGGGATGGTCGTGCAGCAGGCGGCGGCACGTGCCGGGGTACACCATGAAGCCGTCGCCCTCGTTGGGGGCCGAGGCGGCGCGAATGTCGGCACGCGAGCAGAAACAGGGGTACAGCACACCTTGCGAGCGCAGGCATTCGAGAGCGTATTCGTATCGTTCAGTGCGCTGGGATTGGAACATCGGTTCGCCATCCCAGTCGAGGCCGAGCCAATGCAGGTCATCCATCATGAGCTGGTCCGCACCGGCGACCACACGCGGCTTGTCCACGTCCTCGATACGCATCAGCATGCGGTCGCCACGCGAGCGGGCCGAAAGCCATGCACCCAACATGGCGTACACGTTGCCGATATGCATGCGCCCCGACGGCGTCGGCGCGAATCGTCCAGTCACTGGCCCTCCTCGTATGAAGTTCAGCACCATGGTAGCGAAAAGGCTCTCCTCCTCAGAGGAGAGCCAATATAGTGAAGCTCGCCAGCCCGAACTCCCCTCAGTCAGCTTCGCTGACAGCTTTGCTCAGAGAGGGGAGCCAGTGATTGTCACTTGTCTTCGGTGACGTTGTCCACGCTCACGTCCGGATTGTCGGAGACAATCTGGTCGCTCGCCCAAGCGGAGAGCTCCAGATGTTCGCCGCCGGTCTGGTCGACGAGCACGGTGTCACCGTCGTGGACCTTGCCGGCCAGCAGCATACGGGCCAGCTGGTCGCCCACTTCGGTCTGTACCAGGCGGCGCAGCGGACGAGCGCCATAAGCCGGGTCGTAACCGGTGTTGGCCAGCCATTCGCGAGCCGAGTCGGTGACGTCCAGCGTGATGCGGCGATCGGTCAGACGCTGGGACACGCCAGCCACCTGGATATCCACGATGCCGCCAAGCTCCTCGCGCGTAAGCGGGTGGAACATGACGATGTCGTCCAGACGGTTCAGGAACTCCGGCTTGAAGTTCATGTGGACAGCGTCCATCACGGCCTTTTTCTTGGCGTCGGCGTCCATGTCCTCGTTCACGAGGAACTGCGAGCCGAGGTTAGAGGTCATAATCAGGATCGTGTTCTTGAAGTCCACGGTCCTTCCCTGGCCATCGGTCAGGCGACCATCGTCAAGTACCTGCAGCAGCACGTCGAAGATCTCCGGGTTGGCCTTCTCGACCTCGTCGAACAGCACCACGGAATACGGGCGACGGCGCACGGCCTCGGTCAGCTGGCCGCCCTGCTCGTAGCCCACGTAGCCCGGCGCCGCGCCAATCAGGCGCGAGACCGAAGCCTTCTCCATGTATTCGGACATGTCGATGCGGACCATGGCCTTCTCGTCGTCGAACAGGAAGTCGGCGAGCGCCTTGGCCAGTTCGGTCTTGCCCACACCGGTGGGGCCGAGGAACAGGAACGATCCGGTCGGACGGTTCGGGTCGGAGATGCCGGCACGCGAACGGCGCACCGCGTCGGACACGGCGGCGATGGCTTCCTTCTGGCCGATCACACGCTTGCCGAGGTAGTCCTCCATGTGCAGCAGCTTCTCGTTTTCGCCCTGCATCAGGCGGCCGACGGGAATGCCGGTCCAGTCGGAGACGATCTCAGCCACCGAGTCGGCGTCCACACGGTCCGGGACCATCGGCTCATCGGCCGGGTTGGCCGCGCTGGCATCAGCAGATTCGGCATCCGCGCTCTCCGCGGCGGCAAGCTCCTTCTGAATGGACGGAATCTCGCCGTACAGAATCTTCGAGGCCTCCGCCAAGTTGCCTTCACGGGTATACTTATCCGCCTGCACGCGCAGGTCGTCGAGCTTGGCACGCAGGTCGCCGACCTTGTTGTGGCCAGCCTGTTCCGCATCCCAACGCGCCTTGAGACCGCTGAGCTTCTCACGGGTGTCCGCAAGTTCGGCTTGCAGCTTGCCCAGACGCTCCTTGGACGCAGGATCCTCGGCCTTCTTGAGCTGCATTTCCTCCATTTCAAGACGGGTCACCTTGCGCTGCAGCTCATCGATCTCCTCAGGCGAGGAGTCGAGCTCCATACGCAGGTGAGCGGCCGCCTCATCGACCAGATCGATGGCCTTGTCCGGCAGCTGACGACCCGAAATGTAACGGTTCGAGAGGGTCGCGGCGGCAACCAGCGCGTCGTCGCCGATCGTTACCTTATGGTGCGCCTCGTAACGCTGCTTCAGACCACGCAGAATGGCGATGGTGTCTTCCACGCTCGGCTCACCCACGAACACCTGCTGGAAACGACGCTCCAGCGCCGGATCCTTCTCGATGTTCTCGCGGTACTCGTCCAGCGTGGTCGCGCCGATCAGGCGCAGCTCGCCACGGGCCAGCATGGGCTTCAACATATTGCCGGCATCCATCGAGCCTTCGGCCGCACCCGCGCCGACGATGGTGTGGATCTCATCGATGAAGGTGATGATCTGACCATCCGCATTCTTGATTTCGTTCAGGACGCTCTTCAGGCGCTCCTCGAACTCGCCACGGTACTTCGAACCGGCCACCATGGAGCCCAAGTCAAGGGAGATGAGCTTCTTGCCTTGCAGGGTGGTGGGCACGTCGCCCGCCACGATACGCTGGGCCAAGCCCTCCACGACGGCGGTCTTGCCGACGCCGGGCTCGCCAATCAGCACCGGGTTGTTCTTGGTACGACGGGAGAGGATCTGAATCACGCGGCGGATTTCCTGGTCACGTCCGATGACCGGGTCCAGCTTGCCTTCCTTGGCGGCGGCCGTCAGGTCGGTGGAGTACTTCTCTAGGGCCTTGTACGAGCCTTCCGCGTCCGGGCTGGTGACCTTCGCGCCACCACGCACGCCGGGTACGGCCTTGCGCAGGGAGGCTGCGGTGACGCCGTTCTTCTCCAAGATTTCGGCCGACTGGTTCGGCTTGCTGGCCGCGATGCCGATAAGCAGATGTTCGGTGGAGACGTATTCGTCGCCCATCTGCTGCATTTCCTTCTCAGCCTGGGCGATGGCGGCGGTCAGCTGGCGGCTGGCCTGTGGCTGCGAGGTGCTGGATCCGGATGCGCTCGGCAGCGCGACCAAAGCGTTGCGCACCGCCGCGCCGATGGCCTGCGGGTCCCCGCCCGCGGCCTCGATCAGAGAGCGCGCCACGCCGTTTTCCTGGCGCAGCAGCGCATCCATGACGTGCAGGGTCTCGACCTGCGCGTTTCCTGCGGCGGACGCACTCTGAATCGCGTCGCCGACGGCTTCTTGGGCCATAGTGGTGAACTTCTGTTCCATATCGTATTCCTCCATATCATGCGGTCTGCGCAGTGCGGCTCGCGGGCTTCGAAAGCCCTGCGAGCGTTGCGACAGACCGCAGCTTGTCGTTGTCTGATATGGTCAACCGACCTGGAACCCATTCTATTCCCAAAACTTGAGTGCATATGACTCAAGTTTTGGATTTTGGTGGGGAGGGTGACTAGTAGCCCCCTCTGATGAGGAAGCTTGGGCAGCCGCTACTTCAGTGCGCCGACGGCGGATTCGGCGGCGGCGAGGACTTCGCCGGAGAGAATCGCCTCGGCCACGCCCTCAATCTGCGGGGTGGTCCAGGTATCGCGTACGTCGGGGCCGATTTCGTTGGCGTACTGGCGCACCACGCGGTATACGGCGGCGCCCGCCGCACCCGGACGGTACGGCTTGCGGAAGTCGAAGGAGCGGCAGGAGCACAGCAGTTCCACGGCCAGCACGCGCGCAAAGGCCGGAATCGACCGGCGCAGCTTGCGGGCGGCGGCCCAACCCATCGACACGTGATCTTCCTGCATGGCGGAGCTTGGAATCGAATCGACCGAGGCAGGCACGGCGTTACGCTTCATTTCGGAGACGATGCCGGCAGCGGTGTATTGGGCGATCATGAAACCGGAGTCCACGCCCGGGTCACCAGCCAGGAACGCCGGCAGGCCGCGGTTGCGCGCCACGTCAAGGAAGCGGTCGGTACGACGCTCGGAGATAGAGGCTACGTCGGCGGTCGGAATCGCCAGGAAATCGAGCACATAGGCCAGCGGCGCGCCATGGAAGTTGCCGTTGGACTCCACACGGCCGTCCAGCGTGACGCACGGGTTATCGATGGCGGAGGCGAGTTCCACGCCCGCCACGGAGGCCGCGTATTCCACGGTGTCGCGGGCGGCGCCGTGCACCTGCGGGGTGCAGCGCAGCGAGTAGGCGTCCTGCACACGCACGGTGGAGCCCGGGCGGCCGGCCTCAATCAGACCAGAGTCCTTGAGCATGCGGGCGATGTTCGCAGCGGAATCGCCTTGGCCGCGATGCGGGCGCAGCGCCTGCAAGTCGGCGGCGAATACGCGGTCGTTGCCGAGCATGCCTTCCACGCTCATCGCGGCGGCGACATCCGCGGTCTTGAGCAGCAGGCGCAGATCGGTGATGGCCATACACAACATGCCGAGCATGCCGTCGGTGCCGTTGACCAGCGCCAGTCCTTCCTTCTCTTTCAAATCGACGGGCGTGATGCCGGCCGCACGCAGCGCTTCGCCGCCGCCGATCTTGAGGCCGTCAGCGTTGCGGGCCTCGCCTTCACCCATCGCCACCAAAGCACAGGCTGCGAGCGGCGCCAAATCACCGGAGCATCCGAGTGAACCGTATTCGTAGACCACCGGGGTGATGCCGGCGTTCAGCATATCGGCGTAGACCTGCGCGGTTTCCGGGCGCACACCGGTGCGTCCGGTGCACAGGGTGCTCAGGCGCAGCACCAGCAGGCCGCGCACCACCTCACGCCCCACTTCCGGTCCGGCACCGGCGGCATGCGAGCGAATCAGACTTTTCTGCAGCTGCGCACGCTGTTCCTTGGGGATGGAGGTGGAGGCGAGCGCGCCGAATCCGGTGGAGATACCGTAATGCGGCACGGTGTCGTCGGCCAAATGATCGATAACCGCGCGACTCAGCGCCATCTCATGCTTCGATTCGTCCGAAATCGCCACTTTGGCACCGCCGCGCGCTACGGCGATAACGTCCTCGATGCTCAGCGCTCCAACACCTACGGTGACCGTCTGCTCTGCCATGCTCATACCTTTCTATATATGTGCCGCATTCCGCATATACGACATATGCGGCACATGCTTCGCCGGGGATCCGCGACTGCCCGCATTCGCTCACCGCACCTGCCCATCAACAGCAGGCGACGCAAACGCGACCAATCGCTCCCCGAGTAATCAAACCTTGGCCATTTCACCTCAGTCGGATGCCCGCCATAAGCCACTTCGTCCATCTTGTGTCTGAAATCTCAGACATGTAAGGTGATGGAAATATGAGCCATGCCTCGCAGCAATACGCCTTCACCGAGCCACGTACCGTCAAGCGGGCGCAGGTGAAGCCATCAGAACGGGAACATCAGACATCATCATCCGCGCCACGTGTCTCGCTGGCTCCGGCGGCCGACCGTACGCTCGACATCCTCGAGTTCATCGCGAGCAATGGTCAGACGCAAGCCGCCACGCTCGCTCGCGAACTCGGCATTCCGCGCTCCACGGTGTACCAATTGTTGGAGATTTTGGAGCGTCACGGACTGGTCACCCGCCTTGCCGAGCAGCGCGCGTACGGCATCGGACTCAAGACTTTCGAGCTGGGATCGGCCTATTCTCGCCAACATCGTGTATCGCAGGTCGCGCATCCGGTGTTGGCGCGTCTTGTTGACGAGACCGGCGAAAACGGACATCTGGCCGTGCTGCACGGCAACGAAATCATTTATGTGATTGAGGAGCGCGCCGCGCATCGCCCGCCGCTAGTGTCAGGCGTGGGCGTGCGCCTACCCAGTCACCTGACCGCCACCGGGCGGGCCATTCTGTCCGCACTCCCCCGCAATCAGGTCCGCGCGCTATATCCCAATCGTCAGGCGTTCACCGACCGCACCGGCATCGGCCCCAAATCGCCCAAGGAGCTGGAGGCAACGCTCGCCGAAACCCAACGCACCGGTTTTGCCGAGGAACACGGAGACGTGACGCCCGGCTTTGATTCATACGCCGTCGCTGTGCGCGACTACAACGACTTTCCCATCGCCGGGCTGGCTCTCACTTTCGTGAGCGGATCGCTGCGCCCCGAACAGGAGCGGTCGCTTAAGACCAAGCTGCGGCTTGCCGGCACGGAACTGTCCCGGCGTCTCGGCGCGGTCGGCAGTTTGACATGAGGATTCGCGAGATCATCGTGCTGGGCTCCTTCGCCCCGATCACGATCTTCTCAACCAAGTTCACCGATTCGCTAACCGGCAACGCCAAGCTCGCCGGCTTCTCGCTGACAGTGACGGCCATCATCAGCTTGGTGGTGATGACCGCCCTGCACGCACTTCTGCCGGGAGCGTAAGGCGCGTTCTTGGTTCCCTCAGTCAGCTTCTCCGCCTGGACGGTTCCCCTCAGAGAGGGGAGCCAGAACGAGTCACGCCCGAACGATTACGTTGCGCAGATCACCGATGCCTTCGACGTGCACGATGGTCTCGTCGCCGGGGTCGAGGTGGCCGGAGGCGTTCGGGGTGCCGGTCATGATGACGTCGCCAGGCAGCAGCGTGGAGAACGACGAAATCGCGGCAATCTGCTCGGGGATGCCGTGAATCAGGTTCGCGGTGGTGCCAGACGCCATCGGCACATCCTCGCCGTTCAGCGTGAAGGAAATCTTGGCGTCCTTCCAGTCGAGGTCGTCACGCATCACGATCCACGGGCCAAGCGGACAGGAGGTATCGAAGCCCTTGGCGCGCGTCCACGTGGGGTCGATGCCCTGCAGATCGCGCAACGTCACATCATTGACGCAGGTGAAGCCGAGCACGTAATCCATCGCGTTCTCGACGGTCACGTTCTTGGCGATACGGCCCATCACCACGGCCACTTCCGGCTCGAAGTTCATGTCCTTGGAGCAGGCCGGGTACACAATCGGGTCGTCGGGGCCGATTACCGAGGTGGACGGCTTGGTGAAGATCACCATGTCTTCCGGCGCGTGGGCGATTTCGGAGTGGCCGGCCTCGTGCATGAACTGGGCGTGGGCCTCATAGTTCTTGGCCAGACCGTAAACCTTGGAGGGGATGACCGGGGAGAGCAGACGGATGCCATCGCCGTCGACCGGGTAACGAGTGCCGGTGGGCTTGACCTGGTCGCCGGCCAGCGGATGGCCGTCCAGTTCGATGAGGTAGTCCTTGCCGTCCGTTTCGTCCTTCTGCACGAAGGCGTAGCGCGGCGAATCATTCAAAGAAAAACGTGCGAGTCTCATGCCTGTAAGCCTACTCCTTGGCGGTTCCTTCCGCAGAAGCATCCGTCCAAGGAGCAAGCAGACCGGCCTTCAATCGACCAAAACGCACGTTCGCTGGGATTGCTACTTTTCGGTCCAGGTTTTGTCATACAGCGACTGGCCGCTTTGCGTGTGCATGATGACGCGCAATGATGCCTTGCCGCTGGAGGTCTTGCACATCGAGCCCAGCAGATTCGCGGTGGATTGATAGGTGCTGTCCATAGCATCCAGTGAGGAAGCGGCGGTATCGCCTAGCGCGGCATAGCTGTCGTCGAGCACGTACTCGTACACCAAGGTGTCACCGTCGACACGGTAGTTGAAGGTGATGCCGGTGTCTGCAAACGTATCCGCTTCGGATTCAATGGAGTCCTTGAATTCCAAAGAGTCGACGAAATCCTGAATCGAATCGTACAGCCCATAATCGCCGTCGGTTAGATCGTCATGGGTTTCGCCCAACGTGTCGTCCAGCGCATCGTCAAGATTATCTTGAGCTTTGCTCTTATCGCTGCTATCACCGTTGCCCGAAGAGGACTGACTATAGAAGGAATCGGTTTTCGCCTCATCTATAGCCTTGCTGGCATACGAGGCACCGCCGACGATCAGCGCGATGACCAGTATTACCTGTATCACCATGCCCGCCGCACTGATGATGATGCCGGCGATGGCCAAGCCCTTGCCCTTGCCGCCCTGTTTCTTAATCTGGTTGAGGCCCACGATGCTCAGGATCAGACCGAGGAGTGAGACAAGGAACGAGCAGATAAAACCGGCAATAGCCAGACCGTTGTACTTCTGGTTCGCTTCAGGCGGCACACTGCCGTAAGAACCAGACCATCCCGGCTGGCCGTTCGGTTGGCCGCCTTGCATATACGGGTTATAGGGCGTTTGCGGAGGCACGGCCCCGCCGCCCGGATATACCGGAGCACTGACGCTGCCGTAGACCGGAGGAACCGATCCGCCTGCCGGAGCCGCCCCCGGATAGGGCGAATTGGGTGCTGCCGGTGCGGGCGCGGGCGCAGCGGCAGGAGTCACTGGTGGCAAAGCCTGCGTAGGCGGTACCGGCTGATTGGCCGGCGCAAAAGGCTGGGTGGGCTGCTCGGCAGGTGTAAACGCCTGCGTAGGCTGCTCAACAGGAGTGAACGCTTGAGTGGGCTGTTCGCCCGCTGCGATTGCTTGGGTTGGAGCATTGTTGGCGGCGGTTCCCGTTTCCGCCGTCATCGCATTTAACGGCTCGGTCAGATTGGCGTCAGCCTGCTGCCACGGCACCTGGCTGTTCGGATTGACATTCGGATCAGTCATGACATGCACTCCTTCAACTGCATCGCACCCCACTTGCGAGATGCGCCCCTCGTCTTACGCGCCACATTGTGCGTTACAGACAACTGTACTCCTCGTGGCGAGCCTTAAGTACCCCAGGAAATTTGGCTTCCAAAAACACAAAAGCCTGAAACCGGCTATTGCCTCAGCAATATTCAGTCGGTTTCAGGCTAAATCGTTAATCCTCTGGCGAAACGACGATCTACTTCTTCAGCAGCGGTGCGACCTGCTCCTCGTAAGCGGTGAGGGCGGTGTCGATCACGTTGTGCATGTCGTAGTACTTGTAAGTGCCGAGGCGGCCGCCGAACACGGTGTTCGGCTCGGCCTTGGCCTTGGCCTCGTACTGGGCGTACAGTGCCTTGTCCGCATCCGTGTTGACCGGGTAGTACGGCTCGTCGCCACGCTCGGCGAAACGGCTGTATTCCTCCCACACCACGGTCTTGTTCGGGTTCTGGGCATCGTGGCGCTCCGGGTTGAAGTTCTTGAATTCGATGGCGCGGGTGTAGGGTACGTCCGCGTCGGAGAAGTTCATCACCGGGCAGCCGAAGTGGTCGCCCTCATCGTAGCGGACTTCCTTGAAGTCGACCGTGCGCCACTTGAGGTCGCCGAGCTCATAGTCGAAGTAACGGTCCACCGGGCCCGTGTACACGACGGGCACGCCAGCCGCCTGCAGCACCTTCTTGTTGTACGGCTGGGACTCGTCGAAGAAGTCGACTCCAAGCTCCACAGTGATGCGCGGGTCGTCGATCATCTTCTCCATCCACGCGGTGTAGCCGTCGGCGGGCAGGCCCTCCCACGTGTCCTTGAAGTAGCGGTTGTCGTAGTTGAAGCGCACGGGCAGGCGCTTGATGATGTCGGCCGGCAGCTCGGACGGGTCGGTCTGCCACTGCTTGCCGGTGTAGTTCTTGATGAACGCCTCATACAGGGGGCGGCCGATGAGCTGAATGCCCTTGTCGTTCAGGTTGGCCGGATCGGTGCCGGCCAGCTCGCCCGCCTGCTGTTCAATCAGGGCCTTGGCCTCGGCCGGCGTGTAGTGCGCGTGGAAGAACTGGTTGATGGTGCCGAGGTTGATGGGCAGCGGGTAGACCTCGCCGTCATGCGTGGCGTACACGCGGTGCACGTAGTTCGTGAAGCTCGTGAAACGGTTCACGTAATCCCACACGCGCTTGTTGGAGGTGTGGAACAGGTGGGCGCCGTACTTGTGGATCTCCGCGCCGGTCTCCTCGTCCATATACGAGTAGGCGTTGCCACCGATGTGATCGCGGATGTCGATGATGTGCACGCGGGCACCCGTATGCTCCACCGCCTGCTGCGCGACCGTCAGACCAAACAGGCCCGCACCGACAATTACCAGGTCGGGGTATTCAGTAGAACTCACCATGCGCAATAACCTTTCAGTGTCAATCTATCAGTTATTATGTTCGATTTCCGAGAGATTATCTTACTCACCCAACTGCAAATCGACCAAAGAGCAATGAACGCCTGCACAGCATATCTATATCTGTTTCCTAGGAACATTCGCGGAGCAAAGATCAAGCACGCCCGCGCAAGCGCCAAATTGTGTAGGCGGCGAGGGTGATGCCGTCTGCGATGCTGCCAGCGGCAATCATCTGGTCCATAGTCTGTACGGAGCACCATGTGAGGTGCGACAGTTCCCAGTCACGTCCCGCATCCGGCGTCACTTCGGAAACGTTCAGACCGACCACGGCAATCGAATCTTTCATCACACCCGTGTCCGCATGCATACGTTGCAACACCGCCGCGGAATCGGCATCCGCATGGAGCCCGGTTTCCTCATGGAATTCACGCAACGCGGTTTGCTCGGGTGTCTCTCCCGGCTCTCCCATGCCTCGCGGAAATTCCCATTCCCATGATTCCGTGGAGACCCGCCAGTGGCGAGCCAGCAGCACGCGCCCATCACGCTCCGCGACGCATACTGCCCCAGGACGAGCACCCTTGACCGAAGCATAATGCACGGCGAAATGATTCCCTGTCGCAACGTCTTCCAGTGCCACTTGGGTAACCGCAAAATCGGCACCGCCCTGCTCTTGGTACATGACCTTCTTACCCAGAACCTTTAGCGGCGGCTCGCCGTCATGTACTGCGTCATCGCGAATCACTTCGTCAGCCACCGCGCCATTGGATATAACACCGCTCGATGCCCCGCCATCGCGCCCCACCGGTAACGCATTAACTACCATTTCGGCCACCTACCACTTTCGCCATTGATCATTACTATTATCCCCAAGCGCTGCTACCGCACCCACAGCCCGCGCTACTCCAAATACACCACGGTCTTAAAACTCGACCTCACACCCAGCAGCCATTTCGCGATATCGATAAGATTCGGCACAATGCCGATGAACCACGCCACCATCACCACGAGCCATATCGGCGATTTACCGTTGAACCACACGTTGTCCGACAACGCAGAAAGCAATGCCAACACACCCGCCACCAACGCACTCCATAACATATCTATGCCGTCACCCTTCAGGCTCTTCTGCTGGCACGCCTGCTCCACCGCATAGGCCACATTGCGCGTATTAATCTTCTGAATTCGCTTGCTCGTATCGGCATTGCACTTGCGCCATGCCTCAATAACCGGCTGGCTTTGATAGCAGAACGTCGCAAACAGCACGAACGGCATCTTGCCCAACTGCTTGGTAATACTACCGTTAAGTACCAGCGACGACCTGCTCGACCTGTCTCCAGCCAGCCGTGCAAACGAGTTATTCGGCGCGCTCACCGCTACCAAATACGCGCCAAGATGCTGCGCCATGGTTTTCTGGTACACGAATTGATACCAGTCTCGCAACAACTGACGAGACATTTCAGGCTTCTCGACTTTGCCTACTTTGCCGACCGACTTACCGAACCATTTGCCAGTCGACCCATCAACCGACTCATCAACCGTCTCTTCATCCGTCTCGGTTTCTCGCAGCGCTGGCTTGCCTTCCGGCAGTTCAACCGCCCTATCAATGCACATACGCGCATCAGTACGCTTCGGCATCTTCGCAATCGCCTGCAATGTCTGTGCAAACGTCACCGTCGTATCATTGCCGCCGCTCGACCCCGTATTCGCCGCGCCCGCCAAGTCCCGCAAATGGAACTGTTTGCGCAATACCTCCGCACAATCGCGCGCATTGGCTTCAAAATATGGGACGAAACCCTTACTTTTCGTCAGTTCTTTGACCGAAGCATCATTCTGGTTCTCGTAAAGCACCAGACCCTGTTTTTCCGCGTCGATCCATTCCTGCCAACGTTGCCCGAGGAACCGGCACCGATCCTCAATAGCCGCGCCATACCAGTCACTCGCATCACCGTCAGCTTCAGCACCGTACAGCAACTGTGCATACATCTCCGCGATGATGGTTGACTTCAGCTCTCCTGTTTCGTGAGCATGTTTCAGCCGATTGGTGAACTCGGTATAGAACCGACTATTTAGCCCCAGCGCTTGATTCCACGTGACCGTGGTGCCGAACACACAGTATTCCAGCGGCCGAACGGTCAGTTGTTCCTCAGTTCCCGCACACACAAGGTCCTCGGGAAGAATGGTTTCGTTTTCCTGTTCCGCTGCCTTTTGCGCGTCTTCTTTCACGTCTTCGATGCTCTTAGTGGTGAACGCCACCAAGCAGTCCTCCAGAGTCGGATGCCGGCCGGAGACGATGATCGCCGGACCATCCTTATACGACTTTCCCAGCACGCCATTGACCGCCGTGGGGCCGAGAGCCAAGAAGAACAGACCATCCAGCAACTGCGCTTCGGTCAGCATGATTTTGGGGCAATACATATATGCGGTGCGCACAATACCCGCAAAATGCGTTGCGATGTCTGTGTAGTCGTTGAGCAACCGCTCGCAGGGGCGATACGTATCGGTCCTGCACCACAGATTACGAATCGATGGATACGCAGGGTACTGCTTCACAAGGTCATTCCACTCTTGGCTCTGCTCAGTGGAATCGAAGTTCGTGATCATCGTTGCCCGTAGCGATTGCCTCTTGCCCATACGCCTAGTCTAGGCACATCATTGGCGCACAGGCACATTACCATCTCGTGCAGTTGCTAGACGAGCAATTAGACACCGGGGTAAAAATCATCAGATATCGATGCCAATGCATCAATGTCATATTCTCTCATGGTTGATGAATATTCCTCTCCCAGAGGGAATTGCTTCGAAATATCAACAGGGCTTAACCCACTTTTTCGCATCAACGCACGTTTAACCAAATAAGCGAAACGTGGGCATTCTGCACGGGTCAATCGGTCGGCAAAATCGGGAACTCCGTCGGGACATTTTTTAGACCAATACTGCAACTCACAAGTAACAGCTTGGTCCAACAGTACTGCCGACGACTCAGCCAAATCACAGAAAAAATCATCGGCAGTACATACGGAGTAAGGAAGGCCATCTAACTGGCTCTCGTCAAGCGATGCATACAGCTTTCGATCATTCGTCAGCAACACCGAACAATCATTATCTACTGCGGCAGCATGAAGATGCAAGTCGTTTGGATCCGCGCCCATGTAATCAGCTTGTGCCCGCTCACAATCATAGTGATCCACGACATGAACCAGTTCACGTATTTGATTAACGAGACCGTTTACCTCATCGCCGGAACGTTTCGGATTGCTTCGCCGATAGTGATAAACGACTTCAGCGAATACGTCTTCACTGGAGAAGAGATCGAACATCTGAATCTTGCTGGTCGACAGAGCGAAAAGCCAATCTCGAATAGTGCGAGAATACAGAATGTTCGCATCCACAAAAACGCGTTCCATCCCGACATCCCTTCGTTGCTGACTTGTTCAGCCACGAATATACCACTCAGACTTAATCTTCCAACTCGTCCAGAGAACCACGCACGGCAAGGAAATGCTCCCTCTTAATTTCCTGTTGCTTGTCTCTGTATTCAAGAACATCGTTGAGCAGGAAACGATGATGAGCGCCCACCTTATGAGAGGGCAGCTCCCCTTCACGAACCAATTTCAACAAAGTGGGTCGAGAAATTCCAAGCATTTCCGCCGCAGCTGTGGTCCGCAATTCCTTTGGTGTGGTTGAAATGACCACACGAGAGCCCTTGCTCAGACTCTCCAACACGGTCGTCACAATGACAGAAACATCTTTAGGTAAATCTACATTGCGTCCATCAACATTCAACGCGATATTTGCACGGATATCTTTTATATCGTCTACAGTTTGTTCGATATCACGCTGACTCTCGGAGTCCACCAGAATAGTAAGCTCACGATCACGAGACAAAACTTCCATAAGTACACTCCTTTCTCTCTTTGCACTCAATAAGCGTGAAGACAAACCAGTCAGGCTCGGCGCGCTTTACACTTACAACTGAAAGTTACACTTGTAAGTGTAAAGCGCGCCGAGGACATTTGCGCGGTATTTACAGGAATACGCCTACGGCTAAAAGAGGTAAAGAATTACCGTGCAGCCATCAAATACAAATATATTCTGCTACCGCACTCATGCAAGCCTCAGGTTACGATGAGTGGCTATGAGCAATTCCGCACAGGCCTCCGATTCAGCCAACGAAGCAGCCAACAACCCAGCCAACGGACCATCGTTTATGCCGCAGCACATTCTGGTAACCGGTGGCGCAGGATTCATTGGCGCAAACTTCGTGCACTGGGTGGCGCGCAACCATCCGCAGGCCCACATGACTGTTCTGGATGCGCTCACGTATGCCGGCAAACGCGAGAATCTCGATGGCGTGCCGGCCGCGAACCTGACCTTTGTGCATGGCAATATTTGCGATGCCGAGCTTGTGGAATCCCTGTTTTCTGGGCTGAACCAACGCTCTGCAGCCGCAGTACCCCCGATTGACGCCATTGTGCACTTCGCCGCCGAATCGCATAACGATAATTCGATTCTCGACGCCTCCCCATTCCTCAATACGAACGTGACCGGCACGTACGTGTTGCTCGAGGCCGCCCGCCGCCACGATATTCGATTCCACCACATCAGCACCGACGAAGTGTATGGCGATCTGGCTCTGGACGAACAGCGCAAATTCACCGAGCTCAGCCCTTACAAACCGTCCAGCCCATATTCGGCGTCCAAAGCCGCCAGCGACCACTTGGTGCGCGCCTGGCACCGCACGCACGGACTCAAAACCACCATCAGCAATTGCAGCAATAACTACGGCCCCTATCAGCACGTGGAGAAGTTCATTCCCCGCCAGATCACGAACATTCTTGCCGGCATTCGCCCGAAACTCTACGGGCAAGGTCTGGCTGTGCGCGACTGGATCAGCGTGGAAGATCACTGCAGTGCCATCTGGACTATTCTCACCCGAGGCCGCATCGGGGAAACCTACCTCGTGGGAGCCAATGGCGAATACAACAACATTGATGTGCTGCACATGATTCTGAAGCTCATGGGTCGTGACGCCAATGACTTCGACCATGTGAACGACCGCCCCGGTGGCGATAAGCGCTATGCCATCGACGCCACCAAACTTCAGACCGAGCTCGGCTGGGTGCCAAAGTACACCGATTTCAAGGAAGGTCTGGCCGCGACCATCGACTGGTACCGTGCGCACGAAAGCTGGTGGATGCCGGATAAGGCCGGGACTGAGGAAAAGTACCGGAAGCAGGGTCATTGATAGGCCGTTGACAGGCCGCCGATAGGTCACTGACAGCGCAATCAATGAATACCGATTGCGAGATTTGGTGGCGAAAATATATCTTATGTTGTACAATAATCATGTATTTCAATTATAAATTGATTATTATGACTTTTAAAGAACGGTAATGCGATGATTCGTTTACAAAGACTTGTTCTAGACAACATGAGGAACATATCGCACGGCGTCTTGGATTTTGACGATCTGCCCGCTGGCGGCAGCGTAACGGGTATCTATGGACAGAATGGATCAGGCAAGACCACCGTTATCGATGCCATCGGGATACTGCGCGCGCTGCTATCCGGGAATATGCTGCCGGACACCGCCGGCGATGCCATTAGCGTCAGCACCGGTCTTGCAACCTTGACGGCGACGCTCCTCATCGGAGGAAAACAGAAGCCCAGCTACCTTGAATACAAGGTGTCCCTGCGTAAAGCGAACCCGGATTCGACGCGAGCGCGCGTCGTTTCCGAGTCGGTTCGCATCGGCGACGATCTCTCACGCCTAGGCAGGGAGGCGTTGGGGCATCGGATGGAGGATTCTGAGACCGATGGTTTCGTGTCAACTCCGGTATATGTGTGGCGCTCCATCGAGGCGGTCACCTCGGTGAAAACCGTGGTCTCACGCACCGCTGATCGTGCGTACATGGAGGGGCGCTCATTCCTGTTCTCGCGGTGTGCCGCACTTGAAGACCGACCCGATGCCGAGTTCCTCATCGACTGGGTGGTCTCCCGCGTGCGGGAAGCGAATGGTGTGTCCGCCAGATCACTGACATACATCAACGAACGTTTCGATGAGTTCGTACGCCTACGCAAGGCCTTATGCGATTACGCGACCAATGATGTCTTCGTATCCACTACCCGTCGTGGCTCCTATGCCGCATATGCGTTCATCCCCATCATGGAGGAGGATTCCGCAGGTCGCAACACAGAGTTTCTGTTCGACCTGTTGCAACCGAACCCGCTGACCCCGGGCCAGGCGAAACGACTTGGACAGACCGTGGAGTCCTTCGACCGCATCCTGCCCACCCTCGTGCCTGGTCTGCATGTCCTGCTGAAGATCGGAACCGCGCCTTCCGGCAAAGATGGCGAGGATCGGGTCACCGCGGAGCTGTTCTCGCGTCGTGGCGATATCACGGTCCCATTCCGCTGTGAGAGCGAAGGCATCATACGCATCACCGCGCTGCTTGGCTATCTCAAGCACGCGTATAACGACGAGAACGCGCTGGTTGCCGTGGATGAGTTCGACTCCGGCGTGTTCGAGTTGCTGCTCGGTGACATGCTGTACCAGTTGGCGGACGGGTGCGCAGGGCAGCTGGTGTTCACCGCCCATAACCTGCGTGCGTTGGAAGTGCTGCCGAACGGCTGCATTCGCACTACAGTGACCGATCCCAATAACCGGTTCGCGATCATCCCCCGCAAGTCCTCCACGAACAACCAGCGCCGACGGTACCTGACGGCCAGCGAGCTCGGCTGGAGCGGCCCCGACATCTATGATTCGCCCATACCACGCATGTTCGGCAACAGTCTCTATGCCGCCGGCCATCCCGATGAGGACGATGACATCGACGACGATCTGGCAGCACTCAACACCTCCGGAACGAAGGTGAACCGTGGCTAAACGCAAGATCGTCCTGCTGGTCGTAGAAGGAGCAAGCGACGCCAGCCTGCTCGTGCCGGCATTCTCGTCGTTAATCGAGAACCGCCTATTCCAAGGGCAGGAATTCCACTGCGACGTGTTGACTGCGCCAAACCACCGTGAGGAGTTCCGGCGTCGTAACGGGTTCTATCCAGCGGACAATCCTGTCCAGACGGTGCGCGAACTCGTGGAGTACTACCTCAGAGACCACGACCGCACCTGGGGCCAGCTCGGCCATGTCATCCAGATCTGCGACCTAGACGGGGCGTTCACATCTGACGACCGAGTGCGGGAAGACCCATTGGTGGATGGAACGCAATATTCAACGACCGACATCATCACGCCAAGCCGCACTATCCTGATTGCGGATCGCACGACCAAGCGAAACGGCGTGGATGCCTTGCTGAAACTCGATGGGTTCAGGAAGAAGAACGGCCGCGCCACGCTCATGGTCCCGTACCGCCTGTTCTACGTCAGCCGCAACCTCGAACACGCATTTCGCGGTAGGATTGACAATCTAGACGCACAGCACAAGCAGAGCAGCGCCATCAAACTAGCAGACCGCTTTACCCGCAACCCGAACCTGTTCTCTACAACCCTTCAATCTCTTCGGCGAATACACGGCAATCCGACAACGTGGGAGGAATCTTGGCAATATGCCATGCAAGACCTCCACTCACTCGAACGCGGTAGCAACCTCGCATTCGTGGAGCCATACTTGGCAGGCGAACTGCGGTAAATCCATCAGAATAGTTTCAGAACCATAGCTGGTCCGAGCCCAGCTAGACACCAAAGTTGGAAAACGTAGCCCAGTGCACCTTATTCTGGTTATAAAACGTAAGAACAGGGCTCAAATTTGGTTGGAAAACGTAAATTATGGCGCTATTGCTGTTTTCGTGGGTGGGGTTTCTCCGTTGAGTTGTTGAGGGAGTAAGAGAAGAGCGCTTTCCGGGTAGGATGTTTTCGACCAAGATAAACAAACAACCGCAAAGCGCCTGATGAACAGCATATTCAACCAACTTCTCAACGTCCCCGGGTTCTAGGTAAAAGTGCAACGCCTGTCTATGGTTGGAAGTGTTCAAGTCCACAACCGAAGAGAAAGCGTTGCACTCGATATGAAAGCCTATTCCCACCTGTCGGCACAGGAACGCATCCGGATCGACGAGCTGAGGAACCGCGAGGGGCTCGGCGTGTGCCAGATCGCGTTGAGGATCGGCCGCGACAAGTCCACCGTCAGCCGCGAGCCGGGACGCGGCCCGTGGTTCGCGTCCGACGAGAACGAGTCCTACCGGCCCTACAGGCCGAAACGGCTGAAGGCTGTATTTCGTCAAATTGAGGTGGACGTGTTCGGCACTTAATCCGAACACCGTCGGCGTTCAACTTGAACACCGACGGCGGTTGGTTCCTTGTTTTGTTGTTTGTCTGGTTTATTTCATGAGGGAGTGTCTGTTCCGGTAGGATTCGCCGTGGAAGCGGAGGATACTGCCGTGGTGGACGATGCGGTCGATGACCGCGGCGGCCATGTCCCCGTCGCCGAACACGTCGCCCCATCTGCCGGACTCGAGGTTCGAGGTGAAGATGACGCTGCGGGTCTCGTAGCTGTCCGCGATGACCTGGAACAGAAGCCTGGCCCCGTCGATGTCGATGGGCAGGTAGCCGAGCTCGTCGATGATGACCAGCCCGGCCCTGCCTATCGACTTGAGCTCGGCGTCCAATCTGTTGTCGTCCTTGGCCTTCCTCAAGCGCATGACCAGGCTGGAGGCGGTGAAGAACCTCACGGGTATCATGCGTTGGCATGCGAGCATGCCGATCGCGATGGCCAGGTGGGTCTTGCCGCAGCCGACGTCGCCGTAGAACACGAGGTCCTCGGCCCGGTCGACGAATTCCAGGCTTTCCAGCTGTTCGCGGCCCCGGTCGGCGGGGAACGAGGCCATGCCCCGGTCGTATCCCTCCAGGGTCTTGCTCTGGGGGAACCCGGCCTGTTTGAGCAGCCGCCGCCGTTTGGATTCGGCCCGGCTCGCGTTCTCCTTCTCGAACAGGTTGGCCAGGAAGCCGAGCTGGCCGGGCGTGGCGTCCGCCAGGGCCTTCTCGAGCACGCTGTGTGTCAACGGCAGGTTGCGGGCGAGGCCCATGACCTGTTCCGGCGTGGCCTTGTCAAGAACGCGGCCGCCGCGCTGCCGCGGTTTTTGCTGGCTCATTCGGCCTCCTTCATGTATTTGTCGTAACGCTTCAAATCCTGCCCGCCTTCGGTTCCCGCACCCTCGAGGATGCGTTTGGCACATGTGCCGATCGCCGCGCGGTCGACGGTCCGTCCCGCGTTGATGACGGTTTCCACCGCTTTGACCGTGGCGGCGAACCCGCAGTCGGCGGCAACGGCTCGGATGTCGTCGAGCAGATTGGAGCGCGTGCGTGCGTCCATGCGGTCGAGCAGGGCTCGCACGGTTTCGGGGAAATCGTTCCTGATCGGGCTTTCGCCCCATATGCGGGGCTTTCGCGCGATGATCGCGAGCAGGCTCGCCGGATCCACCTGGGTTTTCGCCGAATGGCCCCAAATCCTCTCCGGCGTGGTGATCGTTTCGCCGCCGGGGCCCCGCGGTTCGATCTCGAAGACGCGCACCCCGGCCTGCAGGCGCATGGAACGCCATTTCGGTCCGGCCGGATACCGGTTCGCGTCGATCGCGGCGGCGCCGGTCTTGTCGGTTTTCACGCTCCTCCAGTCGCACGGGTCGAACCGCACGCCAGGCAATGGAAGCATGTGGTCCTTCTCCGCCTCGAACAGTTCGATCACCGGAACATCATGCCGGCAGTGGTCCGATCCGGCGACGCGTCCGCACTCGTCAAGCCACACGCGCGTCAGCGTTTGGAAGCTCTCGGCCGACGGCATCGGCACCATCAGGTTGCGCCTGACGAAGCCGACGGCGTTCTCCACACTGCCCTTCCCGTGGCCGGAATACGGGTCGCGGAACCGCGGCCCGAACCCGTAATGCGCGCGGAACAGGGAGAACAAGCGGGTCCGGGCGGCCGTGCCGTCCGGCCTGCGATGGCCCACACCGGTGGCGTTGTCGAACACCACCACCCTAGGCGCCATGCCCATGCGCTCGAAGATCCACAGCAAACCCTGGCACACGCACTCCGAGGTCTCGCCGGGAAGGGCGACCACCCAGCGCATGTTCGAATACGGGAACGACACCACCAGGAAATGCACCACGCGTTCGACTCCGGCGACCACGGCCCTGGCCTGGCCGAAATCGACCTGCGCGCTTCCCGGCGCCCACTCCAACTCGGCGAAGCCGTCCGACTCCACGCGATGCTCCCGCCTCCAACGCTTGACCCAGCGCCGCACCGACGAATACGAGCCCGTGAACCCGCACTCCGCCACGAGCCGCTCGTACACGCGCGTCGCGGTGTGGCGCTGCTTGACGGGCATGCGCAGATCCGCGGCCGGCCACCCGTCCACGACGGCCGAATACCCCGCGTCGACCAGCGACCTGCCCGCATGCCCCGAGCCAAGGGGCTTGGGAGAGCAATCCCCGTGGTTGGCGTACTTGACCACGGTCGTGCGCGATACGCCGAGTTTCCGCGATATCTCCCTGTGGCTCAAGCCCTGGCGGTCGAGCTGCCTGATACGCCGTCGGACACACACCGGTGTCGTCATTTCCTTTCCTCCCGAGAACCATCAGTTTGGTTGACAGGCACTCGGGAATCCATCAAGGAACCGGACGATGCCGGTGTTCTCATTCCACCGGCGCCATCACCGCCGATACCGTCCAAATTGAACGCTCAGAGTGTTCAGGAACAAGTGCCGACAGTGAACACCTTTATTCGATCACACACACGTGTCGCCCTCCCCCACCCAAGAAGCATCCCTCATCGGCGCGGCATCGGTGTCGGGACAACAAAAAAACTCCTTCCTTGTGCAAGGAAGGAGCCAATGGGGGAAACGGCTATCTGCGTCTCAACATGGCGAAACTGTTGGACTCGACGATGAACGCCTTGCGGTCGTTCTTGGCCATGACGTCAAGGACGACACCCGTCACGAACAGCAGCAGCCCGGCGATGACAAGCATGACCGCTCCGATCAGCGTGGGGAATCGGGCCACCATGCCGGTGTTCCAGAAGTCCACCGTCACCGTGCCGCACAGCACGACGCCAAGGACGCCGAGGACACAGCCGATGCCGCCGAAGAACGGGAGCGGCTTGTATTCGCGGATCATGCGGAAAATGGTGCCCATCACCTTGATGCCGTCGCCCACGGTGTCAAGCTTGCTGACGGATCCGGCAGGACGGTCGCGGTACTGAATTGGCATCTCGAACAGACGCAGGTTGTTGTTCAACGAGTGGATGGTCATTTCGGTTTCGACCTCGAAGCCGCGCGACAACACGGGGTAGGTTTTGACGAAGGTGAATGAGAAGGCACGGTAGCCGGTCATGATGTCGGTGACGTTCGCATGGAACAGGCCGTTGATCGAACCGCGCACCAGACGGTTACCGAAGTTGTGGAACGGGCGCTTGTTCTCTTGGAAGTAGGTGGAGCTCAAGCGGTCGCCGATTACCATGTCGTATCCTTCGGCGATCTTCTCGACCATGGCGGGTGCCGCGTCGGCTGGGTAGGTGTCATCGCCGTCGGCCATGACGTACACATCGGCGTCGATGTCTTCGAACATGGCTCGGATCACGTTGCCTTTGCCTTGGCGTGGCTCCTTGCGGACGATGGCCCCTTCCGCCGCCGCGATCTCGGCGGTGCGGTCGGAGGAGTTGTTGTCGTACACGTAGATGTCCGCCTGCGGCAGCGCGATTTTAAAATCACGCACGACCTTGCCGATGGTGACTTCTTCGTTGTAGCAAGGAAGAAGTACCGCAACGGAAACGTTCGAATTCTCAGGCATGCACTCCACTATATCTCTTGTACTGGTCTGCATGGGGAATGGATTATAGGTGATGCTGCATACTTGAAGCAAATGGATTTATCGATTCACATTAATTATCACGAGTGTAGCGTGACGAAGTGTTCGTCTTGAATGCCGAATCGCTTTTGAAATAATCGTTATAGTTGATCTCCATGTTCGATTGGCCAGCGGCTATAAAAAGTTCGCCCACGCATGCATCATGTACTGTTTTCATCACAGTGGTAGCTATGGCAAATTCCATGGTGTATTGGGCAAGTGACCCTTTGATTCTAGGCAACTTGATTGAATTTTTTCCTGCTTTATCGATTGTTGAAGAACTGGCGTACTTATGTTTTCCTTCTCGTAAAGTAACGGAAATCGTTTTCCCCGATGAGGATTTCTGAGCTGAGCCGCTTAAGGTGGTGGTTTTGTTCTGTTGCAGAACCATGCTGTCCATTACATAGCTCGGTAAAGGAAGGGTGGCGTTTCCGTTTTCTTGTGGTGTTTTCTTGTGGTGTTTTCTTGCTTTCCTGAGCGTACGCAGGAAAACAGAATGAATGACAGTGTCAATGAGAAAGTTCTTCTAAACATCTGAACAAATCATGAAGGTGGAACAGCGCTATGGCGCGAGTATAGCGGTTTCCAAACTTGTTTTTCATGTCTCGGACTTCCGATTCGTAGATAAAGATGCTGTGTTCTCCAGATTAGATATGAGAGCGGACGCCTGCGGATGAGTTTCCGCTTCTGTCGGAGATACTTTAGCGTTGATATGCTAAGGGCGTGCAAGTTGGAGAAGGAAAGGACGATCAGTGACGGCAAGACAAACAGATATGTGGCAAGGCTCTGTCGACAGGCGGGAAAGCAGATGTCACGGTACTCACTATGTATTTGTGGACGTGCTGAACATTGTTTCCTGCTTTGCCGTGGTATGTCTGCATACGTCTTTAGGTGTGTTCTCTCTGCAACATACTTTTCTATGGGCATTCCAAGAGCTCATGCAGGCGATGTTTATTTTCGCCGTGCCTATTTTCTTCATGGTCAGCGGAATGAATCTTTTGGACTACCGGAAGAAATATTCTACGAAAGTGTTTTTCAAAAAACGATTCGTACGAGTGGGACGTGCGTTGATTCTGGGCAGCATCGCTTGCTATTTATTGTTCGGTTTGCTCCCCGGCCTGTTTTATGGAGCGCAATCAATCGCCGATGGTTTCGGTCCTGTCGATTTTTGCAAGAGATTCCTCACCAACTCCATCATCGATATTTATTGGTTCCTGTATTCCATCATTTATTTGTACTTATTGACTCCATTGCTTTCAAAAATCGTCCATGACCGTCGTTTGTTGGAATATGCCATTGCGCTGACGTTGTTCTGTTCAATCCTGATTCCTGCAGCAAAAGCCATTGGAATTAACGAGAAATATTTCAGCCCATTGTTGAGCTGGCCGCTATTTGCTTCCAGTGCCCTGCTGTATTTCCTGCTGGGATATTATTTAGAAAACTACGGCTTGCCGTTGCATTGGAATGCGCCTGCATGGGCCGCAACTTTCCTCGGATCTGTGACGTTGATGTTCCTCGGCGGTTTATGTTGGAACGGTTTCTTCCAGAATTCGATGGGAGTGGAATACCAGAATTATCTTGTCGGCATTTCCTCTCCGTTATGTGTGATATCCGCGGTATCACTGTTCATGCTCTGCAAAGCGCTGGAGCCATCCCTTCAGCGTGGATCTGACAGAATGAAGTCGATAATTCGCAAAGTGTCCAGCGTCTCGCTCGGTGTATATATGTTCCACCTACTGCTGGTGAACCTTACGCTTGGTGGGCCTTTCGAGCGCATCCTGACGTTTGGGCAATACCACCCATTCATTAAGGCCATTGCGGTCTATCTGCTTACTGGCATTGCCGTATATGCCGGCAAGTGGTGCATCTCAAAGGTGAAACGAGCCCTACTATCGAAGTGAGTCAGCGTAGGACTCGCGTCCGGAGAGACGATTTAGGATTCTTCAGGCTTAAATGCTTCAGCGTAAGTGATAGAAACAGTGGAATGATATACAGCATAGGCAACACATAGCGTGTTGCCTCCGTGTGCGTGGAAATCGGTCCAGCAAATAGAACAAGCATTGTGATGAACATTGGCAGATTAAGCATCAACAGATTAAGTTTGTTCTTCTTGGATCTCAGTATGAGAAACATGATGGCACAAGGAAGTATTGTAGCCCAAAAGGCTTTTTGCCATATGATATTGAATATAGGCGTCGCTGATAATGTGTCTGCGTAGAATCGTCCAATCGCATTACCAGCTTTGGTGTTATCTGTCCAAGGAATATATTGTTCGATGTTTTGATAATGATGTTTGGAATTGTTGATTGGAAGCATCATGCTGAGATCTCGTTCTTCTCCTGATGCGACATTGAATGAGAACCATGCGACGGAGAGTCCACCCCATCCTGCTATCATGTCGCCGGGATGTTTAACCAGCTGTTTCATCCATGTCGTGATTAAGGCATGGACATCTTTAGAAGATAATTCCTGTCCTTTTATCGGATCAGCTTTATACCAACAGTAAGCACCTTGGAGTTGATCAATATCCATATGGTAAGTTTGTTGGATTTTGTCGATTTCGGCTGCGCTCAAATCATCCTTATGGTCATGCACCACATTGGCGACTTGTTGCATGGGCACAGCAAGAATCTCGTTACTTTCCCCTGGGGCAATGTGCAATGCTGGCAAAATAAAAGTCGGCACGATTATACCAACAACCAAATAAGGAACGCTACCTAAAACAATAGTAGCTATTTTACAGGACCAATGTTTGACAACGAAGCATGCCAAAAGAAGCAGAGCCAGAACAATGATATACATGCCTGTTTTTTTTGTTAAGGATACGGCCAATACATCTAAGATAAAGAAAACATTAAATGAAACGGATTTTAAAATTTCCCCCTGTGTTCTCCAAAGTTCACAGAATGCGATAGAGAAGAATACGAAAAATGGCGTATTGAAAGTATCTTTCGCAAGAGACATCGACATCATGGGGATGATGGGGAAAAGGGTAAGAAATGCAGCGATAAAGAAACGGCATTTCCAAGGTGTATTGTATTTGCCTGTATAGCAGACTGTACAAGCGATGGCCAATGTGGACAGTAGCGACTGCACGAGCACTAGCAGGTACAATCCATAGATAGCGTTATTGAACAATGCTTTGCCAATATGTGCGAATCCGACATACAAATACGTCATCATGAAGGGATGATGATCGGTGAACGGCACTGAAGGGTCATAATATTCCATCAGCTGCCAGGAAGTATCGTACCAGTAGACGCCCGGGAAATAAGCTACAAAATACGGAATCCAGAATGCCGTTACGAGACACCATAACGTGATAATGGATCGAGGAGACCAGTCCATTGTGAGTTTGCGGAACGCTTCAAACGGTTTACTCAGTGATTCGTTATGGTGATTTATGCGCGGAACTATTTTTGTCGCAGCGAAAAACAGTAATGTGAACAGGGCAATATAAAAGAGAGTGTTCACATAAAGCAGCGCATTTCGAGTGTCGATTTTGCCCTCATGCTGGCCAATAAAAGAACACATGCCGAACAACGTACCCAGAAGAATGGGGACGAGATAAGCAAAGTTATGTTCGGTAATTCTAAAACTTTTTGTGGCCTGTTTCAATGCGATTATTCCCTTCCTCGAACCGCGCGACCGATGGCCTTCGCCATGGCACGACGGCGGGAACCTATTGGCATGAGTGGATCGACAATCTTGCGAATTGGGTTATCCTCTCCAACGGCGCGTTCGTGCTTTGGACGAAGCGCTTCTTCAGGGATTTTCGGTTCGTTCGCCTTGACCACGCGCTTGAGCAGACGCTCATAGAACGGGGTTTCACGTGCGTATTTCCAATAGATGGAGGCGAAATCGCAATCTGGATCGGTCCATGGCTTTTGAAAACCAGCGTAATGGATGATCTTCGGATTGTTACGCGACTTCATGTATGCATCGTAGATGTCGTTTGGCGCCTGTACGAAGAGGTTGCCGACACGTCCGCCACAATCGTGCACCACGTTCCATTCCCATGGCAGATACAGCACGTTACCTTCGCAGTGCGCGTTGAGCACATCCTGGTCGTTGTAGATGAACTCGTCATTCGATGCGTAAGCGAGCCATTGCTCGATGGTGTAATGCTCACGCATCGCCTTGGTATTGAGCACCAGCACGCCAGCCTGGAAGTAATCGTAGGGGTTCTGCATCTTCAGCACGGTCTTCGCGTAATTCATACGCTTACCATGCTTTACGTTCAAATTGCCAAGGAAATCGATATCGCGCACTGCGCCAAGTAGCTTGCCCTGCAAATCGATGTTGTAGAGCTTTGCGATATCACCATTGATGATGATATCGGAATCAAGGTACAGCACCTTGTCATAGAACGGCAGGAGCTTTTGAATCAGGAAACGATAGTATGTTTCCACGCTGATATGGGCGTTGTTGGTGGAAAGCTCATATCCGGCAAGTTCGCGGTCCACGTTGGTGAATCGCAGATTCATGTTCGGGAACTGTTTGAAGAACCCGCGCATACGTTCCTGCTTGTCCCAAGAGATGTTGCGCTGCAGTACGGTGACATCGTAGAAATAGCTCGGATCAGCGTTCTTCATGGCTGAGTACACGGTAGTGGTTAGCTGCGGCACGTAATTGTCGTCCGCTGCGAACACCACTGGAATGATCGGCTTATCAGTGACGTCAAGTGGTTTGAGCTGCTCGGCTGGTTCCGGATTGGTGAAGTGCACGCACTGCAGCTCCTTGAATTTCCAATTGGATCCGATGCGCTTGTGGTGCATGAGATAGATATTCAGCAGGCGTTCGGAAAGATGTCCCGGCGTACGCAGTGCTTCCTTGCTGTACGTGCTATAACTGGTTTCCTTGTCGAATTCCTCAAGGATTGGGAACATCCATTCACAATAATCGAAGAAGATTTCCTTCTTCATGATGAACATATTGCAGAAGCACGCCTTGTTGCCATTGAAGAAATCCTGCGCATCCTCCTTATAATCAGGATACATGGCGCACAGAATCTGATAACAGCTCTTCAAATCGTCATCGTGCAGCAGGGGAGAGGCCTCCCACAGAGCGCGTGGGCTTCCATACTTGTTGATGATTTCGTCCAGATTGCCGAACGGTGTGGTGATGACGTCATACTGTTTAACCACGCGGGCGATGTTCTCATCGTCCAGACCGTACTCCTTCTCAGCCTTGGTGTCGATATAATCATCCATGATTTCGCCGAACGCGTTTTCTTCATGCACGGTTTCGGAAAAATCGAAATAGCGGCGATAATGGCAGAATCCGTAGTAGTCGGCATCAACGTTCTTCCAAGCCCAGTATTGCGTGGTCAGTTCGCAATAGCGTGGATTGCGATCGGAGATGTTCTCTCCGTCGGCATCGCTCCAATAATAGGGGAAACGGGTGGGGTTTTTTGCCGATCCAACATGAACGGGCTGGAAAATGTCACTGGAAAAGGTCGAAACCAGCTTATGCGCGGAAACGAAGATTTTAACGGTCTGCTTCTTTTGACGCTTATGCAAATCTTGGGTTTCCTTGAATTCCTGGATATGACGCGATGCGGCATCTTTCATCTGAGTATAGGAAACCGGTAGCACATGAACATCCTGGGTTAATTCTTCTGCCAGAGCGGCCCAATCCAGAAAAGCCGACGTTGATGGATTGAGATATTCGATTGAAGCGTATGCGCCATCTCGCGCAAATCTCATTAACGCAGTTGCGGTTTCCACCTCTCCGATAATCGGGGCGACGGATTTTGCCGCTTCGATTTTGTCATTATCAGATACTCGGTCTTTCCATTCATTCATCAATGTGAAGGTAAGTCGTTCCTTCAGTCGAGTAGCTGATTCCTTCACCAATACCGACTCTGTGGAGTCAGCAAAATGCTTGGCTTCTTCCCAGCAAGACTTGATCTGGCTCGCCGACATGAGGAATTTATCAGGGGAGAGCATGTTGTCCGTGGTCACGCCTCGGCCGATGTTGTACACATATCCTCGAATGTCGGTATTGGTCACTTCCAAGTTGGACATGCTGGCAAGCACAAGAAACTCATAGCTGTCTTCCGCTCGTTCAAGACGTGAACCCGTCATTGCATCGAAGGCCTTACGACATATGCTGCCTCGGAAGGCCTTATGGGTCACATGCCAGTCTCTTCCATATTCATTTGTTGAAATGAAAACTTCGGAAAGCAATTGTTTCTGATTGGAGGCAGACGAATTTGCATTTGCCCAAGTCTCAAAATCACGAGCGGCATGGCTGCTCATGCCATTCTGTTCTTTGCAAAGCAGACCGAAGCGCAAAATATCAGGCGTATATTTTTGGATTTCCGACTGAATTTTATCGAGTGTCCCCTCCGCGAAAGCATCATCGGAATCCAGGAAGAGGATGTATTCTCCTGTGCTCAGAGCGGTTCCACTTTTCCTGGCGAGATGGAGTCCCTCGTTGTTCTCTTTATCGAGAAGACGGATTCTACTATCCTGTGAAGCGAAGCGAGAGGCCACGTCGTGAGAATTGTCTGTACTTGCATCATTGACCACAATGGCTTCCCATTGAGTGTAATCTTGGGCGAGCAGGCTGCTCAGACACTCTGGCAGGTATTCCGCGCAGTTATAGCAAGGAATGATGATGCTGAAAAAAGGATTATGACCGGACATCTATTATTTCTTTCTTCGGATAGTGGGGAAAAGAGATTTGATTTGCGATAGGATACGGATGATTTTCGTAGAATGCGGCGTCTCCTTCGGTACGGGAAGACGTGTCTGCAAATCTGCAAAGTGTCTGAGCGCTTGTTCCCGGTACTTGTTGTACTGCGGAGATGAATCGTTGCCGGCGATTGTTTCTGCAGTCTCCTTCCACTGCACGTATCGGGATTTTTTATCAAAGGCGTCTCCCGCATCCCAATGGGAATAAGCGTCATCTCGTGTGAGACGCATCAATTCCGTTGCGATCTCCATGTGAGTGAAGTTTGCCTGCATCGCGGGAAGAACAGACAATTTATCTTCGTCGGATAGCCGTACATACCAGTCGCCAAACAGCATCTCCAACAATCGTCGGCGGAGTTCCACGGCACAAGGAAGAAGATCGAAATCGGTGAAGCCGTTTGCGTATTCAGAAGCTGTGCTTATCAGAGTTCCATAATTCGAAGAGAGCGAAATGAATTTCTGCTTGGACATTGGTTTGAAAGTGGTGATACCTCGGCCTAGGTAATAGCGATATCCGATTAGCTCATTATGGAAGGTTTCCGTATTCGCGAGGCTGGCAATAACGAGCCATTCGTAGCTATCCTGTCCTCTGCCGAGACGAGAGCTGGACATACGGCTGAAAGCTTCTTTGAGAAGTTCGGTCCGATACAGACGTTGCAGGATACGCCAGTCTTGACGGTGATCTTCGGAATCGGTGAAAGAAGAGAAGGCGATTTCCGGACCATGCAGTGTGGGTAAATCTCGATTGCTGAGCCGAAGAATATCGGAGCATGCTGATTCAGGCATATCCTCTCCGAAAAGTTCGGTACCGAAATGGAGAACATCGAATGATTGTTGCGAAGCGAACGTCCTTAAAGAGGGCAATGCGTTATTTGCGAGCTCATCATCCGCATCCAGGAAAAGGGCGTATTTTCCCCGCGCACATTCCACGCCGCTTTTTCTCGCGAGATGGGTTCCCTCATTTTGGCTTTTGTTGATGATTATGATTCGGTCGTCTTCTTCGGACAGCTGACTGGCAATATGAAATGCGTCATCTGGACTCGCGTCGATGACGATGATTGCTTCCCAATCCTCAAAAGATTGTTTTTGCAAAGACTGAATGCACTTTCGAAGATAACCACCATTGTTGTAGGAAGGGATGATGATTGAGAAAAAAGGACTCGAAGAATTTTCTGCCGATTGTTTATTCGTCATTTTCTTCTCCATGCTGTGCTGGTATGGGCGTGGAAGGCAACAATTACATTCCACGCCCCATAGATTAAGAATGCAATGGATAATTTCAGCCGACTACGCCTTCGCATTTGATCGAAAGAACATCGTTGTTGAGCAGTGCGTAATCTCCATTCCTGGAATCGCGAATCGCGAAGATGCAGGCGTCATCTCCATTCGCGAAGGCGATGGCTTTAGGCTTCTTCGGATTGTCGGGATCATCGACACGCAATGACGCCACAATCTGGAAATCACCATTGTTGAAGATGTTGACAGGCAGCGCGAATCGTACCTTGTGGTGGCCTGGATTATGGAACTTATACAGATTGGGGCCAGGGTCGAAGGTCATACCTCCTCGTTTCTTATCAATCAAGGTCATGGTGAAATAGAAATCGACATCCTGATCAAAGAAGTACTCGATGTCGAATTCGAAAACATCATCTTTGCCGCAAACCGGCTTGGAGGCCGCAAGAACCTTAAGCCATGCTTCATTATCTTGCTTTTCGGCCTTATCGGTATCCGGGGAATCAGTCTGCTTGAGATTTTCAAGCGTGTAACGGTCTGCGACATCGTTCTTGTCGCCGCTGGCGATGATCTCGCCGTCCTTGATGAGGATGGCCTTATTACAGTACTTCTTCACAGCATCCATGGAATGAGTGACAAGAATGACCGTTTTAGTTGGGTCTTTCTTGATTTCAGCAAAGAAGTTGTCGCATTTACGCTGGAACGCCTCATCTCCAACAGCGAGCACTTCGTCAAGCACCAAAATGTCGCCTTGGGCTTTAATCGCTACAGAGAAAGCAAGACGAACCTGCATACCGGAGGAATAGTTCTTGAGCTTCTGGTCCATGAAGTCCTCAAGCTCAGCGAACTCCACGATGTCATCATACATCGCGTCAATCTGCGTACGAGTGAATCCAAGCAGAGCGCCGTTCAAGTACACATTCTCACGGCCGGTCAGTTCCGGGTTGAAGCCGACGCCAAGTTCGATGAATGGCACCAGTTTGCCCTTGACAGTGACCGAGCCTTGCTCCGGGGTATAGATCTGGGAGATGATCTTCAGTAATGTGGACTTGCCGGAACCGTTACGGCCAACAATACCGAAAAAGTCGCCTTGGCGTACTTCGAAATTGATGTCGCGGAGCACATGCTGCTCGGTGTAGCCTTTGATGCCCTTCGTCCAGTTTAAGAACGCCATCTTCAGGCCGGTCGCCTGCTCAGTGGGCAGACGGAACATTTTGGCCACATGGTCGACCTTGAGCACTACCGGGCGCTCGTCCTTGGCTTCTTCCTGTGTCTTTTCAGTCAATGCAATTTCAGCCATGATCAGAGCACCTCCGCGAACTTGGAGCTGTATTTACGGAACACATGAATGCCCAGCCACAGAATGAACGCGGACAGCACGTACGGCAGAAGGCATAGCAGTTTGTTATCGACCATGCTCCACACGGTCGGCACATATTCTGGGGAAAGCAGGTTATGGCGAATATCCATGATTACCTGAGTGGAAGGATTCAGCATAAGCAATTTAGCCGCCCAAGAGAAATCTGGGTTGTTAGCCACCATCGAAATCGGATAGATGATAGGTGTGGCATAGAACATGGCTTGCAGCACGACTTCCCAAATATGCGCCACATCACGGAAGTATACGAACAGCGAGGCGAGCAGCAATGCCACGCCCAGCCCTAGACAGTACAACTGGATTATGCTGAACGGTACGAGCAGCACGCGCCAAGTGTAGTGTGCATGGGCGAAGAAACCGAACAAAATCACCACGCACAAGTTAATACCTAATGAAATCATGGAACCCATCGTGGTGGAGGCCACGATGATGTAATTCGGGAAATGCACTTTGCGTAGCAAATCACCGCGTCCCACGATGGATTGCATGCCCATGCTGGTGGACTCGGAGAAGAAGCTCCACAAACAGGTACCGCACAGCAGCGAAATCGGGAAGGTCGGGGTGCCGTCGGAGAACTTCAGGAATTTCACGAACACCACGTACATCACCGCGAACAGCATCAACGGCTTCAATACGGACCACACCATACCTAGGAACGAACCTTGGTAGCGCAGCTGGAAATCGGTCTTCACCAGTTCCTTGAACACCACCATCGCGTAGTGGTACCTCTTCTTGAGGCTCTCAAAAAAGTCTTTCACAAGCATTCCATCCTACTAGTGCGAAGCGTTTGGACGCAAAATCATGTGGCAGTGCGGTTGATGCGCTCTCCTTCGACAGTACTCTCATATATTCTAGTGAGGAAAGGACGTTTGTCTTAGTAAGGCGGAATATCTCACATGGTTCTCACAGCGGAACAGCACCATTCGAACATCCGAATCTTCGTGTCGGCACATAAGCAGGCCACGTTTCCCAAGGGGGAGAGCATTCTTCCGATGCAGGTAGGCGCCGCTCACGCCACAACCCGTTTCCCGAACACCTTGCATGACGATGAAGGCGAGAACATCTCTGCCGAAAATCCGCGGTATTGCGAGCTGACCGCGCAATACTGGGCTTGGAAGAACGAAGATGCCGATTATTACGGTTTCTGCCACTATCGTAGATATTTCGATTTCACGGATACCCCACATAAGGAAAACGATTACGGCGAAATCATTGACTCATATATTGACAGTCGCACGATTGCCGAATATGGCATCAACGACAAGGCGATCGCACATGCAGTGGACGGATGGGACATCATCACCACACCATTGAACGATGTTCGTCGTATCGGCGGATTTTCAAACCTTAAACAGCATTGGGACGCCGACGAACATCTGCGGCTGAATGACTTACGCCATATGTACGACATTCTGTGCGAGCGGCATCCCGATTACAAGATGGATGCCGATGCCGTACTCAACGGCCGCACCGCAGCATTCTGCAATATGTTCATCATGAGGAAAGAAATCTTCTTCGAATACAACGAGTGGCTATTCCCATTGCTGGACGAATTCGCAATGACCACCGACTTCAGCAAGATGGACATGCAGGCCACGCGCACCGTCGGCCATCTCTCCGAACGGCTTTTGAACATCTTTATCGCACACAAGCAGCGCACCGGCGCAGACTGGAAAATCAAACGACTGCAATGCGTGCATTTTCTGCATCCAGAGCCGAACGCGATACTGGAACCGGTAGGGCAGGAGCGTGGACGTGTGGTGCCGGTGGTGTTCGCCGCGGACAACAATTACGTCCCGATGCTCACCACCACCATCTATTCAATGCTGAAGAACGCTTCCACGAATCGTATGTATGACGTGATCGTACTAGAACGAAACATAACCGACGAGAACAAGCGCTACATGCGGCAGTTCTTTGCAAGGTTCTCAAATGCCCTGATTCGTTTCTTCGACGTGAACCGCTATCTCGCCGGATTCAATCTCACTACCAGCAATGCGCACATCAGCATTGAAACATATTATCGTTTCATCATTCAAGAAGCATTGCCATTCTACTCGAAGCTGCTGTATCTGGATTGTGACCTGGTGGTCAATGGCGATATCACCGAACTATTCGATACCAAACTCGGAAGCAACGCTATCGCTGCAGTACCAGATATTGATTTCATTGGAAATCTCAACATGAAGAACGGTGAGCGTGCTGAATACGTTCATAAGCAGTTGCACATGCGTGACGCATATGGCTACTTCCAAGCCGGTGTATTGGTAATGAATCTCGACCGCATGCGCAAGATTCACACAGTGCACGAATGGTTAGAAATCGCTTCCAGACCGGGATACATATACAATGATCAAGACATTCTTAACGTAGAGTGTGAAGGTCTTGTCACATATTTGGATTATTCGTGGAACGTGATGCACAATTGTGCAGGCCGCATTGCTGGAGTGTTCGATTTCGCACCTGCCTCCATGTACAAGGCGTATATGCAATCACGTAATATGCCAAAAATTGTACACTACGCGGGCTTTGATAAACCATGGGAAAATCCATGGTGCGATTTCGCACCGCTGTACTGGAGCTATGCGTGTGAAACGCCATTCGCGGCACAAATGGTTGCCACAATGAGCGGCGTGGAACGCCCTGCCCCACCAGAACACCACGAACGCGCAATTGCCGAAGACAGCCCTATGCGCAAGTATGCGGACGTGCTGGCTCCGGTCGGCTCCAAACAACGAGAACTGCTGAAAGTGATAGCGCGCAAGGCGCAGGGCAAACGGTGAGACAGACAGACAGATAAGTCACCGGTTGTTGACGGAGGCTTCGTGTCCTCGTCAACAACCGACCATGGTTTCACAGGGAAGAATTAGTCCCTGCGAAACAGATCGCGGGTGTAGACCTTGTCGCTCACGTCCAGCAAATCGTCATTCCAACGGTTGGCTACGATGGCAGACGAGCGGGTCTTGAAATCAGCGAGATCATGGGTAACCTCACTGCCATGGAAATTAGATTCGCGCAATGTGGGCTCGTAGATGAGTACAGGGATGCCGTTCGCTTTGAACTGCTTCATAACGTCTTGGATGGCGGACTGACGGAAATTATCGGAACCGGACTTCATGGTCAATCGGTAGATACCGATGATAGGGTTCTGAACATTCCTGACAAGTTCCATCACCTCAGAGGCTACGAATTCCTTGCGGGTACGATTTGCGTCTACAATGGCCTCGATGAGGTTCTGCGGAACCTGACTGTAATTGGCTAACAGCTGTTTGGTATCCTTCGGTAGGCAGTATCCGCCATAGCCGAAGCTGGGGTTATTATAGCCGTCACCGATGCGGGGATCGAGGCAAACACCATCGATGATTGCACGCGTGTTGAGTCCACGGCTTTCCGCATAAGTATCCAGTTCATTGAAATACGCCACACGTAACGCTAGATATGTGTTGGCAAATAGTTTGATGGCCTCAGCCTCGGTGACGCCCACCACCAATGTGGGAATTCCGGTGCTGCCATCATGATTAACGCGAGACGTCTCAGCGGAATCAGCGCCTTCAACGAGCAGGGACGCGAATCGACGTGCCGCTTCGACAGACTCAGTATCATTCTGCGGGGCGCCGACGACGATGCGGCTTGGATGCAGATTGTCGTATAACGCGTGTCCTTCACGTAAAAATTCGGGGGAAAAGAGAATACGATCATCCGGAAGGTTCTTACGTAACTGTTGCGTATATCCAACCGGTATGGTGGATTTGATGACAATCCAAGCATTCGGCGCATATCGTCTGACCGATGTAATCGCCGCTTCGACACTGGACGTATCGAAGTAATTTTTCTTTTCGTCATAGTTTGTCGGCGTGGCGATCACCGCGAAATCAGCATCTCTATATGCCTCCTGCGGATCTAGCGTGGCATGAAAGTCAAGTATTCTTTCGCCAAGAGTGCTTTTTTCCAAGAAATCAGTAATTACAGAATCGACAATAGGACTTTTCCCATTGTTTAACTGCTCGACTTTCTCGGGAATGATGTCGAGTGCATGAACTTCATTGTGCTGAGCGAGCAGCAAAGCGACAGACAATCCAACGTAGCCAGTCCCTGCAACCGCAATCTTCATAGTGTCAGCCTTTCCTTACGCAATCCTAAGATATTGTAGACGCAGGTCACTGCAACGAATCAACGTAGCCAGCATCTTCCAAATCGCACATGCCGACGTTCATCCTGTACGGGCGAACCGGTAACCAATGCACATTTCTTGATGGGTCTTGCAGAACGACGAGCGAATACGGCTAAGGAGCATCCCGAAAACGTAATTATCGCGTCATTCGTGAAAATCAAAACACGTCAGCTTCCAAGGACAGAAGAGGCACGAAAAGCTCGCACGGACGCAAGATGGCGTCCGCACCCGGACCCGAACCCCCAGCCGTTGGCATGCGACGGTATGCTGGAATGGTGAACAGCATGGCGTGCGGCGGCGTATTCGAGCCGCGTAATATCCTGGTGACCGGCGGATGCGGCTTCACTGGCGCGAACTTCGTGCGATACGTGGCGCGGAACCATCCGCACGTGCACATCACCGTGCTCGACAAGCTGACGTACGCCGGCAATCCGGAGAACATCGCCGGCCTGCCACCGTCGCAGGTCGATCTTGTCGTAGGGGACATCTGCGACGTCGCGCTGTTGGAGCGTATCGTGCCCGGTCACGACGCCATCATCCACTTCGCCGAGGAATCGCACAAAGATAATTCCATCGCCAATTCGGAACCGTTCATCCGCACGAACGTGGAAGGCACGATGCGGCTGTTGGAGGCCGCCCGGAAACACGACGTGCGCTTCCACCACATCAGCACCGGCGAGAACGTGCGGGACAGGCCCGGGCACGACAGGCGATACGCGATCGACGCATCCAAACTGCGCGCCGAACTGGGCTGGTCGCCGATGCACACCGACTTCGCCGGCGGACTGCGCAACGTCATCGATTGGTATGCGGAACACCGCGATTGGTGGGTGCCGGCCAAGGAGGCCACCGAGGCCCGCTACCGCGCGCAAGGGCAGTGAAACGACGGCTGCTACAGGCGGCCCTTCCGCGGCAGAGCGACGTTGCGCAGCAGACGCTGCACGGGCTTAAGCACCACGGTATCGGCAATCACCGCAAATAGCAGCGCCGCCAGCAACGTAGCGCCAAACATCAGCACGCTGATACCCGCATACGACCATCCGTCCGTAGGCACGGGAATCCTCGGGCCAATCAGCACCTTGGACAGTGGCGAGTGCACCAAATAAATCGTGTAGGAATATCCAGCCAGCCAGATAATCGCCTTACGCACCCGCGCCGACGTAATGTGCACGTCGTACCGGAAGAACAGGAACGTCGCCATTACCACCATCGCGAACGCAACCGTGACCGTGCGGCCAACCTGCATCTGCTGGCCGGCGAACAGATATGGCGTGGCGACTGTCCAGGCCAGGGCGAATGGTGCCAACGCATACACGCCGCGCCGTATACGCGCGGACGGCGGATAGTATTCCAACACGAATCCCAACAGGTAGTAGATCAGCAGTCCACGCCAAGGGAATGACTGCAGGAACGTCAACGGATATCCGACAAGATCGCATATATGCTCGGCAGCGGCCACGGCGGCGGCCAGCCCGACCAGCAACCAGGCTCCCGATCGGCCTATCGTACGCATCATCGCGGCCAGGAACGGCGTTGCCAGCACAAACCCGGCAAGCATGAACACGAACCAATAGACGGAATCGTCATACCCGGAGAACAGATCGAACAACGTTCCAGACACAGCGCCGCCAACCGAACGATGATCAATCACCAGGTAGGCAACGAATCCCATGCCACCCGCATACAGCAGATACGGCACAATCAGCGAGACAAAGCGTTTGTAGTAGTAGCGCGCGTACGGCGCGAGGCTACCGGGATCGGCTTGGCCCGCACCGCCGCCTGCCCGGGCATCAGAGCCAGAGCCCGGCAGACGGCCCGCTGAGTGGGTGCTCACCGGCCGGTCGGCATCGAATGTCAGGTTGAACCGGCCCGATACCATAATGAACAGCGGATTGCAGACCATGAACAGCGCGAACAGCACGGATCGCGTCACTTCCGCGCTGCCGGCGAGGGTCATCTTGACGGGCATGTAGTTGTTGATCACGTGGACGCCGATGACCAGACACATCGCCACCACGCGCAGCAGATCGTAGTTCACGTCGCGCGGCTTGCCGGCGACGCCGGAAACGGAATCGGGCATGGTCATCACATGGATCCCGCCAGGGACTTCAGATCGACCGGGCAGCTGATCTGGCTCTTCAACTTGTCCAAGGCGTCCAGGCCGGCCGAGGGATCGGAGGACGCGTCCTTATGCGCGTCGTTCTTGCCGCCGTCCGCGCCGCCGTTCGCACCATCGGCACCGTTCGCACCATCGGCGCCGTTCGTATCCGCCGTGCACTCATCGGTCACATTACCGTTGGAGCCCGTCTCGACGCCATCCGCATTCACCACCGGCGTGGTTACCACGTTCAGTGGATGTGTGGCATCGCTGCTGACCCGAACGGTATAAGCAATCGTCAATTCTTTTCCGGGCTCGATCCACTGCTGGTTGAACATAATGTACTGACGGTCATACAGGCTCGCGGTGTTGGTACCCCATGAATCTATATCAGCCTGCACAGCGGTGATCTCGCCACCGTACGGAGCGGTAAGCACCACGCGGTACAACATGCCGCCGAGCACTGGATTCTCCGAGCCGCCATTAACGAAATCAGGCAACGATTCGGCCTTAGCCTTAGTCAGCGTGTTCTTCATGGTGAAGGTGACCGTGTATTCGTCACCGAGCTGATCTTCCGTAAACTGACCCAGATGCGTGTTACGCACGGCTGTCGTGATGCGCTTATCCAGCACGCCAGAATACAGGGCGTTCTGGCTGGCTGAGGCGTCGCCGCAGGTTTTTGTGACCGTGGTGGAGGTCTTCAGATACCAATCCTGCTTGCCTTGCTGCAGCTCCGAAAGATAGATGCCGGCTTCGGGCACCTGACTGTCAGCAGACAACTCGCCACTGGCCTTATCGTCGATAAGTCCGGTGGCAATCAGCGCCTCCTGCTCATCCGGATCAGCCATCCATAGCTTGAAATGACCGCTAGCGCTGGTATCTCTAATTGCCTTCAACAGCGGGGATGCGGTAGAGGCATTCGCGTTGCCAAGCACATGGTTCATAATTGCTTGAGCCGCTTCGGAAACGAAGTTGTTCTGCTGCTCGAAGTCCGGGTAATCCGTGTACAGGTCTGAAGCGAAGAACGGCACCGTGGTGGTGCTATCCAGCACTCGGCCGTCCGAAAGCTTGACCTCGCCTGTGGCTCCCAGCAATGCCTGGAGAAATACGGGATCGAGTGACAATACACCCGCTACGTTCTCGGCTTCGTTGCCTTTCTGATACAGCCACATGTATTTGTTCATCTGTGCCACACGCTGGAATTCGGGGTCGATGGTCGTGGTGGCCGGGTACTGGTCAAAAGTGCCACCAAATACCTGGCGCTCCTTCAGCACCGTATCATCCATTGGCTCCTCAGGAATGTCCCAACCAGAAGTGGTGGCGAAATCACCGATGGTAATCGTGCCCTTATCTGCCGTGATTGCGGCGATGGTGCCTACCATGCCGCCCGCCGAACGTAGCTCGGCCGGGTTCTGCACCATCACCAAATACGTGCGCTTGCCGTCCTCGCCAAGCAGTTGCGGTAGCAAGTTAATGAGGCCATCGTATTCGCCGAGCATCGAATCCACGGTCTTGAGCGCAGCCTTTTCGGTTTCGAGCACGGTGGCCACCTTGGCGACGCTCGGAGTCGGCACCTTGTTGAGCTTGGTGAGCTGCTGCGAGATATCCTTATGCGCCTGCTTGACGATATCCGGCATATCCATCAGGGCGCTGACGTCCACCGAGCCATTCTTCAGGGAGAAGCCCTGCAATCGTTTGGACAGGTTCAGCAGATCAGTGAACGGACCGTTGACCAGCGTATCCACGGAAGCCAGCATTTCGCGGGCGGCGGTGATGTCGCTTCCGAATCGCGAATGGTCGCGGAAGAAGTCCCACTGTGGGCCGTTCAGCTCCGCATTGAGATCATTGGTGGCATTGACCAGCTCTTGGGAGATGTCCGACAGACTCTTATCGCTGCCACAGCCAAGTGCCGAATTGGCCAGACTTTCGGCGGATGTCAGCACACGCTGCGCATCCGCGGCCATTCTCGAGACGGATGCCGCGTAGAGCGTGCCCACACAGGTGACGCTGGCCAGCAACGTCAGCAGCAGTACAACCACCACTCGCGCCCATATCGGTGTACGGCTGACCAGCGAACGGCCGTTGCCACCCACGTGCTGGGGAGTCTTCAGGTTTACGGGACCCGTCTGCTGATTTGCAGCGCTATTCGTAGATGCGGAGCGATTGGATTTCCCGTTACCGGCATGGCGGCTTCTCCTACGCCCCACAGCCTTATGGCTCGAATGCCCTGAAGTGAATCGCATACTTATCCTACCCGAAAATCTGCTCAGCTCATACTCTTATCCAACGGCGCAAGGCCACGCTTCCGGATGCCGGACTCCGGGCGAATCCGGAATCGCAGACATGCCGGAGCACACGTGACGCCACGCATATCTCATGCCAGTGTACCGATGCCACCGAAATAGACCGAGGGTTTATCCCATACCGGGTGCAAATCCCCTCATGACCACCACATCGCTGTCAGAATGTTCTCAGACTTCATTGAGGGGTATAACAGTATTGCGCAAGAAAACGGTCACTAAACGCAACAATAGTTAAAGCCGTATTGATCTGTTCGGCTTAGGAGAACGGGAGAGGTAATTACATGTTCGTCCTCAGCAACGCCTGGCGGGCCCTGACACGTTCTAAAGGACGTACGGCCCTGACCGCGTTCATCACCTTGGCGGTCACCTTCGGCACAGTCGCCGGACTGGCCATCATTCAAGAAGATACCAACGCACACACCACCGCGTACGATCAGCAGAAGGCCACGTTGGCCATTCGCCCGACTGCGGCTACGTGGAAGAAGGTCTCCGCTACGGACTCGGCTTCCACCAAGCATTACATGACGTGGACCTCATACACCGAATACGCCACGCTCGTCCAGTCGGCCACCAACTCGTTGAACTTCACGGTTACCGAAACCGTGCCGGCCCGCGTGAGCGGTGATTTGAAGGCCCTGGACGGCGGATCGCTGGGCTCGGCCTCCGATGACGAGACCGGCGGCCAGCTCATTTGGCGAGCCTTCTGGACCAAGGATTCCGCCAAGGCCAGCGACCTCGGCACCTTCGAAATCGTGGACGGCAAGGACCTGAGCTACAACAACCAGTCCTCCAACCCGAACACCACCGGCGCACTGGTCTCTGAAGCGTTTGCCTCCGCCAACAACCTGAAGGTGGGCGATACGCTCGAGGTGGCGGCCGCCTCGGACGCCAAGACCACGGCCAAACTCAAGGTGCGCGGCATCTACAAGTACACATCCGAATCCGCCGTCGCCAATCCGGTGACGGCCGCCCGCAACCGCGAGAACGCGATCTTCACCAACTATCAGACCTTCGCCAAGGCCGGACTCGACCCACAGTCCACCGACAAGACCGTCTCCGGCTGGGCAGTCCCGGATCTGGACGTGGTGTTCGACGCCGGTGATTCCGCTACATACAAGTCCTTGGTATCCACCCTCAAGAAGTCCAAGCTGCCCGCCAAGGGTTACGAGTTCTCTTCCCCCTCGCTGGAATCCTACAACGCTTCTCTGGAGCCGCTGGATACGCTATCCTCGCGCGCGAAGACCGGCACCATTGTGTTGGTTGCCGTGGGCGGCGTGCTGTTGCTCATCCTCGTGCTGTCGGGCGTGTGGGCGTCCAAGCGTGACGACGAGATCGGCATGGCACTGGTGTCCGGCGTCACTCGCGGGCGTTTGGGATGGCAGTTCATGCTGGAAGTGTTCATCGTCACCCTGCCCTTCTACGTGATTGGTCTGGTCGGAGGCGCGTTCGCCGCCAATCCGATCGGATCTGCCCTGGCATCCGGCCATGCCACCCCGGTGACATCGGGCCTGATTTGGACCATGGTCTGGTATGGACTGGGTTCAATCCTGATCCTGGCGATTCTTGCCGCCCTGCGCCTTGCGTTCTTCAGCGCGAACAAGCTGTTTGCCGCCGATGGCGACTGGGGCACCGTGAGCGAGACCAACAAGACGACCACCACAACCGACGATGCGGAGGCACAGGCATGAGCGACAGGAACAACGATCAGGAACTCGAGAAGACCACTGACGCAACGGCTGACGAAGCGACTTCTGAGACTGAGACGAACGACGCCATTGAATCCGTTCCAGCTGACTCCATGCAGTTCAGCGTGACCTTCGATGACGTTGATGACGAAGGCACTGTTGACGATGGTATTTACAGCGCACTGGCATCTGCCGAAACCGGAGAAACCGACGAGACCAGCGAGGCCGAAGCAGACGCCATCGCTTCGGCCAACGCATCCGCCGAAGTGACCGAGCGCAATGCCGCCCGCGTCAACGAAACACTCCGACTGGCCAAAACCGATCACAAAGACGCATTGGCCGAGCATGCGGAGCCTCAGGGCAAAGCGTCCGAACCCACCATGACGCTGGCCTCGCGTATCGATCGCGTGTTGGTGGGCGGCGGTTCCGACGACATTCTGCTCAAGACCTACCCGACCTTCGCCCTGAACAAGGTGACGGTCGCCGGCCCCAAGGGCAAGGTCAACATCCTCGATGGCGCGAATTTCTTCTGCTATTCCGGACACGCATACGCGCTGCTGATCAGCGACGACCCCGATTCGGGCATCACCGCCGACGCCAAGCGTCGCGCGCTGATGGGCGTGATGAGCGGTTTGACCACGCCGGCGTCTGGCACGGTGATGAACAAGAGCGCCAACATTGTTGAGCTCGAGCCCGTGGAACTGCGCGGCCACCGTCTGGGCATCGTACCGCAGCTGCACGCCGTGCAGCCGAAGCTCGACGCCGAACAAAACGTGCTGTACGCCATGAATGCGTCCAACCGCAACTTCCTGAAGCCCAAGCCGGTGATCGCCCGCGAACTGCTGGCCAAGGTCGGCTTCTCTGAGGCCACCAGCGGCGTGGCCGTCGGCACATTGCCTTTGGTGCAGCAGCGTTTGGTGGCCATCGCCCGTGCAATCAGCACCGAGGCCGAGGTGCTGATCCTCGACGAGCCGACACGAGGGCTGAACGCGGATGACGAGGTGACCGTGTTCGCCGCGCTGGCCAAGCTGGCGCACACCGGTGACCCGAAGCACTGCGTTATCGTGCTCACTGCGTCGCGCGAGATCGCCGAAGCAGCCGACACACTCTTCGAAATCTGATGTTCAGACCATAGAGCCCCTGTGATTCGTATTGCCGAATCGCAGGGGTTTTTCAATGCTGCGGCTCATTGCCGCGCTAATCTGAGGATAAATCTGACCGTACGAGGCGAAACCTGATAATTATGACCGGATATATTCCCACACTGGAGCAGATCGACGAATTGCACCGCAAAATCGCACCGTCCAAGGCGGCGTACGAGCTGGTGCACACGCATTGCGTGATTGTAGCGACCATCGGCTGCCAGATCGTGCGCCGGCAGAACGCGCTGTTCACGCGCCGCTGCACATTACCGAAGGACGCGGAGGTACCGCCCACCGCAGGCGTCACCGGCGGCCATGTGCCGCCGCGTCTGCTCGACGAGCATTTGGTACTCATCGGCGGACTGCTGCATGACATCGGCACCTACCGCGTGTTCAAGCATGACGGCTCTGACGGCGAACCGCTCAAATTCAGCAAGAAACGCTACATTCTGCACGGTCTTAAGGGCTACGAGTATCTGCTCGACGAGGGCGTGGACGAGTCCATCGCCCAGTTCTGCCGCAACCATACCGGCGTGGGACTTACGCGCGAGGATGTGGTGCGCCAGGAGCTGCCGTTGCCACCAGCCGACTATGTGCCGATGAATCTCGAGCAGGAAGTGGTGATGTACGCCGACAAGTTCCATAGCAAGTCAGTGCCACCGAAGTTCCTGCAGGTCGAGGCGTATACGGCCCGAGCCGAGCGATTTGGCGGAGAGAACAAGCAGCGATGGCTGGATCTGGTGGCCAAGTATGGCGTGCCGGATATTCCGGCGTTGGCGGAGAAGTATGGGATGCGGATGATTTGAGGCTCTAGGGGCCTCTCCCCCAGTCAGTCTGTCGGCTGACAGCCCCCCTCGTCAGAGGGGGCTTATGAAGCTATTTCAGATGGAACGGAGACGGTAGGTGCCGTTGCGATTGGAGGCGATGATCATCTGGTCGTTCTCCAGCACGTTCCAGCCTTCCTGCTCATAGCCGGAAGAGGAGACCACCACACCGGTGGAGTCGCCGTTGTCGTCGTGCAGCTCACGGTAGCGCATCACACGGTAGTCGGCGGCCTGCTCGCCACGGCCGTACTCATCGTAGATTTCCACGATGCGCGGGCTGGTCTTCTCACGACCGGCGGCGCACAGGGCGATGAGCTGGTCCTCGGACTGGATCATGCAGTTGTAGCTGGACTTCGGGTAGGCTTGGCGCAGTTCGCGCACGGCCTGGACCACGGCCTCGTCGAGCGGGAAGCCGAAGCCGATGTATTCCAGAATCACCGCGAAGAAGATGGCGGAGTCGGAACGGCCGCCGGTGGAGAGGAACACGCTGTGGTTCACCGGGTATGAGCGGTTGGTGACGATGTTGCGGCCATTGGCGTCCGAGATATCGCCGTTGTGGATGAAGCTCAGGCCGTTCGCATAGAACGGGTGCTGGTTCTCCATGATGAGCGGCAGATTGGAACTTGCCAAGCGCAGGTGCCAGATGGCACCGCGAGACGGTTCGTCGGCCAGCGCCTCAAACGTGCTGTCATGACGGGCCGCGATGGTCGACTTGTAGATTCGGGTGCCGGTTTCCGGGGTGGGTGCGCCACCGTCGCGCACGTGCGGTGCTTCGGCAGGATCGGAAAGCTGGGCTACACCCCAGCCATCATTGTGGATTTCAGACAGTTCACGGAAATCCTCGACATTGTCTTGCCCCAACACAGCGTTGAGACTCAGGTTGAAGCCTGCCGTCGCGTATCCCAGTAATCTGCACATGGTATTTCAACTTACCGAAACCGTGTGGCGACGTGCGGCGACCGTTATAGGCATTCTTTATAGAGCGCATCAGCGCCGCTGCAAACTGGTATGTTATCGCTTCTGTTTGGCGGAGCGCTGAGGCTTGGCGGCGGGTTTGCCGTTCTCGGCCTTGCCCTTATCGCCCTTATCGCCCTGCTCAGCGGGCGCATCGGCGGCAGCGGCCTCAGCGGTCTTCCGCGCCTCGGCCGATACGGCGGCATCGAGCTCCTGTACCAATCGCCCAAGCCCGGACGTGGTGTCCATCGGGTCAGGGACGGCGGCCGGGTCGGCCACTGCACGAGTCGGCGTGGGCGTCGGGATGGTCTTGGCCGTATCGGTGCGCTTCAGACGCGGTGGGCGGCGGGTGGAGACGAACAGCGGCTGCACCTCGACCAACGGGTTGTAAGGTGCCAGACCGAACCACTTAACCGGCGAGCCGGCCATGTGGCGGATTGCGTACTTGGCTTGCAACGACAGGGCACCGCGTGCAGAAACCTTGGATTCCGGCATCAGGGCCTTGTGAATCAGCACGTAACGGATGGTGCCGATGTCCGGATCGGCGTCGACCTTGGGGTAAATCGACTTCTGCTTGGGCAGTTCGCCGGTTTTGGACAGGTCGTGCATGATCTGGTGGATGTACGCCGGGATGGACTGCGAAACCTTGAATCCCAGACGGAAGCGCACGCGGTAGATGTAGTTCGTGCCGAAGTCCTCCACCGAGTATTCACGGGTGAACGGCTCGTCGGTGGTTTCCACGCTGACTGCCCACCAAGCACGGGCGCGCTTGGGGTGGTCGGCGAAGATGGAGAAGAAGATGTCCGTGTCGAGTCGCTTGGTTTCCGAGTCGGAGGTCAGGTACACGATGTTGTCCGCAAAATACGGGATGCGGAAATCACTGTGCAGCTTGTCGAGCGCGGGTAGGAAGTCGTTGGGCCGCATGTGACGGCGTTGCGCACGTTCGAGCTTGGTGCCCTCATTCCACGTGTACATGACGAACAGAATCGCGGCGGTCAGCAACATGGTGAACCAACCACCATGCAGGAATTTGGCCATAGACGCGATGAAGAACATAGCCTGAATCGCCAAGAACAGCACGGTGAACACGATGGCACCGACCCGCTTGCCGGAATGCCATAGGTGGACGCCGAGCAACACGGTGGTGGTGATCATCGTAATGGTCAACGCCAGTCCATATGCGGCAGAGATGTGTTCCGAATCCTTGAAGATGGCGAGTACGGCCAGCGTGGAGACGCACAGCACGCCGTTGACCACCGGAATGTACAGCTGGCCACGCGTGCGGGCCGGGTACCGCACCTGCAGATGAGGCATCCAATTGAGGCGGGTGGCTTCGGAGACCATGGTGAACGCGCCGGTAATCAGGGCCTGGGAAGCGATCACGCCGGCCGAAACAGACAGAATCACGGCCAGATAACGTACGTTCGGAGACATCATCTGGAAGAACGGGTTGAGTGACTCCGTCGCAGTGTATTGCGGGTTATCGCTATTGGCCAGCATCCACGCGCCTTGGCCGAAGTAGTTGAGCACCAGCGCAACCTTGATGAATGGCCAGGTGAAGTAGATGTTGCCGCGCCCCACGTGGCCCATGTCGGAGTACAGCGCCTCGGCACCGGTGGTCGAGAGGAACACGGTGCCCATAAGGGCGATGCCGGCAGCATTGTGCGGGCTGAACAGGAATTTGATGCCGTACACCGGGTTCAGGGCCTCAAACACAGACCAGTCGTTAGAGAGATTCGTGACGCCCACGATGGCGAGGAAGCCGAACCAGACCAGCACCATCGAGCCGAATACTTTGCCGATGCTTTCGGTGCCGCGCGACTGCACGGAGAAGAGAATCACGATGATCACGACGGTGATCATCAGGGTCAGGCTTGGGTTTTCGTCGAACAACCCTTCCAATGGCGGCAGGGTCTGCAAGCCTTCGACTGCGGAACTGATGGAAACCGCCGGGGTAAGTACCGAATCCGCGAGGAATGCCGCGCCGCCGAGCATGGCGGGAATCGCGAGCCATGCGCCGTACTTGCGAATCAACGAGTACAGTGCGAAGATGCCGCCTTCGCCATTGTTGTCGATGCGCATGGCGATGAGCACATATTTGACGGTAGTGATCAGCGTAATCGACCAGAAGACCAGCGACAGCATGCCGAGCACGGCCTCTCGGTCTACGCCGCCAAGCCCTCCCTGACCGGCAAGGAAGGTCTGCGCGGTGTACAAGGGCGAGGTGCCGATGTCGCCGTACACCACGCCGAGCGCCACGATTGCCATGCCCCAGGTGACCTTGTCTGGGCTGGATTGCAGGCGGGCCCACCATCGACCGAGGCCGCCTTTCGACCATGCGCTGGCGATTTTCTCGGCTTCTTTGGTTTCAGCTTCCCTCTGCTTGGCGAGCGCCTCGCGCTCCTCCTTGGTGAGAGTGCGGCGGGACACCTTGGGAGCGTTGGTAAAGGTGTCGGCCCTCAGCAGTGCTTCTTCTTCCTGTCGGGCCTTGGCTTTGGCGGCGCCAGACTGGGCTTTCTGGGCCTTTAAGGCTTTTTGGGCGCGTGCGGTCCTTTGGTTCGACTCAGCCATACGTTCAGTCCTCCATTGAGGTGGAGATCATCCCCCTCGCTTATGTCAAACACATCATGATAGACCTCGTTCACAATTCTGACAAATTTTACAAGTCAACACATCGTCTCTACACGCGCCGCGACGGCCGCACACCCGGCCCTCACAGTCCGTATACGGCGCGGGCGGTATCGCGGGTGCCGCGCGCCACATCCGCGATGGGCAAGTCGAGCGTGTCGGCCATGGCCCGCAAGGTGTAGGGAATCATGTACGGCGCGTTGGTGCGGCCACGGTACGGCATGGGCGTCAGATACGGCGCGTCGGTTTCGACCATCGCATGGCCCAGCCCCACAATCCGTAGCGATTCGCGGATACCGTCATTGCCTTTGTAGCTCACGGTGCCGGAGAAGCTCAGATACCAGCCATGTTCGCGCGCGATCTCGGCCATCTCACGGTCGCCGGAATACGAGTGGAATACGGTGCGTTCGGGCGCGCCGTCGGCCAGCAGGGTTTCGATGACCTCGCGATGGGAGTCGCGGTCGTGAATCTGCATGGGCAGGCCCAGTTCCTTGGCCAAGGCGATATGCGCGCGGAAAGCCTCGCGCTGCAGTTCCTTGGCACCTTCGCCGGTGCGGAAGAGGTCCATGCCGGTCTCGCCGATAGCCACCACTTGCTCGGGGTATGTGGTGGCGAGGCGATGTACTTCGGCGAGCGCGTCCTCGAAAGACGTGTCATGGTAAGGCTTGTATTTGAGGGGCAGACCATCCGGCCCCGGCACACCACGATGCCCGTGGAGCACGGACTCATTGGGGTGTATTGCGAGCGCCGCGTGCACATTACCTGGATGATCGAGGGCCATCTGGAGGGCGGTCATCAGGTGCGGCAGCTCGCAACCGCAGTCGATAATACCCCCAATGCCGACAGATTGCGCCTGCGCCAGCAATTGGTCGACGTCGTACACCGGGACTTCGGGCTGTCCCTTCTCCTGCGCCTCATGGCTCATAGCGCGCGCGAAAGGGATTACGGAGGCCACGTGAGTGTGGTTGTCAATGGTCTGGGCGTCGTCCGGCAATGCTTCAGGTGCCGGGGCCCAGCTACGGTCGCGATGGTGATGCTTGCTCATGGTTTCTCAGTGTAGGCTACCGCCAGCAACGCTCGTAAGGCAGTCCGGTAAGACGTTCGACTACACGACGGGTATCGTCGGTCACGCCCGCCTGAACTTGCCGTTTCTTGCCACGAGCGCAACATTCCCGGGAAAGTAACGCAACCGGCAAGCGAGACGGCCGCCATCCTGCCGCCTTTTCTGTCTCATCAGCCCATTTTCTGCCTCATTTTGATAAAATATGATGCAGAAAAGTTCGTATGATGCAGAAAATGAGGCAGTATGAGATCATTCGACTACATAGAATCAGGTAAGACGTTGCTCACCCCGCACACCACGAGTTTGCTTGCCGCTATTCACGAGGCAAAAGGGCGTCAAAGCATACAGACAACGATCAGACCGGATATATTGGGGACGCTGGTTGCCGTCGCGCGCATCCAAAGCACAGATGCCTCAAACCGCATCGAAGGTATTTCTACCAGCGATAGCAGGCTCAACGATCTCGTCTCGGAGAAAGTCACACCGCGCAATCGCAATGAAGAAGAAATTGCCGGTTACCGTGACGCGCTATCGGTTATTCACGAAAGCCACGACTATATTCCGATTACCCCGAACGTCATTCTTCAACTGCACCGCGACCTCTTCCGACACACACCACTGACCTTTGCGGGGCATTTCAAGGACAGTGACAACGTCATCATCGAACGAGATGCACACGGGACCAGCACCGTGCGATTCGCCCCGCCGTCCGCACTTGTCACACCGGAACTGATCGAACGCGCGTGTTCCGCCTACACGCAAGCAATCCGAGATGGACATACCGATCCATTGCTTGCCATCGCCATGTTCATTCTCGATTTCATCTGCATACATCCGTTCAATGACGGCAACGGCCGCATGAGTCGGCTACTCACGCTCCTGATGCTGTACCGCAATGGCTATATGGTCGGCAAATACATCAGTATCGAACACCTTATCGAGCAAAGTAAAAGCACTTATTATGAGGCGCTGGACGCAAGCACTCAAGGCTGGGACGACAACGCCAATGATTATGCGCCATTCACGAACTACCTGCTTGGCATCATACTGTCCGCGTGCAAGGAATTCGACGAACGCATCAATCTCACGGCAGGCGGCAGAGCGCAGGGAGCACCGCGAGTAGCCACCAAGGGAACGCGGATTGAAGCACTGCTTGATCAATCCCTAGTCCCACTTTCCAAGGCCGATATTCTCGCTCGCATGCCCGATACCAGCACCACCACCATTGAGCGCACGCTGAAATCACTGTTGGACTCCGGTACGATCATCAAAATCGGTGCTGGCCGCAGCACCCGCTACGTGAAACGCCGCTAAACGCACCATCGTGCGCAACATTCCCGGGAAAGTGTTACGAATCCACCCACACAGGCCCAATCTGCGACACAATCCCGGGAATGCGTCGCCATTCCACCGCGGACCGAGTTTGGTCATGCCGATGCCGAACAGCGGCATCAGCGGCAGCGAAATCGCCGCGCAACCCAGCAACAGTGAGGCGAACGCAGCCGTATGATTCCAGTCGTACACCACGAAGAACACGAAGGTCTGGCCGAATATGTCCATCGAGACCTGCACCAATACAGTATTTCAACCTAAGACTTACCAAAAGACCTTTGCGGGGAGCCTCGTTGCCTCAACCGGAGAATCACCAAACTTCAACCACATATTTCACATACCCACAAAAGGCCGCCACCGCGGGAGGAGCCACGGTGACGGCCTGCCCCGGCGCCCTGTACAAGCGGCGCCGGAGACGGTGATGAAAGGAAGGAGGGTACGTGTAGTAAGTGAAGCGAACGATCGCGCGGACCGGTGCGGACAGGAGACGAACAGACTCAGCCGGCCGCAGCCAGTCCAGCCAGTCCAGCCAGTCCAGCCGGCCCAGCCAGGCACAAGCCAGCCCACCCGGCCCGCGCGCGCCGTTTACTTCATGCCGGTCATCGCGATGCCTTCGACGAAGCGCTTCTGCACGAAGAAGAACACGATGAGCAACGGCAGGGCGGAGATCAGCGCGCCGGCCATCACCACGCCGTACGGCGTGACGGACGAACCGTGACCGGTCAGCATGGCCAGACCGGCGGTGATGGTGCGGGTCTCCGGCTTGGAGGTCATGATCAACGGCCAGAGCAGGTCGTTCCAGTTGCCCATGAAGTTGAACATGCCCACGGTCAGGATCGCCGGCACCGCGTTCGGCAGGATGATCTGCGCGAAGATGCGGAACTCGCCCGCGCCGTCGATGCGGGCCGCGTTGTCGAGGTCCTTCGGGATGGAGATGAAGAACTGACGCAGCAGGAAGATGCCGCCGACATCGGCCATACGCGGGATGATAATGCCGAGGTAGCTGTTGACGAGGCCCATGGAGCCGAGGAGCTTGTAGACCGGGATGAGCAGCGCCATGGCCGGGATCATCATGGTGGCGATGAGCACGGCGAGCAGGATGCCGCGGCCCTTGAAGTCCACGCGGGACAGGCCGTAGGCGGCGAGCGAGTCGAAGAACACGGAGATGATCGTGACCGCGCCGGCGAACACGATGGTGTTGAGCAGCTCGCGCCCGATCGGCAGGCGCTGGAACAGGCTCGTGTAGTTGTCGAGCGTCCACGCGCTCGGAATGATCTTCGGCGGCCAGGTCTGCGTGACGGCGTTCGGCGTGAACGAGACGATCACGACGATGATCAGCGGGAAGATCATGAGGAACGTCACCAGTGCCAGCGCGACGTAGCTCAGCGTCAGGCTGATGGTGCGCTTGGCGCGCGCCTGCTTGCGCAGACGTTCGTTTTCGGCGTTGATGCGAGCGTTTTCGGATTCCTGTTCCGCGGTCAGTTTCATGGAGGTTGCGGTTGCGGTGCTCATGCGATCTCCTCCTTCTCATGCTTGTTGTTGGTGTACAGCTGGATGAGGCCGACGATGAGCGTCATGATGAGCAGCACGTACGACAGCGCGGACGCGTAGCCGAGCGTGCCGTTACCGAACGCCTCGGTGTAGATGCGGTACACGATGGTTTCAGTGGAGCGGGCCGGGCCGCCGGAGGTCAGGATGAAGACCTGATCGAAGACCTGGAAGGAGCCGATGAGGCCGAAGATGACCACGTAGTTGAAGGTCGGGCGGAGGGCCGGCAGCGTGATGTAGCGGAACTTCTGCCATGCGCTGGCGCCGTCGAGCGAGGCGGCTTCGTACAGTTCGGCGGAGATGCCCTGCAGGCCGGCGAGGAAGATGACCATGAAGTAGCCGAAGTTCTTCCACACGGTGATGAAGACGATGGTGGCCATCGACGTTTCGCGTGTACCGAGCAGGTCGAGGTGCGACGGACCGCCGAGCAGCGAGACCCAGTACGGGATGAGACCGAGGGACGGGGAGAGGATGAACTGCCATGCGATCGCGGCGACGGTCAGCGAGATGACGAACGGCAGGAACATGCAGGTGCGGAAGAAGCCGACGAACTTGAGGTCCTTGCGGTTGAGCAGCAGTGCGAACGCGAGCGCGATGATCACGACGATCGGGGCGTACAGCACCGCGTAGACGAGGGTGTTCTTGACGTCGGTCCAGAAGTCCTGGCTCTGGAACAGCGTGATGTAGTTCTGGAAGCCAATGAATTTGGCGGGTCGGCGTGCGTTGGAATTGATGCGGCCGTTGGTCAGGGACGTGATGAACGTCTGGATGGCCGGGTAGAAGACGAAGATGGCGAGGATGATGAGCGCGGGCGCGGTGAACAGGACGCCGGTGCGCAGGTTGCGCGCCTGAATGGCCTTCTTGTTCTCCTTGGCGACCTCGTGCGCTTCGCCTTGCGACGTTGCTGTGGTCATTTTGCTCCTCCAAAAGGACACATGATTGGTTGTCGGGAATGGAAACGTTCCCCTTCCCTTTCGGGAATTGGCTGGGAAGGGGAACGTCGGTCAGCTGCTGTCAGCTATGTGTGGGATTGGGTTGCGGGTTGCCGCTCACTACTCGGCGTACTCGTCGAGGTAGCCCGAGATGGAGCTCTCGGCCTGGTCGAGCAGACCCTGGATGTCGTCGCCGGTGCGGACGGTGTTCTGGGTCAGGGTGTCGAGGGAGGCGGCGATGTCGCCGAAGCCGCCCTTGAGGCCGGCGATGCCGATGTAGGAGTTGTCGGTGTACTGCGAGATCTTGGCGATCAGCGGACGGTCGGACAGCTCATCGGCGGTGACGGTCTTGTTGTTCGGCGGGTAGGCGGAGCCGAGGGACCACTTCACCTGGTTGTCGTGGTTGTTGTAGAACTTGAAGAACTCGTAGATGCCGGGCAGCTTCTCGGAGTCGCCGACTTGCGAGGTGACCCACCAGTACAGGCCGGTGGAGCCGGTGTTGGAGCCGGTCTTGCCGTCGGCGTACTTGTAGGTGCCGTCGCCGTCCGGAACGGCGAAGGTGTCGTGGTTGATGCCCTTGTCGGTGGCCGCCTGGTCCTCCCACGGGCCGACGATCACCATTGCGGACTGGCCGGACTCGAAGGATTCGCGGGCCGCGGTGTCGTCCAGACCCGGGACGGCGTAGCCGCCGTTGTAGAAGTCACGCATCTTCTGCAGGAAGGCCTTGTTCTCCTTGGAGTTGATGGAGACCTTGCCGTCGGTGGTGTACAGGCCGGTGCCGTTGCCCTTCATGTAGGCGGCCCAGCCGGAGTCGGCCATCGCGAGGCCGTACTGCGAACCGTCGGACTTGGTGAGCTTCTTGGCGACCTCGAGGAGCTGGTCCCAGGTGGTCGGAATGTCCTTGTCGGTCAGGCCGGCGGCCTTCCACATGTCGGTGTTGTACCACACGGAGGTCGGCGCGTAGCCCATCGGAACGGCGCACTTCTCTTCCTCGCCGTCGATGTTGAAGGTGATCTGCTTGACGACGTTGTCGAGGTAGTCGCCGGTGCCGTTGTTCTTGTCGGCGTAGAAATCGGAGACGCACTGGAAGGTGCCGTCGATGGACCAACCCTGGCCATTGTCGGCACCGGTGGTGACGAAGTCCGGGCCGTCGCCGGTGGTGACCTTGGTGACCATCGTCTCGCCGATGGTGCTCCATGGCTGCAGCTGGGCGTCGATCTCGTACTTGTCCTGGGACTTGTTGAAGTCGTCGACGATGGATTCCAGCGTCTTGCCGTCGGCTTCGGAGAAGCCGTGCCACATGGTGATCTTCACCTTGCCGTCGGCGGTCTTCTGGACGTCGCCGCTGCCTCCGTTGCTGGAACCGCAGCCGGCCAGCGCCATGCCGGCCGCAAGCACGGCCGCCGTGGCCGCGACGAGGTTCTTCTTGATCTTCATTGGTTTCCTCCTTGGTACTCCGGTTTCCCAGAAATCTTGGTCGTTGCATGCGGGCGACCCTGTGGTCCGCCGTCTGGCGACGGTGTTCGGTTGACGACAACATCGTTGTGCAACTTGCGTGGTTGATAAACCTTGGTTCGTGGAGCCTCAGCGCTCGTTTACAACGTTGGAATTCACTATAACACGTTTTCCATCGTTGTACAAATCGGATGCGCAACCCGTTCGACACGCCTAGAAAACTGCTGTTTTCCGTACGAGACGCCGGACTTCACATCGATGAAACCAACGTTTCGCACACGTCGAATGTTCTGTTATGGGATTGATGGACGACGGCCGTCGCGCGAACGTCGCGCACGTTACGCATGCGGTGCGCGTGACCTGCGCGACATGCCGCACCACGACCGCCGCCGCGTACGACTATGCCTCTGCGGCCAGCCCGACCGCCGGGGTGCCGGCTTTCGGACCGCCGTCGGGCGGCAGCACGTCGGTCGTGACGGGCGTCCACAGGTTGTCCGGCTCAGGCACGCCGAAGTCGGGAGTGCCGTCCTCGTTCCAGCGCACCACGCCGACACGGGCGTGACGGTTCGGGTCGAACAGCGGATCGCCTTTGATTTCGGTGTAGTTGCGCGCGTGGTAGATCATCAGATCCTCGGAGTCATCCTCGGACTTGGTGAACGAGTTGTGGCCGGGGCCGTACTGGCCGTTCTCGGCGCAGGTCTTGAACACCGGCACCGGGCTCTTGGTCCAGCTCTTCGGATCCATGAGGTCGCTGCCACGGTCGGCGGTCAGCAGGCCCACCGCATACGGCACGCCGGTGCCGGACGCAGAGTACGTGATGAAGATCTTGTCGTCGTGGAACAGGAACGCCGGACCTTCGTTGACGAGGAAGTCGATGCACTCCCAGTCATACTCGGGCTTGGTGAGCATCACCGGATCAGCGGCCAGCGTCCACGGGTTCGCCATCGGAGCGATGTACAGGTTGGAGTTGCCGGGGATGTCGTAGTCCTTCTGCGCCCAGACGAGGTACTGCACGCCGTCGATCACCTCGGTGGTCGCGTCGAGCGAGAACGAGTCCATCGGCGTGACGATCTGGCCCTTCTCGACCCAGTTGTCGGTGGTCGGGTCGGCATCGGTGTTCTCCAGCACGAACATGCGGTGGGTGGGCATGCCGTTCGGCTCGAACTCGTGTTCCGCGCCGGCGAAGTAGATGTACCACGCGCCGTTCACGCGGTGCAGCTCAGGAGCCCAGATGTACTTGCTGCATACGCCGGACTCATGCTTGCGCCAGACCACGGTCTCCGGGGCCTTCTGCAGGTCGTTGATCGTCGAGGCGTGACGGATGGCAATCTTGTCGTACTCGGGATCGGATGCGGTGAACCAGTATTCGCCGTCGACCTTAAGCACCCACGGATCCGCACGCTGGAGCACGATCGGATTGTTGTAAACAGTCATTGTTTTTCCTTCTCCAATCCAAGTGGCTCAGTATTTACATCGATGCAATATAGCAGATGTACAACGATGTAACAACTCGGCGTTTCCCGCCCCCGCCAACGCACACTCCACCCAACCCAACCATCCCTCTCATCCTCCCCAACGGACATACAGCCGATTCCACCCACACCGCCCACATCACCCGCACCACCCACACCGAATTACAACGTTATAATGATGGTGCGCAACGATCAGCGTTCATCATTCGAAGCGAAGGAGCATCATGGACATCAAACCGTGGGAATACGCCGATTTTCCAGCCTTCAACGAGCCGGTCCCCGGAGCGACGCGTGTCCCCACCACCGGCGACGAGATCGGCGTGACATACCATCCCGACGTACCCTACGCAACCGCCGGAACCACGACCCTGCACCTGCAGATCCTCGTCCCGCAGACCCGCAACCAGACCGACGCCACCACCTACCCGTGCATGGTGCACGTGCAGGGATCCGCCTGGATGAAGCAGGACCGAACGGCACTCGTCCCCACGCTCAGCCGCATCGCGGAGCGCGGCTTCGTCGTCGCGATCGTGGAATACCGGCATTCGGGCATCGCATCGTTCCCCGCGCAGATCCAGGACGCGCGCAATGCCGTGCGGTTCATGCGCGCCAACGCCGCGCAATACCACGTCGACGCCGACAATCTGTTCCTCTCGGGCTGTTCGTCGGGCGGTCAGGTCGCGCTGCTCGCGGCGGTCGCGCATGCCGCCGACCGTACCGACATGGACGACACGTCGCTGTCGCTGGCGCCGAACGCCGCCGACGTGTCGGATGCGACGCGGGGCGTGATCGACTATTTCGGCGCGGTCAACGGTCAGATGGACGACGGCTTCCCCTCCACCGTCGACCATCATCTGGCCACCAGTCCGGAAGGCATGATGATGGGGCACGTCGACCTGCGCGATCGGCCGGATCTGCGCGCGGCGATGACCGTGGAATCCTATCTGACGCCGGAACTGGCGCTGCCGCCGGTGCTGATCTTCCACGGCACCAAGGATCGGCTGGTCAACGCGCGGCAGAGCGCGAGCCTGTATCGGCGACTGCGGGACGTCGGCAAGTCGGCCGAACTGTATCTGCTCGAAGGCGCCGATCATGGCGGCGCGGAATTCTGGACGGACGGCATGTGCCGCGTTGCCACGGACTTCATGCGCTCCAACTGCGCGCGTTGACGCTCGGCTGCCGTACGGCTGCGCGGACATTCCCGTACGAACGTACGACGACGAGACGACGGCGGCAGTGCGGTGTCGTCCAACCGGTGCCGCCGCCCCGACCGACTCGGCTCAGAGCGTGCGGGTGGAGCTGCGCACGACCAGCGTGGACGACACCTTGCGGAAGATGGGATCCGTCGAGTCGCCTTCCAGCGGCGGCTGCCCGTCGATGCGGTTCTTCAGCGCGCGCACCGACAGCCGCGCCACGGCCTCGAGCCCCGGTGCGATCGACGTCAGCGCCGGCGACAGGTACTGCGAATCGTCCGAGTTGTCGAAGCCGATCACCGAAATGTCCTCGGGAATCCGCAGGTCGTGCATCTGGATCGAGTGCATCACGCCGGAGGCGAGCATGTCGTTGAGCGCCACCACGCCGTCCGGCCGTACGCCGGAGTCGAGCAGCGTGTTCATCGCCGCCACGCCGTCGTTGCGGTGCCACATGATCGACGGCACCACGAGCGCCGGGTCGAACGGCACGCCGGCCTCCTCCAGTGCCTCGCGGTATCCGCGGAATCGCAACGCGGCCGAGCCGACCTCCTCGCCCGGGTGCACGCCGACCACGGCGACGCGCTTGCATCCGGTCTGCAGCAGGTACGAGGTGGCGCGCTTGGCGCCTTCGACATTCTCGGTGGCGATGTGGTCGACCTTGTCGGTGAAGATGCGTTCGCCGATGAGCACCAGCGGGTAGTCCACCTCGACTTCGGCCGCATCGTCCGGACCGAGTTCGAGCGGGCTGTAGATCAGGCCGTCCACCATCGCGGTCTGCGAACCGTGCAGCGCGTCCAGCTCGCCTTCGCGCGAGTACAACGTTGGTTCCACGATCACACGCAGGCCGAGCTTTTTCGCCTCGGTGATGATCAACGATGAAAGCTGCGCGAAGTACGACAGCTGCAGGTCTGGGATGGCGAGCGCGATGATGCCGGTGCTGCCGCGACGCAGGTTGCGCGCGGACACGTTGATGACATAACCGAGCTCGTCGATGGCCTTGTGCACCTTCGCACGGGTGGCATCGGAGACGAATTCGTAGTCGTTGACCACGTTCGACACGGTTTTGATGGAGACACCGGCCGCCTTGGCGACCTCGCGCATGGTGACGACGTGATCGCCGTCCTTCGCGGTTGTTTTCTTGACCATGGGTAATCCTCAGTATTCTGTTCTCGGTAAATAGCGGCTTACGCCACGTACTGCACTGCACGTTGGCGGGGCCGGAGAGCCGAACCCCACCCCCGTTCGCCGCCGTATGGCGGCTTTACCGCACGGCGATTTCCATCGTTATCCCAGCATAAGCCGGATTGAGTTCCTCGTCGCGCTGCATGTCGAGGATCGGCATGCCCTCGCCCGACCAGTGGACGCGCCGTACCTGCGCGTCACGCCCGCCGTATCGCCCGTTGTCGTACTCCGCGTTGTGGAATACGTAGATCAGGTTGCCGCCCTCGTCGTGCGACCACATGCCGTGGCCGGTGCCCAGCTGCCATTCACCGTTGTACATGCCGGATTTCTGCAGCGGGTAGTCGAGTTTCGTCCACGTGGCCGGGTCGGTCAGGTCGGCGCGCACGCCGGCCGGCGCGGTGACCAGTCCGGTCGTGTAGTCGATGCCGACGAGCGATCCGGAGTAGATCAGGAAGATCTTTCCCTCGTGCACGAACGCGTTCGGCCCTTCGGCGATCATGTTGTCCCACGCGAATTCCGGCACGACGATCTGCGTCGGCTCGCCGGTCAGCCGCGTCGGCCGGTCCGGGTCGAACGGCGCGATCCATACGCTGCCGACCTGCTGCCACGCGTAGTACCAGCGGCCGGAGTCGACGATCACGGTCATGTCGAGCGAGATGCGCTGCACCGGGTTGAGGATCCGTTCGCCGGGGCCGAGGATCGGCTCGGGAACGGTCCAGTTGGCGGGGTCGCGCGGGTCGAGGTCACGGCCGTCGGCATCCTGCCTGAGCTGCATGATATGGCAGCGACCGGTCCACATGTCGGGTTTGCCGGCGCGGTCGTTCGCGGTGCCGTCCGGATCGGCGGCGGGGCCGTCGAAGCACGGCATGAACAGCACGGACAGCTTGCCGCCGATCACGTGCAGCTCGGGCGCCCAGAAGCAGCCGGTCATCGCGCGGCCTTCGCTGTTGCGGTCGCCGCGGGTGAGCAGGTCGATTTCGCGGTCGCGGCCGCCGGCGGCATCCGACAGGTCGGCGATGGACGTCGCCACGCGCAGCGGCATGTGCGTGCGGCCGCCGTTCGGATCGACGCAGTTGCCGTCGGTATCGTCGGTGGCAATGAACATGAAGAGTTGTTCACCGTTGTAATTCCACGCGAACACGGACGGATCGGCGCGTTCGACGGCGAACGGCACGGGATAGTCGGTCTGACGGATGCGACCGCGGACCGTACGGCGTTCGCCCGGCTTGAGCCTGCCAGCTGCGGCGTCGTCGGCGAGGGCGGCGAGCTGTGCGGCGTCCCAGTCGACGGCGCGCATGGCGGTGGATCCGTCGGAGTACTGCAGTTTGGCCGTGGTGCGGCCGAGCGAGCCGATGAGGTCACGGGCTTCGCCGTCGTACAGATCGGCCGAGACGGTCATGGACGGCACGGTGACGCCGGTGTTGTAAACGCGGCCGAAGCGTGCGATGAGCGTCGCGGCTTCCTGTTCGGTGATGTCGATTTCGTTGCCGGGGACGGCGTCCGCGATGCCGTAGTCGCGACGGACGGACGTTGCGTTGACATCGTTGGCATTGCTTGCGGCAATCGGTTCGGAGGTATCGTCCGGTTCGGCCGGCAGCGTGGTGCCGACCGCGGCGATGATGTCGGCGCATACCGCGCGCATCGCGTGGCCGTCGTCGTCATGCCACCGGATGACGTACCGACGTTCTGCATCGTTGTATATGACCGTGGGACGGTGTACGCCGGACGTGGGGCCAAGCAGCACCAGTCCGCGCTGATCGTACGACGTCAGGTCGCGGCTGGTCGCCAGCAGGAACGCCGACCGTTCGGATCCGTCCGCGCCGCCGCCGCGCGCGGTGCGGGTCGCCGCCACGGCGAACCGGCCGGACGCCAGCCGGAACAGGTGCGGATCCTTGAGGCTTTTGAGTTCGATGTCCACGCCGGGCATCGCCGCGCCGTGCGCGACGGCGTCGCTGGCGGCTCGCACCGTCGTGTACGGATCGGTCTTGAATCGTGCCGCCGCGGTGCACGCACGTCGGGATTCGGGCGTCGCCGCGGCGATCGGCACGCCGGCAGCGAAGAAGATGCCGTAGTTTTCGTTAAGCGGCGTCCACGAGCCGTCGAGATGCGACCGCAGCGCCAGGTGCATGCTGAAGGCGATGTCCTCGTTGTTCGCCTCTTCGCGCGACGTGGGGACACGCGTATAGCACAGCAGTGAGTAGGAGTCGGACATTCCTTGTCCCTTTCGGTTCGACAATTCATTTACGTCGATGTATAGTATATCCCAGTTTACATCGTTGTACAAACGCAGTGCTGCACAACACCACTGTCACACACAGGAGGAACACATGACCCTCACCGGCACCCTACGCAAGGCGTTCGCCACCACATTGGCGGCCGCCGTGCTCGTCGGCACGCTGGCCGGCTGCTCGTCGAACGCCAACTCGAACGCATCGTCGAACGCCAAGAACTCCAGCGACTCCAGCCAGACCAGCGCCACCGAGATCAAGCGCGGCGAATCGCACGATCCATCCATCGTCAAGGCCAACGGCAAGTACTACATCTTCGGGTCGCATCTCGCCTGGCTGAAAAGCGACGACCTCGTCAACTGGACCAGCTTCAAAAACAACCTGAGCACCGACTACGAGAAGATCTTCGCCGACATCTGGACCAACTGGTCGAAGCAATCCGCCAACCCGGACGTCAAGGGCAACATGTGGGCCCCTGACGTCATCTGGAATGCAACGATGAAAAAGTGGTGCATGTACATGTCGATCAACGGCGCTAACTACCGATCGGCAATCGTGCTGCTCACCGCCGACGACATCGAGGGCGACTGGACTTACGTCGGCCCGGTGACCTACTCCGGCTTCGAAAAGGTCAACGCCTCCAAGACCGACGTCTGGAAGGTGCTCGGCGAAGGCGCCGACCTGACGCGGTACACGTCGCAGACCGACACCGGCATCAACGCGATCGACCCGTGCGTCAAGCAGGACGACAACGGCGACCTGTGGATGACGTTCGGCTCATGGTTCGGCGGCATGTGGATGTTCAAGCTCGATCCGAAGACCGGCCTGCGCGACTACAGCACCACGTACCAGACGGTCAAGAACCAGTCCGACGCCTACTACGGCATCAAGCTCGGCGGCGGTTTCGGCAACTCCGGCGAAGGCTCGTACCTGCTGCATACCAACGGCCACTGGTATCTGTTCGCATCCTACGGCAACCTGCAGCAGACCGGCGGCTACCAGGTGCGCATGTTCCGCGCCGACAAGATCACCGGTCCGTACATCGATGAAAACGGCAACGCCGCAGTCAGCGAGCGCGCCATCGGCAACAACTGGCAGAGCGAGGTCGGCGTGCGTCTCATGAGCTCGATCCAGTGGAGCGGCAACGACAACTCGCACATCGAAGTCGCGCAGGGCCACAACTCGGCGTTCGTGGACGACGACGGCACCACGTACATCGTGTACCACAGCCGCTTCTCCGACACCGGCGAGATGCACCAGGTACGCGTGCGCGAGCTGCTGCCGACCGACGACGGCTGGCTGGTCGCCGCGCCGTACGAATACACCGGCACCAAGGCCGCCGACACCAAGTACGACGCGAAGAACGTGGCCGGCGACTACGAGTTCGTGATCCACGACCAGAGGACCTCGTTCAAGGGCCCGAAGAAGGTCACCGACAAGCACAGCACCGACTACCGCGGCGTCAACAAGCCGGTGAACATCACGCTGACCGAGGACGGCAAGGTGACCGGCGACAAGACCGGCACGTGGAAGCTCGACAAGTCCGACGGCACCGGCGACATGACCATCACGCTCGACGGGGTGGAGTACCACGGCGCATTCGACAGGCTGCCGCGCGACAAGGACGACCGCAAGGTCGAGATGACGTTCTCCGTCATCGGCGACAACCTCTGCGCCTGGGCCTCGCAGAAGTAGTCCTTTCTCATTGCCGCCCTTCCCTCGCGCCCTCGTCCTCGCCCTTCCCTTTGAACCACCCCATTTCTCTTAACGGACTTACAGCCGATTTCACCAGTGAAATCGGCTGTAAGTCCGTTAAGAGAAAGACATCATGTATCACAAAGAAGCTAACCCATGACCGCAACCACCTCCACGACCGAACCCACGACCGAATCGCCCGCCGATGAACGATTCGTCGAACACCCGCTCGCCCCGGGCCGCATCGCCATCCACGACCCGGCCATCGTCGAGGACAACGGTACGTACTACGTCTTCGGCACCCACCGACGCTGCGCCCGCAGTACCGACCTCGTCCACTGGGAACGCTTCGAGAACAATCTGACGCGCGACCCGGCCTCGCTGCTCGGCGGCATCTGGGAGGCATGGCCGAAGCAGCCGGAGAACCCCGCGCTCGAAGGCAACACGTGGGCGCCGGACGTGATCTGGAACGACGTGATGCGCAAATGGTGCATGTACCTGTCGGTCAACGGTCACGAATTCCGTTCGGTGATCGTGCTGCTCACCGCCGATCGTCTCGACGGCGACTGGACATACGTCGGTCCTGTCGTCTACTCCGGTTTCAACGTTGACAATGTGGGCCGCACCGACGTGCCACGTGTGCTCGGCGACGAGGCCGCGCATGGCGATCTGTCACGGTATGCATCGTTGAAGGATACGCGGATCAACGCGATCGACGCCGCGCCGATCCGCTGCGATCACGGCGAACTGTGGATGAGTTTCGGCTCGTGGTTCGGCGGCATCTGGATGTTCAAGCTCGATCCGAAAACCGGTCTGCGCGACTACAGCGTGCGCTATCCGCTCGTCCACGATTCCGCCGACCCGTACTACGGCGTGAAGGTCGCCGGCGGCTACTGGAACTCCGGCGAAGGCTCGTATTTCGTGCACCGCAACGGCTGGTGGTATCTGTTCATGGCGTATGGCTGGCTCGGCCGCACCGGCGGCTACCAGATCCGTCTGTTCCGTTCGCGCAACCTCGTCGGCCCGTACGTCGACCAGAACGGCAACCCCGCGATTTCCAACGGTGAAATCCCCGACAATCAGACCAAGGACACCGGCATCCGACTCACGTCGTCGGTGAAATGGAGCGGCGGACCGGCCGACGACGATACGGTCGAAGTGTCACAGGGACACAATTCCGTACTCACGCGCGGTTCGGACGGCCGACTGTTTCTCACGTACCATACGCGGTTCATCGACCGCGGCGACGAGGATTACGAGACGCATGTGCGCGAGCTGCTGCCGACCGCGGACGGTTGGCTGACGGCCGCGCCGTACGAGTATCGCGGCGCGGCAGCCGTCCCGCCGACCGCCGCGAACACGTCCGATCCGACCGTCGGCGACGACGATGACGGCTTCGACGATTACATCGTTGCACCCAGCAGTGCGCCGAACTTGGCCGCCCGGCTATGCCACTGCGTCCGCCCCGTACACGAATCGGATCTCGCACACCCGTCGCTGGTGTCCGGCGACTACGAATTCGTACGTCACGATCCGCACGCGTATTTCAACGGCACGCGCAACGCGGACGGCACGTGGCATGGCGTGAATCTGCCCGAGACGATCACGCTGCAGCCGGACGGCCGCGTGACCAGCGGCGGCGTGGTCGACTTCTTCGATACGCCGGACGCGAACCTGACGCGATCGACCGACGGCCCCGTGTCGCGAGGATCGTGGCGGATGCTCGGCGCGACGCCGGCCGGCGTGCACTGCTGCGACAGCGACATGGCGATCACGATCGACGGCATGACGTACACCGGCGTGTTCGCCGTACTACCGAGGGAGACCGATGGCCGGGCGACGCTGACGTTCTCCGCGATCGGCGGCAATCAAGCAATCTGGGGCGCCCGCATCGAGGGATGAAACCCCTTTCTCTGTTCCCTTCCCTCTGACGGACATACAGCCGATTTCCGTATCCGAATCGGCTGTATGTCCGTCGAGAAAGCGAGGGGAACGATATCAGGCTGCACGACGGATCGGCACGTTGATGCTCGGCACGGTTGCAGCCGCAACGGGCTAGAGCTCGACTTCGGGCTTGGTGGGGTCGTCCTTGGTGCGGCGCTTGGCCTCGTCCGGATCCCACGTCACATCGTCGTAGTACCGCTTCCACTCGGCCCCGGCAACCGGCGCGATCGCCGCGACCGTCCTTACTGCGGATTCCGGGGCATAGCCGTCACACGTATTGCGCGCATCACCGAGCGGAATGATTGGGTTAGCCTCGTACGGCAAGCGTGGTGAACGACCAAGCAGGAGCGGTGTATGTACCGTCAGCAAGGTTGACTTCGTGCGAGGTGGGGCAAGTCGGTGATTCCTCTCCCCGAATCCCTGCATACGGATCGTTGCCGGTAAGCACGGTTGCCTCAACTACAGCCTTGGCTGAATCAGGCACATTCAGCGCAGCAAGCACCTGAGCCAAGTCCACGTCTACGGATTCAGGCAGCGCGTTGACAACACGCAAGTAAGTCACGCCAGCCGTCGAATCGCGGGATACGGTGACGGTCCGGCGCGGCTCGTCCGGTGTCTCATGGCCGTCGGCGACCAGCGCGCCGTCGATGTACAGTCGCATCTGCTCGCCGCGATTGCCAATCTCAATGCGCACATCCCACGTAGTTCCGGGGCGTACCGCGTCCATTGAAGTTTCCGTGCCGGCGAGTGCATAACCGGTGCCTTCGCGCACTACTTGCACGCTGAATCCACGGCCAAGCGAAGTACCGTTATAGTTCTTGCCGTTTACGTCGCCGGACGCGATTCGCACGCCCCACATGCCTTCGTAATAGGTGACTTTCGCGCGAATGGTGTATGAATCGGCCGCCAGACCCTCAGGTACCGGAAGAGACACCGGCCCATTGCCTTGGTAGCTCACGTCCGGCAGATCGATATGCGTGCCATCGGCCGTCTCGAGAGAGAAGTCGGCGAAATCGGCGTGGGCGCCGCCATCGATCTTCAGGCTTACGGTATTCGGCAAGTCACGACGCAACGTGGTGGGTCCGTCAAGCGAGACCGGCCAAGCGGTGTCCGCGGTGGTGGTGGCGTACATCTGCTGCACCCAGTAGCTGTACGGGCGGTAGACGTTCTCATTGTCGAAGTAGATGAGGTCCGGATTCCAGCTGGTGTGGCCGTTCTTGGCGAACAGCGGCGCGTAGGACGCCATGTGCACCACGTCGCCGTTCAATTCCATGCGGCCCATGAACGCCGCTTCGGACAAGCCGTTGATGAGCTGGGTGTCCCAGGAGCCGTATTCGCCGAGGTAGACCTTCGGGCCCTTGCGGTCGGTGTGATCGTAGTGGTCGAGGTTGTGAAACCACCAGCTGGAGGACTGGTAGGAATGCTCGTCCACGATCGGAATGCCGGCCTCGCGCGCATACGCCCAACCTTGCTCGTAGTCCTGTCCGCTCGGCGCAGGCCCGACCGTGCCGACCACGGTGATTTCGGGGTGCGCGGCTTTGACGGCGTCGAAAATCTGCTGGAAGCGGTTCTTGAACACGTCGTCGATCAGGTCCTCGTTGCCGATGCCGAGATACTCCAGATTGAACGGCTCGATATGGCCCATTGCGGCGCGCTTGGCGGCCCACTTGTTGGTGGCCGAATCGGCGTTGCAGAAGTCGATGAGGCCCAGCACTTCGTCGATGTAAGCGGGCATGTCTTCCTGAGCCACAGGCACCGGGCCCTGGCTGGTGTTCTGGCAGCTCATGCCGGCCGGCAGCACGGGCAGCGGCTTGGCTCCGATGGTCTCGCACAGGCGAAAGTACTCGTAGAAACCGATACGGAACGACTGGTGATAGCCCCATACGTTGAAGTTGTGCGGGCGATGCTCCACCGGGCCGATGGTGCGGTCCCAGTGATACATGTTGTTCAGGCCCAGTCCGTGGGTGATGCAGCCGCCCGGGAAGCGCATGAAGCGCGGGTGTAGGTCGGCCAGCGCCTCGACCAGATCCGGGCGGAAATGCTTGAGGTCCTTATAGGTGGTTCGCGGTTCGAGGCTGACGAAGTCAAGGTCGATGGTGCCGGGTTCGGGGAATGTCAGGCGGAGAGCGCCTTGGGTGGCGATGATTTCGGCGTTGGGTTGCGGGTCGGCCTGTGCGCTAGTAATAGTCAGTTCGGCGCGAAGCTGGGTCCATTCGCCGCAAGCATTGGAGGCGGGTGCGGTCACGACAGTGGCAGCGAGCGGCTTGCCATCATCGCCAATCAGTGCGACTTGCACGGGCAGCGCTTTGCCGTGGGCACGGGTCCAGATGGAAAAATCGTAGGTCTCGCCGGCGCGGAACACCATGCCGTCGAAACCGAGGTTTTCCAGAGCGGGAGCTGCGGGGGTACAAGCCGAATCCGTCTGGGATAGGGCCGAATCGGCCCGAGACACAGCCGAGTCAGCAGTCTGCTCGCCGCCCACCTTGCCGATTTCGGCAATCGCGTAATGCGGGTTCTCTTCGGCCACCGGCGCGGTCTCCCCCACACCGAATGCGGCGAACGAGCCGGCGGGCACGATCTTGCGCCAAGCGGTGTAGTTGCTCCACTCGGGCTTATCCGCACGGTTGTATTCGAACGCGCCGTTTTGCACGAGTTCGCTGTTGAGCCCGCCATCGCCCGAATAGCTGATGTCTTCGAAGAACACGCCCCACAGGTCCGTGCTGATCTTGCGTACACCAGCTTTGTCCAATGTGGCTACCAGTTTGTCTGCCATCGCCAAACCACTCCCCAGATTTCACCCGCGTGCAGAAGATGCGAGCATCTTCTGCACATCAAATATGTAACGGTACATATTCTAAACTATCTGCCACACTCAGCAACCCCGTGCCGACTTCAGCGCGTTTCGCTCTATTTCAACATTTTCCAGAACGTATTCCAATCACGACTGCATGTTTTTCACACGTACCGTTACATATTTCACAGTGTTTATCGTTACCGATAATGTCATCACGAAACATACTTAAAGCAACATCTCGTCACTCTTCCGGCGCTCCACTGGCCACGCGAATCATCGCGTACTGGGATTCGTAGAGGCGGTAGTACGCGCCCTTGGCGGCGAGCAGCTGCGCGTGCGAGCCGTGCTCGACGATCTGGCCGTGATCGATGTAGAAGATCTCGTCCGCGTTCTCGATCGTCGACAGGCGGTGCGCGATGATGAAGCTCGTGCGCCCCTTGAGCAGATGCTGCAGGCCGGCCTGCAGCGCCTCCTCGGTGCGCGTGTCGATGTTGCTCGTCGCCTCGTCCAGGATCAGGATACGCGGGTCGGCGAGCAGCACGCGCGCGAAGGCGATGAGCTGGCGCTGGCCGGCCGACAGGGTCGATCCGCGCTCCTCCACCACCGTGTCGTACCCGTCGGGCAGTTCCATGATGAACTCGTGCGCGTGCACGGCCTTCGCCGCCGCCTCGATTTCCTCGTCGGTGGCGTCGAGCTTGCCGTAGCGGATGTTCTCGCGCACGTTGCCGGAGAAGATGAAGGTGTCCTGCAGCATCACGCCCATCTGCCGGCGCAGCGATGCGAGCGTCACGTCGCGCACGTCGTAGCCGTCGATCGTCACCGAGCCCTCGGACACGTCGTAGAAGCGCGACAGCAGGTTGATGATCGTCGTCTTGCCGGCGCCCGTCGGGCCGACCAGCGCGATTGTGCGCCCCGGTTCGACGTGGAAGTCCACGAGGTTGAGGATGTTGCGGCCGTCCTTCTCGTAGCGGAACACCACGTCGTTGAAGTCGACGCGCCCGCGGATCTGCGGCAGGTCCGCCGCGTCGGGCTTGTTGCGGATCTCCGGCGTGACGTCGAGCGTCTCGAAGATGCGCTCGAGGTACGCCGAGCAGGTGATGAGCTGGTTGTAGAAGTTGCCGATGTTGATCACCGGATTCCAGAAGTTGTTCGCGTAGCCGACGAACGCGATGAGCACGCCGGTGGTCACGTTCACGCCCCCGAAGCCCATCACGCCGACGAAGTAGATGAACGAGATGGTCATCACGGAGATGGTCTGCACGCCCGGCCACATGAGGAACTGGATGTGCACGGCGTGCATCCACGCGGAACGCACCTCGCCCTGCTGTTCCTGGAAGGTCCTGAACTGGGCCTGCTCCTGTGCGAAGGTCTGCGTGGTCTTCACGCCGGCGATCGACTCGTGGATGTAGGCGTTCAGGTTGCTCTGCTTGTTGGAGAGCTTCTGGAAGGCGCGCCGCTGGAAGATCTGCAGCACGCGCACCCAGATGATGAGCACCGGGAACAGGATCAGGCTCCACAGGGCCAGCTGCCAGTCGATCACGAACATCACGATCAGCGTGATCACGAAGGTGAACACGTCGGAGATCACGTTGATCAGACCGGAGCTCAGCGTGTCCGAAAGCGTGTTCACATAGTTGACCACGCGGATCAGGATCTTGCCGTGCGGGCGCGAATCGAAGTAGCTGAAGGGCAGCGTCTGGATATGCGTGAAGATATCGCGGCGCATGTCCTTGAGCATGAGCTGGCCGACGCGCGTGATCGCCACCGTGCGGTAGCGCAGCCCGAACTCGTACAGCACGATCAGCGCGGCGAGGATCACGGCGAGGATGCCGAGCTTGCCGAGGTCCTTGTTCGGGATCGCCTCGTCGATCATGATCTTGGTCAGGTACGGCACGGCGACGACGATGCAGCTCATCGAGATGACGACGACGAGAATGCGCGCCACCTGTGCCATATACGGTTTGAGATATTTGCCGACGCGCAGGATGTCCCGGAAGTTGATCTGCTCCTCGAGTTCCTCATCCTCGCGGTATGTATTGCGTTGTGCCATAAGTCCTCTTCTAAAAACCTTGTGCGACGCCGGACTGGAGTCCGAGCTGCTTGTGGTAGATGTCCCAGTAGCGGCCGTGTGCGGCCACGAGTTCGGCGTGGGTGCCGCGTTCGACGATACGTCCGTGCTCGAGCACCAGAATCAGGTCGGAATCCTTGACCGACGAGATGCGGTGGGCGATGGCGACGATGGTCTTGCCGCCGTCCATCTCCTTGAGGTGCTTCTGGATCTCCGCCTCGGTCTCCATATCGACGGCCGAGGTCGTATCGTCCATAATCAGGATCGACGGATTGTCCGCGAGCGCGCGGGCCAGCGACAGGCGCTGCTTCTGCCCGCCGGACAGGCCCACGCCGCGTTCGCCCACGACGGTGTCATAACCCTGTGGCATCGACCTGATGAAATTGTCCGCGCCGGCGATCTGGGCCATTTTCTGGATATATCGGTCGTCGCTATCACCGCTGGCACCAAAACCGATGTTGCCGCCGATGGTGTCGGAGAACAGGAAGGTATCCTGCGCCACGATGCACACCTGCGAGCGCAAGGTGGCCAGCGGCCAGTCGCGTGCGTCGATGCCGTCGATGAGCACATGGCCAACGGTCGGGTCGTAGAAGCGGGAGATGAGGCTGACGAGCGTGGACTTGCCCGCGCCGGTTTCGCCGAGGATGCCGAGCTTGGAGCCGGCGGGCACGGTGAAGTCGAGGTCCTTGAGGATCGGGGTCTCCGGGTCGTCCGGGAAGGCGAAGCTGACGTGGTCGAAGCGGATGTCGCCCTTGATGTGCAGCGGGCAGGACTTGCGTTCGGTGGACTGCTGGGCACCGGATGTTCCGGAAGCCACGGGCGCTCCGGTAGCCCCGGTAGCCTCATCATCGTGCTTGACTTGCTCGACGATCGTGACCGCCTGCTTGACGGCTTCGACCGCGTCGGGCTTCTCCACGATGCGCGGCTGTTCGGTGAGCAGCTTGCGGATTTTGATGCAGCTGGCGTTGAATCGCTGCCAGTCGTTGATCAGCCAGCCGGACTGGCGCACCGGGCCGTCGATCATCCACAGGAAGGAGTTGAAACTCACCAGATTGCCGAGGGTCATGTAGCCCTTGATGACCAGAAAGCCGCCGAGGCCGAGGGTGATGAGCTGCAGCGAGAAGCCGAGGCCGTCCAGCCACGGCATGTACTTGCGCGAGTTGTAGGCCAAGGCCATGTTGCACTGCATGTAATCGTCGTTGTGCTCGTCGAACTTTTCGGTCTCGTACGGTTCGCGCACGAATGCCTTGACCACACGGTTGCCCTCGATGTTCTCTTCGACCATGGAGTTGAGGGAGGCCAGCGAGTTGCGGATGGCGAAGAACAGCGGGTGGGCGTGCGTGGACAGGCCGCGCGTGAGCACAAAAATGAACGGCGTGACGCAGGCCAGGACGAGCGCGAGTCGCCAATCGATGGCGAACATCACGCACAGGGCGCCCACGAACATGACCACGCAGTCGGCAATCTGATAGCTCACCCAACTCAGGCAGTGGCGGATCGCGTCGGTGTCGGAGGTCAGGCGGCTCATGATGTCGCCGGTGCGTGTGTGGTTGAAATACGTGAAGTCGAGCTCGTGCAGCTTCTCGTATTCGTCGGAGACGAGGCGGTAGACCGAGTTCTGGCCGAAACGCTCCATCCACATCTGGTAGCCGTATCGCGCGCCCACGCGGATGATGGTCATGAGGATCATCAGTCCACACAGACGTGGCAGTTCGTCGGCATGTCCGCCGACGATGACGCGGTCCACGATGATACCGGACAGAATCGGAATGGTCAGGGCCATCGTGTTATTTGCGATGAACAGTAGAAGCGCGCCTACCACGCGGGGCAGGTCTGGTTTGCAGTATGGCAGCACCCATTTGAGATTGCTTGCGCTGGTATTGATTCCCGGATCGACGTACATGTGAGGAGATCACCGTTTCTTGGGGATTGTTTGCTTGTGGTATGGTGCGGCATGCTCCTGCGCCGCACGCGGCAATCGCTGCCGCCGCGATTCACGATCAGCCGTGCTTCGCACTGCGCCTGTCATTGGCCGCATGACCGAAGCTCTCCTTCATCGGTCGAAGCACGTTCGACTTTCGCAAACGCGTACTAGTCTAGGCGACCTGCGTCTAATCGCAACGGCCCGCAACTCTGCGTGTTCCCCGCATTAGCAACGATACGCGGCTCTCTAAGCGCAACATTCCCCGGAATGCGTCGCTGCACACCTCCGAACAGGTCCAATTCGCAACGCATTCCCGGGAAAGTGGCGCATGTCATATCACGCTCAAACAACCCAGCATAGTGAGTGGTTCATTCACGTTTTACGTATTGTGCGACGGAATCGGCATCTCCCGCAACACGTGAGATATGCAAAAGTGCCGCACGCTGAATGGTGATCAGCGTGCGGCACTGCGCGAAACGCGTGAAATCCGCAGAACGCACGAAACTCACGAAACAGATAAAACGTACAAAACGCAAGCAAGGCGAAGACAACGAACAGACAGAGACAGACAGCCTACAGGTCAGAACGCCAGCGAACGCACGTAGGAACCAACTTGCGGGCGGAACAGCTACCGGGGATTGTTCGTTTGCGATGTTCGCATTCATGGCAGGTTTCTCCATACGATTCGGGCGGTCGGTTCAGGAGGTTGGTTGGCGGAGGCAGGTTCGGTTTCAGCGTCGGTCCAGGACCACCCAGAGCACGCCGTGCGGCGGAATCGTGCCGGTGATGACGCGGTCGGCACCCACGCCTTCAAGACGCACGTCGGCGGGCTCGCCCGGCGCGTCGGCATACAGATCGGCGAGTGTCCAATCGTCATTGCGGGCGTCAAGCCCCACGATGGATTGGAGCTGGATGTTGCGGCCGATCTCGTATGTGTCGCTGCCGGTCCAGAACAGCGCGGCGTAATGGCCGCCGTGATGCGCGGAACGTGTGCCATCGGCCCAATCGGCTGCGTCGGCGGACCAGACGATGAACTCGCCACGGTAGGTGCTCTCATCCCACCATTTGCCAAAAATCCGTTCGCGCACGGTCTCGCGGTTATTGGTGGAGCCGGCAAGCACCTCACGCAACGCGGGATTCTGCAGCAGCGCGATGGCGTCGCTGTTGCTGGTGGGCAGATCGCCGCCGACCATAAGCGGGCTACGCCCCATGCACCATAGGGCCAGCAGTGTCTTCTGCTCGTCCAGCGTAAGGCGGGATTGGCGGTCGTCGCCGCGTTCGGCGCGCAGGCCTATGTGCCCGAACGGCACCATGTCGGCGTCGGCCCAGTGGCCGGTGGTCTGGAACGGCGCCCAGCGGGCCAAGCGGGCGAACTGCTGGTAGATGTCTTCCCAACGGTCCCACAGATCGTCGGAAATACGCCACATTTGGGCGTTCTCGCGCAGGAAGTCGACGTAGCTCGTCGCCACCCAGCCGCCGGGCGAGAGAGACAGGTCAATCGAACGGCCGTATTTGGCTTCGGCTTTGGCGATGGCGCGATGATAGGCGGCGATTTCGTCGGAGTGGAACGGAGTCTGCATGTCGTCGACCTTGAGGAAGTCGAGGCCCCAGGAGGCGAACAGATCGAGCTGCGCGTCATACCAGGCCTGCGCGCCCGGGTGGGATTGGTTCAGGCCATAGTTGTCCGGATTCCACTTGCACACGTGGTCGAGGTCGGCCACGTCCTTGGCGGTGTAGTTGGTGCCGTATACGGGCAGGTTCTTGTCCACGGCGATACGCGGGATGCCGCGCATCATGTGCACGCCAAGCTTCAAGCCCAGTTCGTGGACGGCGGCGGCGAGCGGGCCGAATCCCTTGCCGCCGGCAGCACTCGGGAAACGCACCGGGTCAGGCAGCTGACGGCCGTATTCGTCGAGAATCAGCGGCGCGTTGTCGTTGTAACCATGTGCGCGGGCGGTCGGGTCATACCAGTCGATGTCGATGACCAGCGTATCCCAGCCGGCGCTTTTCAGGTGTTCAGCCATGAACCGCGCGTTGGCCAGCAGCTCGTCTTCGGTGAGGGTCGTGCCATAGGAATCCCAGCTGTTCCAGCCCATCGGCGGACGCCATGCCTGAGGAAGGCTCTGCGGAAGATCCGTCATCGTATCCTGCTTTCGTTGATATTCGCATAAGTTGCCATACGGCGGTACGCCAGCCGCAAACCAATCGGCATCGCGCACGTACGGATAGATGAAGAGTGACGCCACTCCCCCGGAGAGTCCCATCCCAACGTACGATGAACTTCATGGCCTCTTGGCACACCGACGTATGTACCGTTACATATTCTTCCACCGGAACGATATCAAGCAAGCGCATGTTACGCTCGGCGCGTCATCGCCCAAGCGCAGCATTTTCAGCGATTCCGGCACACAGCCACCATTTGCCAAAACACGATGTTGTGAATACCGTTACAACCATTGGAAGCATTACGGGCATGATCCAATGCCCATCACAGGCGAAACATGAGGTGACGTTATGCCGAGCGGCAAACCAACATTGCGCGACGTAGCGAAGGCCGCCGGGGTCTCCCCCATGACCGCCTCGAATGCGCTGCACGGCAAGCCGGGTGTTAAGGATTCCACTCGCGCCAAGGTGCTGGCGGTGGCCGAAAAGCTTGATTACCGCATCAATCTGACGGCCAGCATGCTGAAGTCCGGCCGCAGCAACATCATCCACATCATCGTCAACGAATTCGATTCGCCGTTCTACTCCAAACTCGTCGAATCGCTCGTCACCGAAACCACCGAGCGCGGGCTGACGCCGTTCGTGGAGCAAACCCGGTACTCTCCGGATGCCGCCAAACACGCGCTGGCCAACAACCCGTTCTCCGGGCAGTTGTTCGACGGCGAGATTATCCACGCTTCGGGCCTGAATGCCGGTGTGCCGCTTTCCGCGATCAACCACGGCCGACCGCTGGTTCTGATTGACGCCTGCGAGGAAACGCCCACGTTCGATACAGTGAATTTCCCGAACGAGGACGGCGCGCGGGCGGCAGTGCAGCATCTCATCGAATGCGGATGCCACCGCATCGCCATCGTCGGCGACGGATATTCGCCACGAACCGAACTGGCGCACGTGGAAAGTTCCAGCGGTTTGCGCCTGCGCGGGGCCAGCGGCGCGTTGCTCGATGCCGGGCTGCCGTATGACGAATCGACGAACTTCATTGGTTACGGTAGCGTCAGCGGCATCGAAGCCGGTCATGCCATCGCCGAGGCGATGCTCGCGGTTCGCGCACAATCGGCTGATGACACTGCTGAGTCCTGTTCCTCGGACGCCACGCAAGCAGAGGGAAGCACCCCGGCCATCGATGGCATCTTCTGCATTAACGACTATGCCGCATTCGGAGTAATCCGAGGCCTTGCCGACTACGGCATCCGCGTGCCCGACGATGTGAGAGTCATCGGCTTCGACGGCGCCACGGCCGGCTCGTACACCACACCGACGCTGAGCACCGTCCAAGTGGATCTCGATCAGCTCGCCCAATTCGCGCTTGATATGATCACCCGCCGCGTGGAGCAGCGCGACCAGGGCGACGGCAGGTCCGACGAATCCGCTGGCATGCCGGCCACGCGCGCCACCATTGGATACACACTGGTTCCGCGCGAGTCCACTGTCGGTTCGGCAAACAGGTAACGCTGAAACGCCGAAATAGGGCGGCGATTCCCGACTGCCGCGCCCACTGCCCAAGTGCCGTGCAGCGTGACGTGCGAGGTTTCGGCATGCGTCAAACCGTTCCCAGCGCTCCCACGTGGTAGTGGCGCCCATGCGCACTTTTCCTAGGGTTAGGACCATGACCTTCCCTAATCACACGGTGTTGTAGAGGCGGGCGGGGAAAGCGTCGCGGTATTGGCCGGGGGTCAGGCCAGTGCGGCGCTTGAAGACGCGCATGAAGTACTTGGGATCGGCGTAGCCCACTTCTCGCGCAATATCCGCCACGCTGGAAGCGGTAGAACTCAGCAGTTCGCGCGCACGGTCGATGCGATATTCGATGATCTGCTCGGCCACACCCACGCCGAACACGCGCCGGTACATCGCGGTCAGATAGCTGGGTGAATAGTGGAAGCGCGCGGCCACTTTGGCCACGGTGATGTCGTCGAAGGCATTGGCCATAATCCACGAGCGGATGGCCAGCATCGGCGCCAGGCCGGACGAATCGCCAGCGGCACCGGCCGAATCGACATGCATGGCCCATTCCTGTTGCTGCCGGACGCGGTCGGCACTGGTGATGGGCTTGCCGTCGCCCCGGTAGCCGGCAAGCGTACGATGGGCGGCAAAGTCCGCCTTCAGCCGCTCCTGCGCGCTGACCTCCAGCAGCAGGCCGGTGGCGAAGTAATCGCAGTAAGCGTTGGAATACGGGCCGAATCGCGCATAGATGTCGATGAGCTGCCCACACATCACCGCCAGCCGGTCGGGGTCGGGCAGGGTACGTTCATCGGGCAGCAACAGGCAATGGTCGTCCTGCGGCAGACCCGCGTCATCGGGGAGCATGCGCGCATCCGGCAATTTGAAATGCATCCAGTAGAAGTCCACGTCAGACGTGATGATGTCGGCGCCCGCATGCTCCACATTCGGCGGCAAGAGTGCGATTTGGCCGGCCTCGATATGCAGGGTCTGCTCCCCCACCCGCATCGGCAGGACGCCCCGACGCACGAACATCAGCTCGAAGGTGTCGATGGTGCGCCGCAGATGGCGCCAGCCCGGTCCGGACACAAACTGCCCGACCGAGTAAAAGTCCACCGGCCCTTCGAGCCGACATGTCGTGATGCCCATGGCTACCAGAGTAGCCGAGAGCAAATATCAGCCGCGCAGCCAGACGGTCATTTCGTTTTCGCCGCGGTTGGCCCAGGCGAAGTACGGGATGAGCGTGGCGGTGGCGGGCTCGCGCTTGACCGGCGCGTACACGGCGTAGAGCGGCGCGAACGCCGGAACCTCGGCCGCGCCCTCACCCGCGGCGGCCACAGCAGCCGGCAACGGCTCGCGCCAAGCCGGCACCTCAAGCTTCACCATGCGGCGGGTCACGTCTTCCACCTCGCCCTGGCCCTTGTCGTCGATGCCCTTGGCGCCGGCGTGGAAGTCGAACTCCTCGACCTTGGCCGCGCTCGGGTCGGCCAGCAGTGCCTCCACATCCGCGTGCAGCAGGTGCAGGTTGGCGCCGTTGTCTTTTTCCTCGGCGCAGAAGGTGATCGGGCCGCGCACGAACGCCACCTTGCCGGCGTCCTCGCGCACCAGCGGGTTGGCGGCCAGCATACGCACCGGCATCGGGAAGTCGAACGTCACGGTGTCGCCGTCGCGCCACTCACCGGTCAGATACAGGTAGCCGTCGCGAATTTCGCGGGTCACGCGGGAACTATCGGCCCCAGACTCAGACTCGCCCGTGGCCGTAATCGCGGCGGCAGCAGCGGACTCATCGCCCACCCAACCGGGCAGACGGAAGGCCAGCGTAAAGCGAGCAGGAGCCTGAGCCGAGGTGCCAGCAGCATCACCGCCCAAGCGCACGACCGCCTTGCCATCGCCTTGCCACGGCAGGTTCGCCGTAACATCCAGCTCCACAGCCGTACCATTCAACTCAGCTTTGGCCACGCCGCCCATATACAAGTGCGTGAACAGCGTACCGCCATCCTCGGCAACCGTGTAGGCATATTCCTGCACCGACTCAACGATGCGGGCGATGTTCGGCGGGCAGCATGCGCAGCCGAACCACTTCTGACGCACCGGCTTGACGTGGCGCAGGCGGCTGTCTTTATGGCAGGCATACGGATTGACTTCCAGCGGGTTCACGTAGAAGAAGCTCTTGCCGTCCAGCGCCATGCCGGCCAGCGTGGTGTTGTACAGCGCCGACTCCATAACGTCCGCGTACTCGGCCTTTGGCGCGAGCTCGAGCATGCGACGGGCGAAGAACGCCAGCGAAATCGCGGCGCAGGTCTCGGAGTAGGCGGAGTCGTTGGGCAGGTCGTAGTTGTAGGAGAATGCCTCGCCGTCCACCGTGCCGCCGATGCCGCCGGTAACGTACAGTTTCTTATCGACGATATTGCGCCAGAGCCGCTCGGCCGCATCGGCGAGGTCCTGATCGTCGGTCAGTCGGGCCACGTCCGCCAGACCGGAGTAGAAGTAACCGGCGCGCACGGCATGGCCTACGGCTTCGTCTTGTTCGGTGACCGGCTTGTTCGCCTGGTGATAGGCGTACCGGTTGGGGTCCGTGTTGGGTTTGTAGTTGGCGTCGGCGTCGCGCTTTGCGTTCTCGTCTGCCTGAATATCGAAGATGTACGGCTGCCGGCCGCGCTCGGTCACGAAATATTCGGCCAGATCAAGGTACCGCTGTTCGCCGGTGACCTCGTACAGCCTCACCAAAGCCATCTCGGCAATCTCGTGACCGGGGTAACCACGCAGCTGGCCCGGCTTGCGACCGAAGCGCTCGTCTACGTAATCGGCGAAACGGCAGGCGGCCTTGAGCAACTTGTCTTTGCCGGTGCCCTGGTAGTAGGCCACCGCACCTTCAACGAGGTGGCCGAGGCAGTACAGTTCGTGATGGTCACGCAGATTGGTGAACGCGCGATCCATGTCGTTCAGAATGTAGCAGGTGTCCAGATAGCCGTTGTCGAGTTGGGCGGCACACACGACGTCGATGGCTTGGTCGGCGGTCTGTTCCAGTGCGGGGTCCGGGTAATGGGCGAGGGAATAGCCGACTGCCTCCACCCACTTGGAGAAGTCGGTGTCTTGGAACACGAAGCCGTAGAACTTGTCTGGGTCGGGATTGGCCGGGTCTTCGGGGAGCGCCTCAAATCCGCGGAACGTGTACTTCGGCGGCACGAACGCCTTGCCCTGGGTATCCTTACGCTTGTTTTGCGCGGCAGCGGCCTTGAAGTTGTGCATGCAGTAGCTGGGGGCCGCGCCGGGGACGTTATCGTTCAGGGCGTTCCACTGATAGGGAATCACAGCCGTGCGCACGAGTTCCTGCTCGGTGCGCCAGAACGAATCGGTGACGGTGACGTTTTTCAGGGCCAGCGGCTTGCTATGCAGCGAAGTCATGACGTACTCCTTTGGACTATGCGACATTCGTCAACAATATGTATCGGTACATATGATACGTGCGCCCGCGCGAGCAGCAAGGTGGACAAATCGTTGGCGGGGTGGAATCGCCGGCGCATATCCGCCCGTACGATTTCGCCCGGTGAATCGCCCGACGAATACACGGCGACTTATACTACCGACGGACCACAAACGTCGCCTACATGAATGGAAGATCAATCATCATGACAGCAAACGCCAGCGCACGGGCCATCAAACCCGAACTTCTGCGTACGTACACCGAAGACTTCAACAAAGACCGCGCCAACCTGATCGCGGCGGACGCGGCGGTTTCGGCCGGCGTGCTCAAGGCGGCCACCGACTATCGCGGCGTACGTGCGCTGCCGCGCGACTTCTCCATCGAACTCAAGCAGGGTTCGATCACCAATCAGGAGCGTTCCGGCCGTTGCTGGATGTTCGCCTCCCTGAACACGCTGCGTTACGAACTCATGCATCGCTGGAATCTTGAGGATTTCGAGTTCTCCGAGACCTACCTGTTCTTCTGGGACGCGATGGAGAAGTCGAACACTTATCTGGAGAACGTGCTGCGCACGCTCGACGAGGCGACCGATTCGCGTCTGTTCGAGGCCATCAATGAGTCGCCTGCAGACGATGGTGGCTGGTGGCAGATGTTCGCCGCACTGGTGAACAAGTACGGCCTAGTGCCCAAGAGCGCCTATCCGGAGTCCGAGAACTCCCGCAATTCCGACGATTTCAAGCAGTACCTCAACTCCAAGCTGCGCGAGTTCGCGGCCGAGCTGCGCCGCCGTTCGGCTGCCGGGGCGTCTGAGGACGAGCTGCGTGCGTTGAAGGACGAGTACATGGGCACCGTGTACCGCATCTGCGCCGTGGCGCTCGGCGAACCGCCGGAGAAGTTCGACTTCTTCGCGCGCCCCAAGGATGATGATGAGGATAAGAAGGGCGAGGCTCGCAAGTGCAAGGCCGAGGCCGACGCAGACGGCAAGGCCGAATCCTGCAAGTGCGGCGAATCCTGCAAGTGCGAGGGCAAATCCGACGCCAAGGCCTGCAAGTGCGATAAGGACAAGTCCGACAAGCCGAAAACCGGCAAGGACGAGCGCCCGCAGATTCGCGAGATCGGCATCACCCCGCTTGAGTTCTACAAGAAGTACGTGCCGGTGGACGTCAACGATTTCGTGACGCTGGCCAACGCCCCGCTCAAGAACCGCCCGTTCAACCAGCGCTACCGCATCCGCTTCAGCGCGAACGTGGCCGAGGCTGGCGATATGGAATTCGTCAACGTGCCGCTGGACGTGTTCAAGAAGGCCGCGCTTGACCAGCTCACCGCCGGCCACCCGATCTGGTTCGCCTGCGACTGCACGCAGTTCGCCCTGCGCAAGGACGGTTTCTTCGACCAGTCCGTGGTGCGCGTCGACCAGCTGTTCGGCACCGAATTCACCGGCGACAAGGCCCACGGCCTCGAATACGGCGACAGCCCGAGCAACCACGCTATGACCTTCACCGGCGTGAACCTCGGCGAGGACGGCAAGCCGAACCGCTGGAAGGTGGAGAACAGCTGGGGCAAGGACGCCGGCAAGGACGGCTACTACGTCATGTCCGACGCCTGGTTCGACCGCTACGTTACCGAGCTCATCATCCGCAAGGAATACCTCGACGACGCCACCCGCGCCCTGCTCACCACCGAACCAGTCGAGCTCGATCCCTGGCAGCCCCTCACCCGTCGCTGCCGCTGACATATTCCGCCCATTGGCCGCGGCTGAAGTGCTCCTATGTTTTGCCGACTCCTCACAGAGTGAGCAAAACATAGGAGCACTTTAGTTATCCACAGAGTTATCCACATCCTCAGCAAGCTAGAACCACATACCCCGTTTTTCATGGCGAACACGCGACCGCTACGCTACGGTGGCGTTATGAACAGCGGATTTCCCACCCCGCCACCCGGCGTATTCGACGATGAACCACCCGGCTGGACCAACAATGCCGCGGCACCGAGTGCTGCGTCCACGCACGCCGTCAAGCCCGAGCCATACTCACCACCGCGTATGGCAACCCCCACTGCGCCCGCTATGAGCGAAACCCTCACCCAACGTAAGCGGGAAATGCTTAAACGATGCACGGACGCCGCGCAACAGCTCGGAAAGCCGGTGCTCTTCGGCATGACCACATCGCTGATACTGCAATCCGTGCCGCTTCCCAAGGATTGCGATCTCAATGCCACCGAGCTCCATACCGTCTCCGACTCGCATCGCACCCGGATACGCGCCGTCGTTCCGCCAACAACACCGCACATCTGGAAACCGCTAAGCGCCGCGCACAATGCACGTATCAACAAGCATGTGCACGCGCTGAATCTGGTACATACTTGGGCGCAGCTCGCCGCTCACATGTCATTGGAATCATTGGTCATACTTGGCGACGCAACCCTTACGGCAATAGCGCGCAAGCCGAGCCTATCGGGCGGCCGCACCGCCGACGAAATTTATCAGGACTTTGTGCGGCAGGTCAGCGAACTTCCGAAATTCAACGCGAAAGCCACATGCATGATCGCACTTGAATTTATTGCACCGCGCGTGGATTCTCCGATGGAATCAGAGACCCGTATCACAACCACGCAATACGGGCTTCCACGAGCCGTGACAAATTACACAGTGCCCGGCGCGACGTTCAGCAATGGTGAGCCGATAACACTCGATCTCGCTTGGCCCGAATTCCGCGTCGCCATCGAATATGACGGCGATCATCATCGCACAGACAAGGCCCAGTGGCGGCGAGACAACGACAAGCGCGAACTGTTACGGCATCATCATTGGATCGTCCTCATCGCCACCGCCGCGAATATGGCTGATGAACCGTCTCAAGCCGAACTCGCCTACCGAGCCGGGCGACAGCTGGCGTTGCGAGGCGCCATATTCGATTTCACCTTGACAGCGACGCCGCTCAATGAACTTGCCCGGCGGAAACGACGGAAATCCACCGGGGCGCACTGAGCTGACATCGATACGATTGCGCGCGCTTGCTGCAACGCATATGCCATTCATCGCACCCCATTTGGTCGCGTGGCCCCGACCGCATGGCACTGTTGTGTGTCACACGCCATGTTACGTCCGGCGAATCCGCACATCATCTGCGTTGCGTACTGCCATATTATGCGGTTCGCGATATACGTCACGGTGTCCGATGTCCTGGTAACGACGTCAATCGATTTATGTGTGTACCGGGCCAGATTTTGTTGTCCCGGTTCTCCATTTCGCCTCTTTTTGAGCAACCGGGACAGAAACACCCTCGAAAAATCGCCAATTCGGCCCTACCGCACAATATCCGCCATCACACATCGGCGGAATTCCGGGCTTCTGGATTTGCATACATTGAGCGCTCACGGGATGGTCTGTCCCGGTTCCCAAAAAGAGGCCAAAATCACGAACCGGGACAACGAAATCTGGCCCGGTTCGCACGTCAATCGGTTGCCGTCACCACCGGGACACCGACTGCGCATAGATAAGATGCTTCAATGCTTAACAGGCATGCGACCATACCGCGATAGCAACGTTTCGCTGGAAGTAGAGGAATCAAGCAGCACCCCCCAAACCGGAAGCATGGAGGGAATCCTGCAATGCTCCGAATCACCGCGCCCCGTGCTTGGTGTGGCGGATCACGGCTTCGAGCGGCGTGGATGTAGCTGGACAGCAGCGTAACTTGCGTTGCATGATGCGGCCCAAAACGAAGAAACCCGGCGGAGGGGGCCGCCGGGTGAGAGAGAAGAGAGAAGAAGGGTTCAGTTATGGGGTTCGGAAGAACCTCGCCACCGGTATGAACTTCATTCCGTTGACATCTTCTATATAACCGTCTCTTTCTTGGGGATTCGATGTGCTTGTCTGAGAAAAGTCTTGGCAAACTGTGACGGGTTTGTAACGCCGCCCGACAACCGGCCTCGCATTGTCGGGGCTAGGCCGCACATACGGCAACGGGCCACCCCGCAACACTTCATGTGCGAGGTGGCCCGTCAGCTACGAGCTAGCAATGCCGAATCACTCGGCGGCGAGCTTGGCCTTCTCGGCGGCCAGACGTTCGGCTTCGGCGGCACGGCGAGCAGCCAACGCTTCATCGAAGCGAGCCAGCTCCTCTTCCACGGCCTCGGTCGGAATCTTGGCGAAGATCGGTGCGGGCTTAGGCACCATGGCGCCGACCTCGATTGCCTCGCTCTTCCACGGGTGCACGTTCACACCGAGCTCGTAATCGCCGGTGATGATCGGGTACGTGAAGCCGGGCTTGTCGAGATCCTCGACTTCCTTGAGCTCAGGCAGCGGCGAGAAGGTGCCGGTGCCGCCGAGCGCCTCCCACACCTTCTGTGCGGAGTGCGGCAGGAACGGCGCGAGCAGGTGGTTCGCGTCAGACACGGCCTGAGCGGCCACGTGCAGCACGGTGCCGAGACGAGCCTGGTCGTCCTTAATCTTCCACGGTTCGGTGGCGGAAATGTACTTGTTGATGTCGCCGACCACACGCATCGCCTCGGACAGGGCGTGCTTCTGGTGGTGGGTTTCGATGGAGGAGCCGACCACGTCGAACGCGGCGGAAGCCTCTTCCAGAAGGCCACGGTCTTCGTTGGTCATCGAATCCTCGTCCAGCGGCGGAATCTCGCCGAAGTTCTTGTTGATGAGGTTGGCCACGCGGTTCACCAGGTTGCCCCACGAGGAGGCGAGCTCCTCGTTGTTGTGGCGCACGAACTCGGCCCACGTGAAGTCGGAATCCGAGGATTCGGGGCCGGCCACGGAAATGTAGTAGCGCACGGCATCCACGGGGTAGCGGGCGAGGATGTCCTTGACGTAGATCACGATGCCGCGGGAGGAGCTGAACTTCTTGCCTTCCATGGTCATGAACTCGCTGGCCACCACCTGCTCAGGCAGGTTGAGCGGACCCATCGGGCCGGTTTCGCCGCCCTTGGAGCCCTTGCCGTTGTACGCCAGCATTTCGGACGGCCAGATCTGGGAGTGGAAGGTGATGTTGTCCTTTCCCATGAAGTAGTAGGCCGGGCAGCTCGGGTCGTTCCACCATTCGCGCCACTTCTCCGGGTCGCCCTGACGGCGGGCCCATTCGATGGAAGCCGACAGGTAGCCGATCACGGCGTCGAACCACACGTACAGCTTCTTGTTCGGGTTGTCAATCCAGTCCTTCACCGGCACCGGGATACCCCAGTCGATGTCACGGGTGATGGCGCGCGGCTTGACTTCCTTGAACAGGCCGAGCGAGAAGTTGATGACGTTGGTACGCCAGCCCTTGCGGGTCTCCAGCCACGCCTTGTTGGCTTCGGCGAGCGCCGGCAGGTCGAGGAAGTAGTGCTCGGTCTGCTCGAAGCGCGGGGTTTCGCCGTTAATCTTGGAGACGGGGTTGATGAGCTCGTCCGGGTCGAGCTCGTTGCCGCAGGCGTCGCACTGGTCGCCACGCGCACCTTCGGCATGGCAAATCGGGCACTCGCCCTCGATGTAGCGGTCGGGCAGGGTACGGCCGGTGGACGGGCTAATCGCCACCTGCTGGGTGCCCTTGTAGATGTAGCCGTTCTCCAAGCACTGCTTGAACATCTCCTGCACCACGTGCTCGTGGTTACCGGTGGTGGTGCGGGTGAACAGGTCGTAGCTCAGGCCGAGGTCGCACAGATCCTTGGCGATCACGCGGTTGTAACGGTTGGCCAGTTCCTGGGCAGTGAGACCTTCCTTCTCCGCCTCGACGAGAATCGGGGTGCCGTGCTCGTCGGTGCCGGACACCATGAGCACATCATTGCCCTTCATGCGCTCGTAGCGCGCGTAGACGTCGGAGGGCACACCAAATCCCGCGACGTGGCCGATATGACGGGGGCCGTTTGCATACGGCCAAGCAACATTCACCAAAACATGACTCATAAGGCTTGATTATCCGGCGCGGCGGGGACACGCCCGGATAGCTGCCGCGCCGCCATCCTCATCCCACTCACCTATCCACCCGCAACTTCCCCACATACTTATCTGTACACCTCTTGCGCGCTTATCCACATACGCATTCGCACACGTATCCGCGCACCCATCCGTACGCACGCCCACGCACATCCGCACACACTTCCGCCTGCCAATATCCACCGAGTTATCCACATCATTTGCGTACCTAGTAAAGTTATGCACTTATCCACCGTTTTCGCCTATCCGGTGGCGCGCAAGCCGCATTTCTGCATATTGTTCGGTCATGGATATCACAGCAGGTCCGATGACGGACATCACAACAGTCGCCTCGCCGGCAACCGCGCAACCTGCGGTGCCGCCGATACTGTTTACCAAGGATCTGCCGGGACCGCTCAGCCTTAACCGTCTGGCCGCCTTCGGCACGTTACATAAGCTCGACGATTCCGCCGGCTACTGGATCGAGCATTCGGGCACACTGTATGGTCGCGCGAAAATCGTCGCGGAGGTCGCCCCGTTTGGCACTGTGGTGTGTTCGATGACCGCCGCTTGGGTATGGCTGGGAGGCCCCGACTTTCCGAGTACCATAGACGTGATTTCCACATCGCACTTCCGCTCGGCATCCGTCAGCCGCCGTATCCGCGTATTCAAAAGATTGACGTTGCCGGAGCAAATCATCAAGCTCGGCGGGCTGCCTGTCACCACGCCAGCCCGTACGGCTTGCGACCTGGTGATGAGTCCTGAAGACATCCCCGATCCTTCCACCGTCAACGCACTGGTGTGCCAGCTGATGTCCGCGTACCAGTTTCGGCCAAACGACTGTCTGCAAATCGTCAAGGAGCATCGGCATCACAAGTACGCCGGACGCGCACGCATGTTTTTTGAATCGGTGCAGCAGGAGATGGACGAACCGGCTTTGGAGCAATGCGCATGACGAGGGGGTTCATTGTCAGAGGCCATCGCAGAGGCCGCCATGCCGCTCACCGTTTACGGCATTTGCGGCAGGCGCAACGGTTGCCTCGCCACGCGGCGGCGGCACACTCATCCGAATCCGCATCGCGCGCAATCTCGGATATGACCGCGCCGCCTGAACCGCCCATCAGACTTACGCCCGCGGTGGCATGTTCGCCCGATACGGATGTTGCCGTGCTCTGGCACATCGCATATCACGTGCCCGAACTGCGTAAATGGCTGGTTGCCAATCCCAAAGCCGACGCACCTTTGCTGGAATTGGTCTCGCAGCGTGGTGGGCCCGGGGTCCGGCAGGCGTTGGAAATATTGTTCGAGTCGATGGAAACGTAACGGGGAGATAATCGCCGGCTGCTGCGCTATCCCTTGATTTTCAGCACAGCCGCATACACCTGCTTGCGATTGGCCAACGATCCGTCAGCCAGTGGATGCTCCTGCACCACTTGCGCGATGGCGTCCTTGATACGCAGGCCGTCCTCCAAAGCACGGTCGATGGAGAGCACGGCCATGTCATCCACGCTCAACGTGCTGGGCGCGGCCGCTTCGGCCTCCTCGTTGGACGCGCCGCCGATGACCAGCACTATCTCGCCACGGGGCGGATCATCAATCACACTTTGGTGAATCTCGTCAATCGGGCCGCGACGAATCTGCTCATAATCCTTGGTGAGTTCGCGGCACAGGGCCATCGGGCGATTCGGGCCGAACGCGTCCAGCAGATCGTCCATCGAATCGGCAATGCGATGAGGCGTCTCGTAGAACACGATGGTGCGGCGTTCGGGCAACAGCGTGCGCAGATACTGCACGCGCTCGGAATGCTTTCGCGGTAGGAAGCCTTCGTAGCAGAAGCGGTCGGTGGGCAGGCCGGAGAGGGCGAGCGCGTCGAGCACAGCGGAGGGGCCGGGCGCGCAGGTGACGGGCAGACCGCGTTCAATGGCACGGCGCACGATGGCCAAGCCGGGGTCGTTGATGGTGGGCATGCCGGCGTCGGATACGACGAGCACGGTGGCGCCGGTTTCGACCTGGTCGAGCAGGCCGTCGGCCTTGTCGCGCTCGTTGTGGTCGTGATAGGCGATGACGCGACCGTTCACATAGACGCCGAGGCGACGGGCGAGATCGTAGAGGCGGCGCGTGTCTTCGGCGGCCACGATATCGGCCCGTTCCAAGAGGGCCACCAGACGGGCTGAAGCGTCGCCGACATTGCCGATCGGGGTGGCGGCGAGCACCACGGTGCCGGCGGGGACGGTCACGGCCGATTCGCGGGATTGGGCGACGGCGGATTCGCCGGCATGAACTTCATCATTGCGTTCAGGCACTTGCGTCACGCTACCGTCAGCGTCATACTGCTCATTCAACTCATCTGCGCTTGTCATACTCCCAGTATTGCCCATGCCACAGAGCAATCCACGACAATCCATGGCGAAATCGAGGCATTCTCCCTTTGCAGGGGCTGAGAGAGATGGCAGAATTTCAACGAAAACAAATGAAAAGACCCTCTGCGGTGGAATGAATGCAGAGGGTCTCGTGGAGCTGACGGTAGTCGAAACCGCGACCTCTTCGATGCGAACGAAGCGCTCTACCAACTGAGCTACAGCCCCTTGGATGTTACTTTGCTCCGCAAAGCAACTCGCAACAATATAGTACGGAGTGCGGTCAAACGCAATTTGACGCCGAAGTGTCGCACGCGTGTCGACACGGTAACGTTTCGGTGTCGCAGACGGGGCAAGTCACCCACACCGCTCCGCATGGATACCGCGGCGGCACCCGGCAACGTCATCACGTCTCCAGCACGCCCAGCACCTTCTTTTCGTTGTAGAACGCGAACACGATGCCGCCCAGACCGCACAGCACGGCCGCGCACACGGCGGCGATGCGGTAGCCCGCGCCGGACGCCATGCCGATGGTGGAGACGCCGGTGAACAGCAGCATGGCCACGGACTGGCCCATCTTCATCGCAAAGGTGCGGGCCGCGTAGAACATGCCCTGACGGTCCTGGCCGGTGGTCTTGGAACTGGCGTCGGCGATATTCGCCACGATGGCCTGCGGCAGGATGCCGAACGCGGCCATCGGAATCGCGCCGACCACCGAGAGCACCAAACCCTGGGCCATCGCCGGAATGAAGCCGAGCACGGCCGAACCAAGGGCGCCGGCAAATGCGAACGCACAGGTGAAGATCACGAAGGCAACCAGCAGCAGCCTCTTCTTGCCGACCTTATTGGCCAGAATATTGACCGGCAGATAGAACAGCACAGAGACGCCGGTCATGAGCACGAAGTAGATGGTCGTGGTGGTTTCCGGCAGCTTGAGCAGGCTGGTCACGAAGAACGGCAGACCGGTCTGGAAGGTGGTGATGGCCACCCAGTAGACCACGTCGGAGCATACGAACTTGCGGAATTCGCCGTCGCCGAACGTCTGCTTCAGGGATTCGATGGTCGATTCGGAGGTGGGATGGGAGTTGACGTAGTCCTTCTCGCGGATGGCCAGCGGCGGCACCAGCATGCACACGAACGCCACGGCGGCCATGATGGTGAAGGTCACGCGGATGGCGGTGATGCGGCCCATCATCGGCACGAACGCGCCCCAAATCACCGGCGCCACGTACGCGATGGCCGTGCCGGCCACCCAAGTGAAGGAGATGGCGGTGGAGATGGTGAGTTGCTGCTTGGAGTCGTGGCCGAGTTCGGCGATGAGCGCGTTGTACGGCGTGCAGTAGAACGTGAGGGCGATGTAGTAGCCGATCACGGTGACGAACAGGAACGCCGCGTTCACCCAGCTGGTGCCGTTGATCGGGCTCCAGAACACGAGCACGGTGACCACCGCGAGCGGCAGGGCGGCGAATTTCAGGAACGGCATACGGCGGCCGGATTTGGCGTCGCAACGGTCGGAGAGAGACGCCACGGCCGGGTCCACGAACGCGTCGAAGAATCGGGCAAAGGCGGTGATGCCGCCCACCACGGTCACGATGCCGAGAACGACCAGGCCCTGCGGCACGAATACGGTCTGACCTTGGGAGATGGTCTCCTGGTCAGGTTGGTAGAAATACACGAGCCAGTTGGAGATGATGCCGGAAAGCAGCGCCCACCCGAACTGGCCGACCGCAAACGCCCACACTTTGGCGATGGGGAGATCTCTGATGGCTGACTTCGCCGGTGCAACTTGCACACCCGTTACACTTGCTGTAGTCGCATTGCCCATTCTCACAACCTCCGAATCAACATTGACACAGTGTCAAAATCCAGTATACACCGGCACACCATGCGCTCTACGATAGTGGGCATGACAAGTCTGACCGAGCAACTGCCATACGTATACGCTTTTCCTGATGCGTTGGGGACCGGATTACTGGTGCACACCGAGAGCGTATTGGACGATGAGATACGCGATCGTATTGGCTCGTTCATCCATGAATATGAGGTTGTATTATCTCGATTCCGCGATGATTCCATCGTCGGCCGGATGCGCACGGCCGCACATGGCGGCACGTTCGATTTTCCCGACTGGGCATCGGGTCTGTTTGGCCTGTACGACCGCCTGCTTGCGGCAACCGATGGGGCGATCGACCCGTGCGTGGGCGAGGATTTGATTCGGCTTGGCTATGACGAGTCGTATTCGTTTACGCCTGCGCCAGATGCCGCTGAACATGCAGGCGCGATCCACGGACGAGCCATTTGGTCAGCCGACGTTGAGCGGCATGGCACAACACTGGTGACGCGCGGACCGGTCGCGCTCGATTTCGGCGCGTGCGGTAAGGGGTATTTGGTGGATTTGCTTGCGGGGATGTTGGGTGATGGCGCGGGTCACCCTCAACCCATTCAATACGTCATCGACGCCGGGGGTGATTTGCTAGTGCACACGGACGAACCAATCACCATCGCCCTTGAAGATCCTGCCGATCCGGCCAACGCCGTAGGTACGGTCGAAATCAGCCACGGCGCATTCTGCGCGAGCTCCCCCAGCCGCCGCCACTGGTCTGACGCCGCAGGTCACCAACTTCACCATCTGCTCAACGCCATCGACGGACTACCGGTTGACGATGTAGCCGCCACATGGGTGGCCGTCACGCCGCCATCGAGCGCCATAACCACGAAGACATCGACGCATGGCAGCAATGCCTCGACAACGGCAAACCGCGATACCGACGATTCGTCGAACACCGTTGCGGCACACGTCCCTGTCACACTGGCCGACGGCCTCGCCACCGCCCTGTTCACCACCCCGGCCACCCAGCTGCGCGCTCACTTCCCCTTCGAATGCGCCATTCTCAACGCCAACCGCACCGCCGCCCAATCCCCCAATTTTCCCGGCGGCTTTTTCACACACTAATGTACGAAATCATCAGTATCACATCCAGTGGAGCATTCCCTCGGGTGGACCGATGGGTTGCTCCCCTCAGTCAGCTACGCTGACAGCTCCCCTCGGAGAGGGGAGCCGAGTATAGCTAATCCGCTAATCCGCTAACGCAGGAAACAATCCGTCAGTCAGCGAGCGCGAACTGGCTGTTGTAGAGGTCGGCGTAAAAACCGCCCGCCGCCAGCAGTTCGTCGTGCGTGCCGCGCTCGATCACGTCGCCGTGGTTCATGACGAGGATCATGTCGGCGTCGCGAATCGTGGAGAGGCGATGCGCGATCACAAAGCTCGTACGGCCCACGGTCAGCGCATCCATGGCCTTCTGAATCAGCTCTTCAGTACGGGTATCGACCGAGGAGGTGGCCTCGTCGAGAATCAGAATCGGCGCGTCCTGCACCATCGCGCGGGCGATGGTCAGCAGCTGCTTCTGCCCCTGGGACAACGACGACTTGTCGTCGAGCACGGTGTCATAGCCGTCCGGCAGCGAGCGGATGAAGTGGTCGAGGCCCACGGCCTTGCACGCATCCTCGATCTGCTTGTTGGTCACGCCGGGCTTGGAGTAGGCGATGTTCTCGCGCACAGTGCCGCGGAACACCCACGTATCCTGCAGCACCATGGAGAACTGGTCGTGCACGTTCCAGCGCGGCACGGACTTGGTGTCCACGCCGTCAATCGCAATCGAGCCGCCGGAAATCTCATAGAAGCGCATGAGCAGGTTGACCATGGTGGTCTTGCCGGCACCGGTCGGGCCGACGATGGCGACCTTCTGCCCGGCCTTGACGGAGGCGGAGAAGTCGTGGATGATCGGCTTGCCCGGTTCGTAACCGAACTGTACGTGGCTGAATTCCACGTCGCCCTTCACTTCGTGACCGTTGGCCCCGAGCAAAGCGGACTTGCCGGATTCGTCCTCCATCTCCGGCTCCTCAAGGAAGCCGAACACGCGTTCGGCGGCCGCCGCGCAACGCTGCAGGTTCTGGAAGGCCTGGGCGAACTGCGCCAACGGCTGGGTGAACAGGCGGACATACATCATGAACGCCACGATCACGCCGAACTCGATCTGCCCGTCGAGCGCGAGCGCCGCGCCCACCACGCACACCACCACGTAGCCGAAGTTGCCCACGAAATTCATGAGCGGCATCATCAGGCCGGAGAGGAACTGCGACTTCCAGCCGGACTCGTAGAGGTCCGAGTTGTACTTCTCGAAGCGACGAATCGAATCGGCCTCGCCGTTGTATGCCTTGACGATGAGGTGACCGGCGTACATCTCCTCCACGTGGCCGTTGACGTCACCCAGCGCCATCTGCTGCCGGGCGAAGTACTTCTGGGAGGACTTCATGATGGCCATCATGATGATCAGGCCGATGAGGCTGGCACCGATGGCGCACAGGGTCATGATCACGTTGTTGTAGAACATCATCACCAGCGCGCCCACGAACAGCGTCACCGAGGTAATCAGCGAGCCGAGCGACTGGCCCAGCGTCTGGCCGATGGCGTCCACATCGTTGGTGATGCGCGACAGCACGTCGCCGTAGCTAACCTTGTCGAAGTATTTGAGCGGCAGTTTGTTGATTTTGACCGAGATGGACTCGCGCAGTCGCTGGGCGGTGCGCTGGGTGACGTTGGCCATCATCCAGCTTTGCACGTAGCCGAGCACGGCGTAGCCCACGTACAGGGCCACCAAAGTCCAGGCGATGTGGCCCACCGTGCCGAAATCTACCGAGTTCATCACCGGTCTGCCGTTAACGATGGCGGGCAGACCTTTGACGATCTCGTTGGTCATGTCCTTGAGCTTGTCCGGGCCGACGATCTGGCAGACGGTGCCGGCCGCGCCCAGGATGAGCGCGATGATGATGACGGGAAGATAGTTGCGGCAATAGTTCACGAGCTTGCCCATGACTTTGCCGAAATCATGGGGCTCTTCGACGGCACGCCTGCCGCCCATTGGTCCTCTTGGCATTTGTTTTACTCCTTAAAAGTCCGTATTGACCTCCCTCTGATGAAGGAGGTGGCGCGAAGCGCCGGAGGGAGAGAAGCCGTACGCGACTACCCCTCAGTCAGCTGTGCTGTTTTATTCGCTCGCTTATCAGCTCGTCTTCGCCTGGGAACAGCCCACTGGGCTGTTCCCTTTACGGCTCAGCCCCTGACATGGGGAGCTACCGCTGCCGCCCCCCCTACGCCGTAAGCTCCGACTGGCTGAGCTGGGATTCGGCGATCTGGCGGTATACGTCGCAGTTGTCGAGCAGTTCCTTGTGCGTGCCCTGACCCACGACCTTGCCGTCGTCGAGCACGACGATGCGGTCGGCGTTCATGATGGTGCCGATGCGCTGGGCCACGATGAGCTTGGTGGAATCCTTGGCCTCGCGGGCGAGCGCGTCGCGCACTTCGCGGTCGGTCTTGAAGTCGAGCGCGGAGAACGAGTCGTCGAAAATCAGGATTTCCGGGTGACGGTACACCGCGCGCGCAATCGACAGGCGCTGCTTCTGGCCGCCGGACACGTTCGATCCGCCTTGGGCGATCGCGGCGGAATACCCGCCGTCCATGCGCGCCACGAACTCGCTGGCCTGCGCCACGTCGGCGGCGGCCCTGACGCGATTCAGCTGCTCGGCCGGTATATCGGCACCTTCCGCAGCCTTGCCAGCGGCGATCAACGCGGCCTCGCGCTTGCGCCCGGCCGGGGTGGAGGTATCGGCCATCTCGACCTCCGCCGGGTCGCCCGGCTGATCGCCGTAGCTCACGTTGGAGGCCACGGTGCCCTTGAACAGCACGGACTGCTGCGGCACGTAGCCGATCTTGTCGCGCAGGGCCTTCAGGTCGTAGTCGCGCACGTCCACGCCGTCGACCAACACCTGGCCTTGGCTGGTGTCATAGAAGCGCGGCACGAGATTGATAAGAGACGACTTGCCGGAGCCGGTGGAGCCGATGAACGCCACCGTCTGGCCCTGCTCGGCGGTGAAGTTGATGCCTTCCAGCATCGCCTCGCGCGAATCCGGGTAGGTGAAGCTGACGTTGCGGAATTCCACGGTGCCCCTCTGGCCGGTTTTGGCCACGTCGGCGGCGGTTTTGGTGCCGTTCTCGACGATTGGCTCAGTGTCGAGCACCTCCATGATGCGCTGCGCGGACACGTCGGCGCGCGGCCAGAGCACGAACACCATGCTCATGAGCAGGAAGCTCATGATGACCTGCACGGAGTAGTTGGAGAACACGACCATGTTGGAGAACACGGTGAGCTTGTCCTTGAGCCCGGCGGCATCGATCAGGTAGGTACCGATCCAGTAGACGGCAAGCATCAGACCGTTCATGATGGTGTTCATCAGCGGCATCATGAACGCCATGACGCGGTTGGTGAACAGCTGGGTGTCGGTGAGGTCCTTGTTGGCCTTGGTGAATTTGGCTTCCTGGTAGTCCTCGGCGTTGTAGGCGCGCACCACACGCAGGCCGGTGAGGTTCTCGCGGGCCACGAGGTTGATGTTGTCGGTCAGGGCCTGCATGGCCTTGAATTTCGGCATGACCATGGCCATCATGATGACGATGGCCGCCAGCAGAATCACTACGGCGATTCCGGTGGCGAGCGTCCATTCGAAGCCTTCGCCGGCGATCTTGCACACGGCCCATACTGCCATAATCGGCGATTTGACGATGAGCTGCAGACCCATGGTGATGAACATCTGCACCTGCGTGACGTCGTTGGTGGAGCGGGTGATGAGGCTGGCGGTGGAGAACTTGCTCATTTCGGCCGGGCCGAAGGACTCGACCTTGCGGAATTCGAGCGAGCGCAGACGCTGGGTGAACGAGGCCGCCACGCGCGCAGCGATGTAGCCGGTGATGATGGCACACGCCGCGGATCCGAGCGAGATGAGCAGCATCTTGCCGCCGGCAATCCAAATGTCCTTCATGTGGCTGCCCGGCGTTTCGACCAGCGTGGTGATGTCTGACATATAGTCGGGCAGTTTCAGGTCGAAGTAGACCTGCCCGACGATGGTCACCAGAGCGATGAGCATCTGACCGATCTCCGCTTTGGAGAGGTATTTCATGATGCGAAGCATTGGTTTCCCCTTGTGTTGGTTGGGTTGGTTATTGGTTATTGACGATTGGTTCTTAAGTTGGCTGGGTTATCGGCGATTATCGGTTCACGATGTCTTAATAGTTTCTATTGTTTGATTACTTACACTGTGAGATATTACGCGCACTTCTGCATGTTCGCTGTGAGCGTCCTCAATTAGCCTTGCCGATTAGTTCTCCGCGCGCTTAGCTGCCATGTGTTCAGCCACGCGCTTGCCCCGCTCCACGAATGCCTCACGCACCTGTTCAGCAGTCGGCCGAGGCTGTCCCGGATGGCAAATCGACATATATGTGGTGAACTCAGACACCAGGTCAACGAATTCGCGCGTGCGCCGCTCCCCCATTTGCGAGAAAATCCAGCAAATTGCGGAACGCATTTCCTCTCTCATCCGATGAGACTGCTCGCGCCCGGAATCAGTGAGATTCACGCGAATAATGCGCCGATCCTTGGAATCAATGTCACGCGTGACCCAGCCTTTCTTCTCCAGAGACGACAGCACAGTGGAGATGCGGCCGGAACTGGCCTGCAGCGCCGATGCCAATTGCGACGGCGTTTGCGTCCCCTTCATGGACAGCTCCCGGAGCACGAACTGCTCACCATGGGCTCCACGAGTGAATTCCCTCTGCATTGTCGAACGATTGCCCCACACGCTGGCATACAGTTCACTAACTGCTTCCTGCTCAAATCCCATAAGAGCACCATCCATTCCCATTCGCCACACGGCAGAGCGCCGCAAACACCCCAAGAATATCTCACACCGTAAACAATTCATTACTAGAAACTATTTTTGGAACGCATAATGCACACACTCCACGCTCTTTGATATTCTGAAAGCCGCATAGATATTCACTTCGGGGCGTCGTCTAAGAATATTTGCTGGGCCAACGGTAGCGACGTTGGCATTGTGCTCCATGAGGTATCTGGTCGAAAAGGCGGACGAAGACAGACCAGTTGGGCGGAGCGCGCCCATACCTCAAAACCATTGCAATTATTGGCTTTGACCATTTTCGTGGAGTCACGAAAATGGTCATGAAAAACATAAGGACACACCCATGAACCGCGACGAAATCACACGCAAAACCAGCGAACTCAGCACTCCCGATACGCCTGCTATCTCATTGCTCAAAACGGTGATCCAAAGAAAGAAGAAGTGGCACTTCTCCAGAGCTATTTTGCCGTTCAGACTCGCAAAACGGAAATCATTGAGCAACGCATGGGAGAAATCAGCCGGCTCGCCGGCCGAGAGGCCCTTGCCACTGCAGAGAAGAAACTCTATCCGTATACCCAAATCACACACAACAAAACCGCACAAGTGCACATGTACACGCCCAACCACGCCGCAGAACGCCGGCAAGGATGTGATACAGGCCACAGAAAGCGTTGTACCGCCTAGGCAATGCAACAATTGTCCGCTATGCTCTGAAGGCAGATGGCGGCACGGATGCCATCCCAAAGAGGGGGTATGACCATGATTCGGGGTATGAACCTATGCAGCATCGCCGGCTGCACGCACGAAGCAGAAGAAGCGGGCATGTGCAACATGCATTTCACATCGGCGCTGGTTCACGGAGCGCTGCACTACACTGCGGGCGGACGTCCGTCGCACTGCTGAGCGCAACAACAAAGCAAAACAACCAGTAACGCTCAACGGCTTCCACATGTTCATGCTCTAATTGCATGTACTTGCAGACACAATGGCCGGTCTGAGCCAACTGCCCTCGCATGGAGCAGCTGGCTCAGACCGGCCATTATTGTTGCTTTGTACTGTTTGCACTGTATTGCGCCTGCATTGCGCAAGCTCGGGCGCACTCGGGTGCACTCGCTGAGTGGCATGAATCGCAGATTGCTCAATAGCAACGCAATCCACGCTACTCAGCAGTTGCCATGGTTATGCGCGGCGTTTGCGGATGACGAGCAAGGCACCAGCCGCAGCTGCCAGCACCACAACCACGACCGCAATGGCAGCCACGGCAGCACCCGTATTCGAAAGGGGCGCAGCGCCATTAGCAGCCGGCTTATTCGTGGCAGTGCTACCGGGCTTAGCAGTGTTGCCAGGATTGTTGGTATCGCCGGGCTTCTGCTCTCCAGGGCCGGGAGTGACCTCCGTGGCCGTGACCGTGACTTCGAACGTCGCGTTCACGCCACGATAAGAGACGGTGATGGTCCTCGTGCCTGCGGTGGCAGAATCAAAGCCAGTGAACTTCAGATCACCATCAGTTGGATCAATCAGCTTGCGCAGCGTTTCAGTATCGCCGACTTTGTAAATGGCGGATACCTTCACATCGGCAGCGTTGAACTTATCGCCTACCTGATAGGAATCCTTGGTCACTTCCACAGCAAGCTCAGCCAACTGAGGCAGTTCGCCGAATGTCACTGTGTAGGTTTTCGCCGTGCCATCCTCAGCAGTTACAGTCACCGTGGCCACGCCGTTGTTCTCGGCCGAAGCCTGCTCCACTTGCACCGTAGCCTTTGCGTCAGCAGCAGTCGCCTCCACCGTCGGGTAGGAAGCAGCATCTCCAGCCAGCGCACCGGCATATTTAGTGGTATCCGCGGAGAATCCGTCAACCGTCTTGCCATCCACAGTCAGATCAGCAAGATTGGCGTTACTAGACGGCTGCGGCTCTGGTGTCGCTTCACCTTCGGCGATGCGTACTTCAGCGATCTTGGCATAGTCATTGCCATCGGCGTAGGTGAAGTTGAGGCGAATGCCCTTGGTGGCGGGCAGAGCGCTCACATCGGCTTCCGTCACGGCTCCAGCAGCACCATTCACAGTGACTGCCGGCAGCGTGGCATCAGTCCACGTGGCGCTGTCTTCAGCTAGGTACGATACAGTGAAGCTCTTCGGAGCGGCCTCGCCCTTGGCCTTATCCACCGCAACGCTGAGCTTGCCCAGCTGATATGCCTTATCGAGGTGTAGCTGAGCCACGGCGAGGTGTCGCCGGTGCCCCAGTTCGACCAGTTGGTGCTCAGGTTGTTGTCGCAAGTCAGGTCGGCCGTAGAAGCGGAGGCCCAGCTACTGGCCGGCTCATACTTCGAGGCCGCAGCGGACGAGCAGAACAACCGGGCAAGGTTGCTTTCCACAGTCACGGTGAACGTGGCGGTTACTGAAGAATCAGCGACAAGACGCACCGTCACGGTTTGCTCGCCCAATTTGGTGGTGTCGAAGCCTTCCAGCGTGTATTCATCTGGCTCCAGTACACGCGTCTTGCCATTGGTGAGCGTGGCGGTAACCGTCACGTCCTTATGCGCGAGCGTCTGCCTCTTGGCGATAGTGGCTTCAGGGCCCTTGGCCGCGATGGACTCCACAGCAGCAGTCTGCGAACCGAACGCAGTGCCGTTGAAGGCCACGGTGAATGCGCCGGCATTGCTGTTCGACGTGGCGAAAGCACCGGCATCGAGCCCGGTTACGTCCGCACCGGTCAGCGTTACCGTAGCGACATCCTGCCATTCATCGTTCGCGGAAGCACGCCAGTAGCCTTTCAGAGTATCGGTTGAGGTGCGCTCCAGCTTGAGCTGCACTTGGTCGCCGAAGCCGGTACCAACATGCGATGTTTCCTTATCGATGTAGCCATCGGCATTGGAATCGTACTGCATGTAAACGCCGCTTGGGCTGGCAAGTAACGTGGCATATCCCTTGCCGCCGTTAGCGCCAGTAAGACCGTTACGGACCACCAGACCGGCGCGCGGATCGCCATTACCGCCTAAGTCGAGCGGCTTGACCGTGGTTTCCAGCGTTTCGTTCACGTCCAGAGCATCAGGCTGGTACACCGCACTGCCCTCGTTGCGATCCGTCCAGACGCCACGATTGGCGTTGTCCGTAATCGTGAAGTCATAAGCACCGCCGGACGCAGAAACCTGGCACGCGCTGCCGCCCTTCCAATGAGCTTCCTTCCAACTTCCGGAAATCGGGTTGGAGCAGGAAACATCGATGGTTCTACGGAATGTACGGCCCGGATTGAAGTTACTGCTCTCGGCAAGAGTGCCCGTAATGGTGTAGGTTCCCGGCACATTGAATGCGTAGGTGTTACCAGCAGCCTTGGTCGACTTGCTGACTGCCGTACCGCCTTCCACATTCCATGTCACCTTGGTAGCAATGGTATCGTCGCCTTCCTTGACGTTGACGGTGTCCGGCAGAGTAACGGTTCCGCCCGTGTTCACGGTCTTCGGGAGATCATCGCCGGTTTCCACAGTCCAGTTGACCAGCTTGCCCTTGGCGCTACCATGGTTGCCCCAATAGCTCAGATCCCAACCGTCGGGCTCGCCTTCTTGAGCAGGATTGTGCATTTCGATGGTGCCGTTCTCACCGATGGTCAGCGGCAGCCAAACATAGGTGGAATCGGCTTTACCGGAATCCCAACGGTCACCAAGGTAGATGAAGTGACCTTTCTCCTGGTCTACTGCGAGCACACTAGCCGACTGCGAACCGAATGTGGTGCCGCGGGTATCGCCCACGGACAACAGACCATCCGCGCCTTCCGGCGTGTTGTTGTACCACGTGTTCTCGTTGACATCGTCCTTTTCCACGCCACGGGTCCAGTTTCCCAGCATGGAGTCGGCGGTGTAGTAGGTCTGCTTGTTCGGGGCCCAGCCGGTTGCACCAGATGCGATGATGTTGTAACGCCCGTCATATTGGAATACGGCAGGAGCTTCCAGCGAACCATTTTGTTTGACGATTTGGAAATCTTCGCCACGCACCGGGGCATCCGTAGTAGCGTCTGCAAGAATGTATGGGTACTGCCCGTCAGCAGAGTACTGCTTTTGTCCCTCGGACTGGTCCACATTCGTGGTCTTGACTACATTGGTGTAATCATCGTTGAGCTTGGCGATGTACAGCGTGGCATTGGCTTCGGAAGAATACAGTACATAGGCACTGTCGTCCTTCGGGTCCACGAACACAGTCATATCGCGGCTGTCACCGTTCTCACCCCAGCTGGGGTTACCTGCGGCTTCTTTCCAATTGTTCTGGTTAGGCAAACGATAGGCACCCACCATAGTGAACGGGCCCGCCGGATTGTCGGAAACAGCCACGCCCGCAAGTGCACGTGCATAGTTGGAACCGCCCGGCGTGGTGCTTCCATCGGAATGCCACCACAGCACGTATTGCTTGTTCTTCTTGTTGTAGATGATCTTCGGACGCTCGAAAATGCCCTGTACGGAATCAACCGCGCCATCACCATCCTGATCGGGGTTGGTGTTGAGGTACGGGAAGATTGCGTCGGCCTTGGCAGCGTCCACACTGCCGTCGGACTTGGTCAGGTTGTAGGCCTTGTCGAAGTAGGCGTAATCGGCATTGCTCTTATCCGTCAACTGAGATTTGCTGGTCACCGCACGCAGCGCCACACCAAGATCGGTCCAGTTGTATAGATCTGTCGACATATAAGCATGGACACCGGGGCTGTTGTCGTAACCGTTAGAACGGTCTTCGCCATACCAGTAGTAGGCGTCGCCGACCTTGACCACTTGGCCACCGTGCGCTTGGATGTGTGTGCCGCCATTATCATTGGCGTTCTTGGCATACCAATATGGCTGGAAGTAATCGCTAGCGTTCTTGCCCGGATCGGCTGTGGGCTGGAACTTGGTGTATGTCGGCACTTGGCCGATGGTAGGCAGGTAATCCACACCTGCCGCACTGGCACTTGCAGCGGCCAGCCCGCATGACAATAGCGTTGCCGCGGCGGTAATTGCCGCGATAAGAGCGCCCTTGCCCTTATCGTTTATCTTCATTGATTTGGTTCCTTGATTGATGATAACGGTTTTTTGAACAAACAGTTATGTCGCTATCCGCGAAGCCAGAAAAGGTTCGACAAATCAATATACCGATACTGAAAACTCAGTATTCAACTTGTCGGACCAATTATGGTCAAAGAGCGGAGGAACCGGCCGGCAATAGTCAATATTGCCGGCTTGTTCCTTCACCCATTACTGCGCGAGGGTGCTATGCACGCTTGCGCAGCATGAACAGTGCACCCGCGGCAGCGGCCAGCAGAGCGACAGCGCCAGCGATGGCGGCAACACTGGAACCGGTGTTGGCCACCGTGTTCTTGTTGCCGTTGCCGGTGGCACCGGGCTTGTTGGTGTTGCCGGGCTTCTGTTCTTCAGGGCCAGGGGCGACTGCGTTGGCCTTGACCGTGACGTTGAAGGTCGCGGTCACACCACGGTAGGAGACGGTAATCGCCTTCTTGCCTGCGGTGGTGGAGTCGAACGAGCCAATCGCAAGCTGCGGGTCGTCAAGAGCGACCGGCACTTCCTTGGTCTTGTCGCCACTCTGGTAGACGGCAGTCACCTTCAGACCGGCGGTATCGAGCTTGTCGCCGATGGCGTACTCGGTCTTCGTGGGTCCGATCACCTTGAGCGAAGCCAAAGTGAAGGCGTTGAAGGTCACCGTGTAGGTCTTCGTCTCAGACTCGTCGGCTGAGGTCACCGTAATGGCGGCCTTGCCGCCAAGCTTGCCGTTCTCAACCGCGTCGCCAGTCACCTTGACGGCGGCGGCATTGTCGGTGGCGAAGGCCTGCAGCACCGGGTTTGCCTCGGCGTCGACCGGCAGATCAACCGTGTAGTCGGTCTTGGCCGGGTCGAAGCCTTCAACGGTTTCGCCGTCAAGACGCAGGTCGCCCAGCGTGGCATCGGATGCTGGCTGCGGGGTGAGTACCGTGCTGTCTTGTGCGAACACCTGGATCTCAGCCACGTTGATGTACACCTTGGTGTCCTGCAATGTGTTAGTCAGGCGGATGGCCTTGGCCTTTACCGGGGTGCCGAGCACGAAGTCAACGGTCGGGGTGTCGGCGGCGGTGATGCCGTCGGAGCCAGAGCCGGCATCGCCGGCCTGTATCTTCCAGCCATCCTTGGTACCGACTCCATGCCATTCGCCAGCCTCATCCTGGTATTCCAGCGTCTGGCTCTTCGGCCAAGACGCACGACCATCGTAGTAGAAGAAGGTCTTCACTTCGGTGATGGTCTGAGCTTCGTCGAAGGTGAACGTGGCGACCGGGTCCACCGTCGAGGCGGTGGAAGCCCAAGTGGACCAACCCTTTGACGTAGTGTCACCATCGATGGCCTTGGAAGCGGAGGCACCCTCCTGGAAGTTCACCGAGAAGTTCGTGCCAGAGGCCGCGGCGATGTTCTTCGCAGCACCCTGAACCGGCGTCACGAATGCCTGAATTTCGGTGGCGTTCATGTAGTCGTTGTTCACGGTGTTCACAATGCGCACCTTCGTGGCATTCACTGTGCCCTTATCGGCCTTGAACGTCACCGTCTGGCCTGCGGCAGGCTTAACATCGCTACCGAATTGCATCCACGTCTCGCCATCAGTGGTGTACTCGGCCTTGGCGGAAGCCGGAGCCTTGTCACCATACGTAATGGTCACGCTGCTAAGCTCACACTCAGAGCCGAAGTCAATCGTGGCGGTCGGGCTGGCGGAATAGTCACCAGCAGAGTTCCACGTCACCCAGGCTTCAGCTGACGTGTCACCATCGGTGAGCTTCTTCCACTGATCGCCCTTGCTGTATTCCGTCTGCTGGTTGGTCACGGTCAGGCTGGAAGCAGTGTCGGCCACATTCTCAGGCGTGGCGGCGGTGACATAGATCGTGCCCTTCAGCGCAATCGTGGTCGCGTCGTCCAGCTGGTACGTACCGGTCACGGCAATGTTGTCGCCAGCCTTGGCATCGGCGAGCTTGGTATCAAGCCCATCGAAGTTCCACGTAACCTTAGCCGCATCGCCCTCGAATGCAGGCGATGCCTTGACGTGCAGATACACCGGCGCAGCCTCAAGCGCGGCCTTCGCCTCGCTCGCACTGGTGCCGGCCAGCACTGTAGCCGATACCGGATCGGAAACGGTGAGCGCGCCAACGTAGACCGTAGCGGCGACATTGAACTCGTTGCCGTACACATCGGTGGCGGTAGCGGTGGCTTCGTAGGTGCCTTCCTTGGCCACATCGACCTTGGAAGTATCCCAGTTGGCAACCGTGGCCTTGCCTTCGCCCCAGGTGTAGTAGAGCGTGACTTCGGTCGGCAGCGCGGCCTTCTCGTTAACGGCGGTCTGCACGTTCACGGTCTTCTGGCTGGTCGGCGTTACATTGCGTAGAGTCCATGTCTGGTTGGCGGACGGCGAAGTGCCGCTCGGTGACTGCCACAAGCCAACCTTCGTGCCGACTGTGGTACCAGAGTTATCCACATCGAGGTTCGTCTTAGTCGCGGCATTGAGCAGCTGGTAGGTCGAACCATCGGAAGTGTTGAGAATCCACTTGGCAGCCGGGTCGGACTTAGCGGCCTCAACCGTTTCGTTGGAAAGCGCGTTCGTGCCATCCTTGGACACCAGCACCTTGCCTTCGGCGTTAGTAATCACATAAGCCTTGAGATCAGGGCGCTCGGAGTCGGCGGGCTGCTCGATCTGGGTAAAGGTCCAAGTCTGCTTCTTGGCGTTCTCGGCATCGGAAGCGACGTTGGCCAGGGACAGCGCGGAATCACCAGAAGTGGTATCAGCCACGGCCTTGCCGGACTGCTTACCAACGAGCTGGTAAGTGTCGCCGGTCTCGACGGCAGCATCCTTAGCGTAGCCGGTCACGCCAGTGAGCTGGATGGAGGCGATAGAACGGGCGGGCACAGTGACCGTAGCGGTCTTGGCAGCCTTGTCAATCATCACAGAGCCTTCAGCTTGCTTGACGTTGCTGGTCTTGGCGAAGACTTCCGGAGTGGCGGAATCGACACCCGCGTTCTTGTCTTCGGCAGAGGTTTCGGTGGTCAGGTAGAGCTCACCGTAAGCGTTGTCGGCAATCTCGCCGTACTTCGACAGGTCGATGACGAAGGTCTGGTCAGAGGTGCCGGAGTTGCGGTGGATGACGGTCTGCGTCTTGCCATCGTCGGAGGTGGCAGTCATGTTGTTGTCTTCATCGTTGTTGGCGATGACCTTGTCGCCCGCGTGGATGAAGTGGGTGATGGCCTTGACGCCGTTGTACTTGGCGTTGGCAATAACCGTGCACGGTTCAAGTCCATCGGCGGTACCGCCGTTGTTGTTCACGCGACGCTCGGAGTAGAGCTTGCCGTCCTTACCGGCCACGGTGCAGTCGAAGTCGATGAGCACGGTGCCCCAGTTGGTGTTTTCACCGGCCGGGTTCACGTTCGAGCCCATCTGCATGTTGTAGAGGTCCTCGACCACCTGCCAGAAGGTGAAGTCCTTGGACTGCAGGCGGGTGACGTTGGAGCTGATCTTGCTCATCATGCCCAGCGCGTTGTCGAAACCGTACGGGTTGTAGGAGCCGGACTGCCAGGAGCCGTCCACCTCGCTCATCGACAGCTTCTTGCCGTCTGCCTGAGCGATATCGCGCGATTGCATCTGGTTGCTGTCGGAGTAGGCGTGAACGTTGTACTGGCCGATAAGGTCCTTGATCGCCTGCGGGTACTGGTTGTACGACTTGACGAAGTCGGCGGAGTTCGTGGCATCGGTGGCTGCGATGATGGTGTCATCATTGTCCTTGAGCGCCTCAGCGAGTGCGGTAATCGTCTGCTGCTGCTGGGCGTTATTGACATGCATACCCTCCTGCGGCTTCTTCAGCGCGTTGGAGTATGGGGTGACGGACTTATCTTTGTCGGAGTAGTACTTATCCCAGTAGTTGTTAATGAGCTTGGTGTTGTCATCGCTCTCATCGGTGTACTTCGAAGCCATGTCGCCCGGAGTGCCCCAGTAACTGGTCTCGGACTCGTTGAACGGCTCGACCGTGTCAACGTTTGCGCCAAGGCTTTCGAGGTGCTCGACGTTCTTGGTCATGTACTGAGCGAATTTCTCAGGGTTTGCAAGATTATTGCTACCAGAGTTGTATCCACCAGTGGCGTAACCGCTGTTGGTCAGGAACCACGGAGCGGAGTTGGCGAAGGCCTCTACATCGGTGATGTCGGGGTTATCGCCGGTGGCACCGCGCTCAATCCACCAGTCTTGGGCGGCGGACTTGGAGAAGTCATACTGGTTGTCGTCAGTCGGGTCGAATGCCGCAGCCAGCTTGTCTTTGTCGGCCTGCTTGGTGGTTACGCCATTGCCATACGTGCCGGAGCCGGTGGCGTCATCTTTCCACGTGCCAGGCACGGCAGCGCCTTGGCGCATGAATGGGTAGCCGTAGGCAACATCGGAGGCATTGCCGCCGCCCACGTTGTAGCGGGCCATGTTCAGGTCCAGTCCTTCATCACCGAAGATGGACTGGTAGAACTGTTCGCGCAGCTGCTTGCCGTATTCCACAGCCTTAGCCTTGGAAGCGTCATCGCCGAGATTGGTGGTGATGGCCGATTCCTCGCCGAGGCTGCCGGTGGCGTTGGCGAACCAAGCCAGCGAGGTGCCCCAGCCATCGAAACTGTTGGCATACCACGGGTTCGGGGTCACGGTAATGGCATCGTTATCAGCCGCATACGCAGTGCCGGCAACCGCAAACGCCCCTCCTCCCACTAGTGTTGCCGCCGCAACCATTGCAGCAAGCGATTTGCTCAGTACCCTCATTGGTCTCCTTAGTGTTCCTGCTGTCCGCCTTATACCGGAAAAATCGGCCTTTGCTTCACTGAGCCGGCCTCTTTGCCTGATACATGACCTACGTCGACTCCTTCTTTCGGCGCAGCCAAAATGTTTACGCAAACATTTTGATATGAGCGATTTTATCACAAAACCGTCACCCAGCAAACAACTTCAGAGACCACAAACGACGCACAAAGTCATGAGCCATTCGAATTGCGCTGGCCCAATCGCTACGAATCATATTTGCCGTAGCCCTTAAGTGAATCCCACTGCATCGAGATATCGCGCCCGCTATCCCTTCCGATAACGCCGACCACGCGTGTTGCCTTCAGCAATCAGCTTTCCTTGCGCAACTAAACCGTTTAGGAATTTGCGGACTGTTCTGTTATCGAGCTCTGTTATCTTGGCGAGTTCAGGTACAGTCACATAGTCAACCTCTGTCAAGCGTCGATTCATCGCCGACAGCATCGCTGCCCGCGAATCAATTTCACCCGATGCGGTTGCATCTGCTTTCTTACCATCCACACGTTCCCCGCCAATGAGCCTCGCACCCTCTTCGGCATCTTTCTCAACTACAGATCTCACGCTAGCAAAACCAGAACCATCCACGGTCTTCAGCGCAGGAACAATAGGAATCGTCGCCTCGAATATGTCACCATCGCGGAACTCAGGCTCTCGCTCAGTATATTGCCGGGACGCTCTTATCAGATTCCGCAGTCCGCTACCCAGCTGCTCGGCTATGCCGGTCTGCACAAACACATTAGCGATAATCGGATTCTTTGGCATTGGCGTGAACTCGCCCAGCTTCATTCGACCTTCAAAGAATGAGCGCGAAGCATTAACCGTCCGGATGGATTCATTATCAATGGTGACACGCGCCACCACCGGACTGGAATACTCCCGATGCATGAGGCTGTTTGCCACCAATTCACGGGCGATCATCGTACGCGGGCTCACTCGCTTATCGCCCTTTAACACAAAGCGGTCAGGCAGATTCCGCTCAGTAAATTCACGGAGTTGCTCGTACGAATCGAACAAGTTGGTCCGCACCATAAGTCGGTCATCGTATCGGTCAATATTGTCTCGCCGAACCACGGCATCAGTAATATACGCTGGGCAAACCGAGGAAATGACTTCATCCTTGCCCAAGAGCAGCACTGCAGCAAGATTAAAGCCCTCTTCGCCGGTCGTGTAATCACGATCGTATAGCTTGGCGCTGCGGAACAGTTCTTCGTCAGACATAGTTCCCCAAGGGTGCCCAGCTCGCTGAGCGACCGCCAGCTGCCGCATTCGCGCAATCAGCTCAGGACGCAAATCAAACGGAGTCACGTAACGGAAAATTCGCCGTTCGGAATAGTAGTTCTGCTTGCGAATATACATTTGACTAATCTGGATATCGCTTTCGATGTGTGTATCCACATCAGCAATGCGATCAAACACTGCGCCCTTGAACCGCACAACCGAAGAACTCGGAGCTACCCAAATACGAACAATAATCCGTTCGTCGTACTCGATATGTTCCGTTTCCACCATTGGAGCCGGTTCGAACATCTTACGATTAGACACTACGTTGACAACGTTGCGCTCTATCTCACTAACGCGCTTAGAATCGACGCCGAGCACTTGACCGTCATCGTCAACGCCAAGATAAATGCTGCCACCAGAACGATTGGCGAATGAGCATACAGTCTCAAAAGTATCCGTATGAGGCAATTCGCTGCAGCGCTTGAACTCGACCATAGATGATTCACCGGCCTGCAGCACTTGCATAAGTTCATCCTGCGTCATCGCATTCCGCCCTTCATAGCGATAATTCATACATTAGGACATGGCACTTATCGTATTTTAGCATCTAATTAGTACATTAGGACATTGTTTTATGTCCTAATGTACTAATTAGGCGGCTAATTGTACTAATAATTGCACACTGATGTACTAATCCGATGATCGAATGCACTAATTGTCCGCACAAATGCACTAATCGGATGACCGAATGTATCAATGAGACCTATAGGCAGCCGATTGGCTGACGATCAGCCCAGTCATTGGCTATCGGCCGCTAGCCAGTCAGCCGCCAACAGCCAACAGCCACCCAACCAATAGCCGCCAGCCAATCAGCCCGTCCAATCACTCCTTGTGTTCCAGTGCGGCCTTCAAATCGCGGCTACGGTAGCGTTCGCGCAGCATAGAGAATCCACCGAAGCCCACAAGCCACACCAGGCCGGCAATCGCGGAATTGCGCGTATCGTCCGCAAGGAACAACGTCAGGTAGATGAACACGAAGAACACGATTGCCACCGTATTGAGCACCTTCCACGCGGGCATGACGAACCCGTCCGGAATGAAATCAGCGGAACGGCGGTACCTGCGATGCGCCAGCAGCGTCAGGATGTAGATGAACAGGAACACCGCGGAGCTGGCGGACGAGAACAGCACGAACGCTCCGGACACACCGGGGATGGCGTTGACGATCGGCGACAGCAGTATCAGCGCCGCGGACACCAGGATGGCGCGGGCCGGCACCTTGCGATCGGACACCTTGCCGAGCTTGTTCAGCATCGGGTTCGGCGACACCTCGGACAGCTGGTACAGGTGGCGGCCAGCCGAGTACAGCAGCGAGTTCAGCGCGGAAGATGCGGCGGTGATCACCACGAAGAACACCAGCGCGGACGCCCAATTCAGCCCGGCGTACTGGAACACCATAATGAACGGGGAGGCAAAGGAGCCGTCCTCGTTCGGCTTGAACGAGGTCCACGGCACGATGCACATGATGGCCACCAGTGCGCCCACATAGAAGATGAGCACGCGCACGATAATCTCGTTGATGGCCTTGGGCAGCACCTTGCGCGGATTCTTGGTCTCGGAGACGGTGACGCCCACGAATTCAATCATCTCGTAGGCGAAGAACACCATCTGGAAGCTCATGAGGAAGGCCATCCAACCGTTCGGCGCGAACGAGAAGTTGGCGAACAGGTTGTCGAATCCGGCGTGGCCGGCCGGGCTCACGTGGTCCACGCCGTGAATCTGCACGGCTGGGTAATGGTAGCCGATCACGATCATGACCACGGCGGTGGCGATCATCGCGCAAATCAGCGTGATCTTGATCATCGAGAACCAGAATTCCACCTCGCCGAACACCTTGACGGCAATCAGGTTGATGGAGACCAGCGACACCAGGAAACACAGCTCGATCAGCCATTTCCAATGGGTCAGGTCGATGCCGAACGTGTCGAAGAAGGTGATGAAGTACGTGGAGACGGCCGTGATCTCGGTCATGCCCAGCAGCACGAGCGCGGCCCAATACGTCCAGCCGGCGAAATGCCCCCACCCGTTGCCAAGGTAACGGGTGATGAAATTGATGAAGGTGTGCTGGCTGGGGTCACGGTACATCATTTCGCCGATGGCGCGCATCAGGAAGAACATGATGACACCGACCAGAATGTACACGAAGATGATCGAGGGGCCGGTTAGCGAGATTGACTTGCCCGAGCCCAGGAACAGGCCGGTGCCGATGGTGCCGCCAATGGCGATGAACTGTACGTGGCGATTGCTCAGGCCACGCTCCATCTCGTTGGTCTGGTCCAGGCTTTCGACAGACTTGAGTTTGCCCGTAGCCTGCTGTGTACCACCATTCACATTCGTATCGGCCATACTGATTTCATTTCTCTTCTCTGCCGCCCGATTGTTACGCACCAGACGCGATACTCGTTCAAAACAAGTTCAAACTGTATCACCGAAATATGTCACGAAAACCGCTCAGCTCAAGAATACATGCGATGATACTGTAAATATTCCGCCAAAAAGTTCAATTCATCAACACCAAATTGAACTTCTACCTCTATTCCACGGACTTGAGCGAGCTGACCGGGTCTACGCGATCGAGCACTGGGTTGGTGAACAGCTGCACCAGCAGCGCGAACGCCAGCGTCGCCACCACGGCAATCGCATAGCTGTACCAGTGCACTTCCACTTCGAAATACAGCGACGGCATATTCAACGCAGCAGTCAGTAATCCGCCTATCCACCTGCCAAGCGGCAGACCAACCACCACACCCATACCGGTCAATATCATCATCTCGCGGTTCACGTAGTTGTGCACCTCGCGGTCATAGAAGCCCAGCACCTTCAGTGTGGCCATCTCGCGGATGCGTTCGGACACGTTCGTATTGGCCAACGTAAACAGCACCACCAGCGCCAGGCCGCCGGCGAGCCCCACAATCAGCGCCACCACGGCACCCATCAAATCGAACTTAAACATGGCGGCCAGATGCGCACAGCTCACGGCCTTGAGCACCGACGATTCCTCGCCCAACCGATCCGCATATTCGGCCTGTTCGGTCTCGGAACCTTTCAGCTTGGCGAGCATCGCGTTCCACGTCAAGGTCGAGGCAGTGCCATCTCCCGAAGCCGAAGACGTCACACCGTCGGCCGCAAACTTCTGGTCGTACAGTCGCTCACTGATGTACACATCAGAGCCGATGAGGTTGCGCGTCACCGCCGCAACCTTCACCTTGGCCCGCCCGCTGCCGCCATTGCTCAACGTGACGGTGTCGCCCGCATGAATATCCAACGAATTGGCTGCGGACTTCGCCACAATCACACCACTATCGTCCAGCGCTACAGTGCCGCCACCCGCTTTGCCGAAGATATTGGGCAGCTCGAACCACCCATCGTCACCGGCCTCTTCCAGCGTGACCATGTCGTTCAGTTTGTTCAACGAATTGTTGGGCACCGTCATCAGCTGCACGGTTTCGCTTTCCTGCGCCGCATTGCTCATCTCGCCACTATCCACGCGCAGATTCAGCGTTTCGGTGGTTTGGCCATCTTGTGCCACCTGCTTGCGCATCGCGGCGGCGTCATCGTCATTGGCCACCACCATCAAGTCATACTGGTAGATCTGCTCATATTGCTTGACGCCAGTCGTGTCGACGGTGTCGTTAATCGCAAATCCGCAGATAATCAGCGCTGTGCAACCAGCCACGCCGCCCACGGTCATAATCAAACGCGACTTGAATCGGAAGATATTGCGCGCAGTGACTTTGCCGAGGAAGTTCAGCCGGCTCCATACCGGGCGAATCCGCTCCAGCAATATGCGAGCGCCCGCTTTCGGTGCCTTCGGCCGCATCAACGCGGCGGGCGTGTGCCGTATCTCCTCGCGACAGGCGAGCGCGGTGGCCACGCCCACGCCGACCACGAACAGCACGATGCCGGCCGAACCGTACAACCAGTCGTATTCGAGTCGCACACCGGGCAATATATACAGTCCCTCAATCACCACCAGCAGGAATGCCGGGATGCCAAGGAATCCGACCAGCAGACCGATGCCGCCGCCGACCAAGCAGGCGAGCAACGCGAACAGCAGATACCGGCTGGACACGGCGAGTCCGCCATAGCCGAGTCCAAGGTAGGTGCCGATAAGTCCGCGGTCTTCCTCGACCATGCGGGTCATGGTGGTCAGGCTCATGAGCACGGCGACCAGCAGGAACACAATCGGGAATGCGCGGCCGATGGATTCGATGGAACTGACGTCTGATTTGAGCGAGCTGAATCCGTCGATCGAAGCGCGTGTCTGCACATACCAACGTGCGTTGGCCACATCGTCGATGCGCCGTTGCTGCTTGGCGAATTCGCTTTCCGCTTCGCTTCGCTTCGCATCGAGTTCAGACTGCGCATCATCCAGTTTCGCCTTGCCGTCCGCGAGCTGTTGTTCGCCTTCTTCCAGCTGCCGCTCGCCTTCTTCGAGCTGCTGCTTGCCGCTGGCCAGTTGGGCGGCCTGCGCTTCAAGTTGCGCCGACTGGGTTTCGAGGGTTGCGGCATTCGCTTCGAGTTCCGCGGATTTGGTATTGAGCTGTGCCTCTCCTGCAGCCGCTTCCTGTTCCTTGGCGGTCAGTTGCGCGTTCTGCTGGTCCAAGGTGGATTGTGCGGGGGCAATGGTTTCGTTTAATGTGCGCTGCAAATCGGCTTTCTGCTGGGTCAGACTGTCTCGCTGCGTTTGCAGTTCCGTTTGCTTGGCGGCCAGCTGTTGCCGCAGCTCACTGATTGACGGCACTTCAGGCAGGGTAATGCCAAGGCGCGCGAGCAGTTGCTTGATGGCCTGCCATGTGGGTGAGTTGAAGTCGATATTCGGGTCAAGTTGCGCCAGTAGATTGTCGGCCTGTTGAATCATGGACAGCATCTGATCAATTTGTGCCACGCCTTGGTCGATTTGGGTAATGCCCTGTTCGATTTTCGTGCGATTGGCAGTCAGTTCCGTTTGCGCCGCATCGAGCTGTTTGCGAGCCGAGGTGAGCTGCGCTTTGCCCGATTCGAGCTGGGTGCGCGCTTCGGCTATCTGCTGGCGACCTTGCGCGATCTGTTGACGGGCCGATGCAATCTGCGCACGTCCATCGGCGAGCTGCCGTTCGCCATCGGTAATGGTTGTCCTGTTGTTCTCCAATTCGGTACGGCTATCTTGCAATGTCGTTTTGTTGGCTTCCAGCTCGGCCCAGTTGTCGTCGATCTGCTTCTGGGCTTCGTCCAGCTGCTCGTTGGCCTCGTCTTTGGCATCATCCAGTTTGCGCTGCGCGCTGGAGACGATCTGTTGACGACGGGCTTTCTGGCGTGTGGTCTGTATCTGATGTTCGATACGGTCGGCCACGGTTTTGACGGCTTCATCGTAGGCATCGGAAAACGTGTCAAAATCGGACGCACCAGTGACGGCAACCGATATCGCAGTGTATATATTGCCGGTCACGCCGTCGCTGGGTGCAAAGAACGTATAGTCCTCGGATGAGGTGGACCGGAAGGAGGTCATGCCCGAATAGCCGTCTGGATTGTTGAGGTCGCGCGGGTCAAGTACGACGCCGGTGATGGTGAGTTTCGTGGGGAACTGCGGGGATTGCTCGGCGTCGGCGTCCGTATTGGCGGCGGACTTCGCATCGGATGCCGAGGCATTGGCGGCGACACCTACCGTATCGGCATTATTGGAATCGTCAGTCTCCGTGGCCGCTACCGATATGACGGATGAAGAAGTGTCTTGTGGCGTCACAGTAATGGTGCCGCCAATCTTGAGTCCGCTATCGTTCAGGAATTGCTGCGTAACCGCCACTTCGCCGGCCTTGTTCGGCAGTTTGCCCTGCCGTATGTACGGCTGATCAAGCCCTTCGGTACCGATTTCCTGCATGGTCACGGTTTTCTTGGTGCCGTCCACCAACGTGGTCACCGTCTGAGAACGTTCGGGCTGCACGGTTTGCACACCGTCGATTCGGCGCAGTGCCGTTGCATCATCATCGGTCAGGCCGTATGTGGATAGCACCTGCAGGTCATGCAGTCCCTGCTGATCGTAAAAACGACCGGCCGCCAGAAAAGCATCGCGGCATCCGGCGTAGATGCCGGTCAGCACGGCCACGCCAAGCAGCGTGATGACGGCGATCGAGACGAACCTCTTCCAGCTGCGCAGCCAGCAACGCAACGTATCTTTGGCAAATACCGCAGAAACGCCCGCTCCTCGACCGCCGCTATCGTCGAGGTTCCGCCGTTTCACAGAATGTTTCACAGGTTGTTTCACGAATCGCCTCGCTTGTTTCACGGGGCGTTTCACAGAGTGTCTTGCAGTGAGCATCGCCAATCACCTACCATTCGATATCGGCGATGGGCCGCGGCGTTGCGTTGACCTCCTCGCTGGTCACCTTGCCGGAGCGGAAGCGAATCACTTTATGAGCCATCGGTGCAAGCGCGGAATTATGCGTGATGATCATTACGGTCATGCCTTGTGTTTGGCAAATATCCTGCAGCAACTGCAGCACTTCCTTGCCGGTCTCGTAATCGAGCGCACCGGTCGGCTCATCGCACAACAACAGCTTCGGCTTTTTGGCAATCGCGCGGGCGATGGATACACGCTGTTGTTCGCCGCCGGACAGTTGCGCGGGGAAGTTGTCCATCCTCTCCCCCAGTCCGACTTTGCGCAGCGTTTCCTCTGGATCGAAATGGTCAGGGCAGATTTGCGAGGCGAGCTCCACGTTTTCGAGCGCGGTAAGGTTAGGCACCAGATTGTAGAACTGGAAGACGAAGCCGATATCGTTGCGCCGGTAGGTCACCAGTTCCTTTTTCCGCAGACCCGTAATATCGCGTCCGCCGACCACTACGCGGCCGGTTGTGGCGGTATCCATGCCGCCCAGAATGTTCAATGCCGTGGTTTTGCCGGCACCGGACTGCCCCAGAATCACGCTTAATTCGCCTTGTTCGGCGGTGAAGCTGGCCTCGTCGAGCGCGCGAATCACACTGCTGCCAGAAGGATATTCCTTGACCACATGGTCGAATTCGATATACGCCATCGCACACCTCCAACGCGCTCGTGGCAGCCACCTAGCCCCATAGGCCCCGCCAGAACTTCCTGCTATACTCAAGTAAAACAACACTGTGTCGGTTCTGCAACCAACAGTTGGATTGTGGGTTGTCGGAACTTGGGGAGAAGGCCATGTCCAAAGAATTGACGGAAAGCCGCCGCACCCGTTACACGAGACGTGCCATGCAGGACGCGCTTATCGAGTTGCTGCGCGATCAGCCGCTCGGCTCCATCACCGTTAAAGCGTTGTGCGAGCGGGCCGATGTGAATCGTTCCACGTTTTACGCGCATTATGCGAGCATCGAGGAACTGCTGCACGACATTGAAGACGAAACCATGGCCTGGGTCACCACCGCACTCGAACAGCTACTCGCCCAGCCAGATCCTGCCGGCATCGAGCATGTTATTGAGCGCATCTGCCAGTACATTGCCGACAATCGCAATCATCTCCAAGTGCTGATGAGCCCGAAAGCGGATATCGGTTTCCAGCAGCAGCTGCTGGGATTGATTTACAGCCAGCGCGGTGTAGGCGAACAGTTGCAATCTTCGGCGGGTTACCCAGCCGAGGCGCAGATGCGTATGCGATTCGCCGTGTCCGGCAGCATTGGGCTTTTGCAATACTGGCTCGCCACCGATCTCGCGGCCTCTCCCGAATCGGTGTCCCACACCATCTTCACCATGTGTACGCCTGCCACGCAGTGAGCACAGTGAATTCAGTGAACTCAGTGAAGCGTGCGGTTTCATAAGCATCGCTCGCTATAGCTTCGCCTGCTCACCGGCCGCGCCCACGCCCGCGCTTGCAATAGCGCACAAATAGACGATTGACCATTTCTGAGACGATACGGCGGCATAGAATAACGAACGTTGCGCATCACGGCAAGCCCCGCGTGCGCCAAAACCCAAGAAATGTGAGAGAAGGGCACAATGAGTACTGCTGATGCGCCTAAGAAGCCGCGCGAAACCGACGACGTGCCGGTGCCGGCCACGCTGCGCAAGTCACTGAAGAACCGTCATATCCAGCTGATTGCACTGGGCGGCGCCATCGGAACCGGCCTGTTCTATGGTTCCAGCGAATCCATCGCGCTGGCCGGCCCCTCGATTCTGCTCGCCTACTTGGTTGGCGGCTTCGCAATCTTCATGATCGTGCGCGCGCTGAGCGAAATGTCCGTTGAGGATCCGAAGGCGGGCGCGTTCAGCTACTACGCCACTCGCTACTGGTCCAAGCGCGCCGGCTTCATCTCCGGTTGGAACTACTGGTTCAATTACATCCTCGTCTCGATGGTTGAGCTGTCCGTGGTGGGCAAATTCGTAAACTACTGGTTCCCGGCGATTCCGACATGGGTGTCGGCGGCCGTGTTCTTGGTGATTATCTGCGCCGCCAACCTGCTGGGCGTCTCCAAGTTCGGTGAGTTCGAGTTCTGGTTCGCCATTATCAAGATTGTGGCCGTGATCGCCATGATCGTCGGCGGCCTGGCCGTCATCATCTTCGCTCTGCCCACCGCATCCGGCATCAAAGCGAGCTTTGCCAACTGGTTCACCTTGGAAGGGGGCTTCTTCCCGAACGGTCTCATGGAGCAGACTAAGGACGGCACCTGGACCGGCCTGTTGATGGCGCTTGTCGTGGTGATGTTCAGCTTCGGCGGCACCGAGCTCATCGGCATCACCGCCGGCGAAACCGAGGACCCTCGTCGTACGATTCCCCGCGCCACCAATGACATTATCTGGCGAATTCTCGTGTTCTACATTGGCGCGCTCGGCGTAATCATGGCCGTAATACCGTGGAACACCATCGGCGGAGACGATGTTCCCAGCCCGTTCGTGCAAATCTTCGATTCCGTGGGCATCCACGCGGCCGCCGGCATCCTCAACTTCGTGTGCCTGACCGCTGTGATGAGCGTCTACAACTCCGGCCTGTACGCCAACTCCCGCATGCTGTATTCGCTGGCCAAACAAGGCAATGCACCCGCGTATCTGGGCAAGCTCAACGCTAAGGGCGTGCCGGTGGCCGGCGTGCTGACGTCCGCCGTGATCACCGCCATCGCCGTGGTCGTGGTGTTCGTGTGGCCTGAGTTCGCGTTCAACTATCTGATGTCGATTGCCACCATCGCCGGCATCATCAACTGGACGATGATCATGTTCACCGAAATGAAGTTCCGTAAGGTGGTCGCCGCGGGCGGCGCCCCCGAGGATTCCGAACTGGCCGGCAAGTCCGGCAAGGAAGCGCTCGACGCGATTCACTTCAAGCTGCCGTTCGCCAAAGTAACCCCGTGGGTGGTATTGGCGTTCCTGGCACTGGTCGTGGTGCTGATGTGCTTCTCCGCCAGCTACCGCGTCGCCGTCATCGCCGGCGTGATTTGGCTCGCCATCCTCTTCGCCGCCTACCAGATCACTCAGGCGAAGAGATAAGCCCCCCCTATTGCAAAAAACTCTCACTGACTCAACGTCAGTGAGAGTTTTTTGCAAATGAGGGGTCAGATACGGCGCTTGCGCCAGATGGTCAGGGCGATACCGGCGGCGGCGAGGACCACCACGGCACCAGCCACGCCGAAGACGGCGACACCAGTGTCGGAGATGACGGCACCCGGCTTCTTGCCATCAGCGGAGACCTTCACGAGGGCCTTGCGGGCCTCGGTCAGGTGACGAATCGCATCCTGGACCTCGGTGGAGGTGGCGTTCTCCTTGGCGAGCACCTTCTTCGCTTGGGCCAGCGCATTGGCGTAGGCCTTCCACGAATCGGCGGTGTAATCGTCCTGGTTCAGCTTCTCGGCTTCGGCCTTGGCAATGGCGTCTTCGAGCTGCTTGAGCTCTTCCTCAGTGGCCAGATCGGGATCCGGAGTCGGCGTCTCGTCGGCAACGACCTTCACGGTGAACGTGGCGGTCTTGGTCGAATCGGCCACAGACTGCACGGTCACGGTCACCTTGTCGGAGGCCTTCGAGGAGTCGAAGCCGAGCAGCTCGTACTCATCGGCGGCGAGCTCACGGGTGGTGGAGCCGCCGTTGCCATCGGCCACGGTCGCGGTGACGACCAGACCGGCAACGTCGAGCGCTTCACCAACCTTGTACTCGGCCTTGGCGGGCTGCGCGGTCACGGCGATGGAGAGGATCGTGCCTGCGGCCGGGTGCTCCGGCTCGGGCTGGCTCTCCTCCAACGCATTCTGCGCGTCGGTCAGGGCCTTGGCGGCGGCATCGACATCAGCCTGAGACAGGCCGGAGTCAAGGAAGGTCTGCTTGGCCGTCTTGGCTGCGGCGAGCGCATCCTCGAATGCCTTCCAGCTGGCCTCGGTGTAAGCAGAGCCATCGGTGCCGAGCTTGTCGGCCGCTTCAATCGCGCCATCAAGCGCCGTCGTATCGGCCATCTCAATGGACACGCCTTCGTCGGTCGGGTGAATGGTCTGCATCAGGCCGTCCGCGTCGAAGGTGATCTCGTCGATGGCGGTTTCACGGTGGTAGCCGAGGCCGGAGGTGAACACGCCGAGCGGCGTGTAGTGGCGATGGTAGGCCATGAGCCAACGGTCGTTGCCGTCCGCGTCGGTCACATGCACGTCGGACTGGTGCGCGGTACCTTGCAGGTTCTTGGAGGAATCCTTCTGCAGCAGCACACCCTTGTAGGTGATGGTGCCGTCGATGGAATCGGAGACGCCGTACCTCACATGGTAGTTCGGGGAGTTGGCGTCGTCGCACGACCAGGTCCAGTGGTACTTGCCGTCGCGGTAGGCGACGACCACGGACTCGCGGAAGCCGTTCAGACCGTTGAGCTTCTTCACCGTACCGGCCTTGATGCTCACCATGTCGTCGTTGAGTTCGGCGATGGCGGGCGAACCGTTGCCGTACAGGATGTACGACTTGCCGGTGTTCGGGTCGGTGAAGATGGACGGGTCGATGGCCTGTCCAACGGTGACGCCTTCCATCGTGCGAGTGACCAGCGGTTGGTCGGCGGCCTTGTACGGGCCGGCCGGGTTGTCGGCCACGGCGACGCCGATGGCGGATGTACCGTTCGGCAACTTCGCGCAGTAGTAGAAGTAGTACTTGCCGTTCTTCTTCTCGATGGTCGGCGCCCACGCGGAGCCCACGGACCACGGGGAGATGGCGGTGTTCTCATCGCCATCGGTGGTCGGCTGGTGGTCCTTATTGACATCGAGGATCACGCCCTCGTCGGTCCAGTTCACCAAGTCGGTGGAGCTGAACGCATGGAAGTAGTTGCCGCTCCAGCCGGAGAAGCCGTCGGTGGTCGGGTAGATCCAGAACTTGCCGTCGAAGTAGTCGATGTCCGGGTCGGCGTACTGGCCGGGCAGTACCGGGTTGTTGCCCACGGTGACCTTCTTCAGCGTCCAGGTCTGCGGCGCACCGTCGCCCAAATCAACGACCAAAGTACGGTCCTTAGCCAGGTCGGCCGTACCACCATTGGTGAACGCCTGACCATCAAGGGTGAGCTTGATGGAGTCGTCGCTACGGTTGACAGACACCTTGACGGGCACCTTGGTCGCGCCGCCACGGCGGTTGAGCACGGTGGTGACGGTCTTCGTGGACCAGTCGAGGGTGGAACGGACCTGAGAGTGGTCGTCAGTGCCACGCAGCGAGTTCGGGTCGGACGGCACAGTGCCCACAGAAATACCCTGCAGAGCAATCGGGCTGGTCTTCTCGACTTCCTGAGCAGTGAGCGCGCGGTTCCACACGTTCACATTGTCGAACGAACCCTTGAAGTATGGGTCGTTGTAGAAGGACTTGCCCAAGTAGGCCAGCAGATCGTTACCTAAATCGGTGACCTTGTTCTTGGTCGCCTTGTTCTGAGCCACCTGCGCACCGTCAGAGTACACGGTCATCACGTTGTCGTCCAACGTGACCGTGACACGATGCCATGCGCCGTTGCCAGACAACGTAGCGTTAGCCGCGTCCTCCGCACCATACGAGTTGGTGGTGATGCGGCTGGCGAGCTCGCCGGAGTTGTTGTACTTCAGGAAGTAGTACTTGGTGGAGTTCTGGCCGAAAGCGAACGTGAACTGGTTTTTATTGATCTCCGACTTGACATCCATCTGCACAGTCAGCTTGTTACGGCCATCGAACAGGCCCTTCGGGAACTCGGCGTAGGTGCCGTCAGAGCCGTCGAGCTTAAGCACCTTGCCCTTTTCGGCATCCTCGGAGACCTTGGCGTTGCCGTTGAAGGTCAAGTCGTTGCTGTTCTCAGTGGTGTCGGTACCCTTGCTGTCTTCGAAGTCATACTCGGCAATCGGACCGGAGCCGTCTTCATCGGGTGTGACTGGCTCGGTGTCCTTGTTCTTATCGAATGCCTTCAGGATTGCGTTGTACTCGGTTTCAGTGACAGGCAGGATGGTGCCGTGACGCTTCTTGAGCGAACCGAAGTTCACATCAGAGGCAAAGCCCCAATCAGCCTTATCAGTGCTGCCTAAATCGGCAGAACGGTATGGGGTGTAACCCTTACCGGCTGAGTACTGGTCCCACATCAGACCGTAGAGCATCTTCTTGCCCGCATCACTGGTCTGCACGTCATCTTCATTGTAGAAGAACAGCTCCGGGCCTTCCAGCTGCGCACCGGTCAGACCGGTACCAGTCAGGTCACCGAATGTACCGACAAGCGTCCACTGGTTCGGATCACTGTCAGTGTTGTAGTAACCATTCGCAATTGTGTCACCAGTGGTGAGCGTTGTGGCATACGGATCCTTGCTACGCTCAACACCGAGGTACGTGTCACCGGACACACGATAGTAATAGCCGTCATCGGCCTTAATCATCGTGGTATCGATAACGGACTTGACTCGGTCGATCCACTTGACAGGCGTCGTGAAGTTCGCGAAATCACGCGTGGTGGAGTAGTACATATTGGTGCGATCGCCGGACTTGTTGTCCGCGTCGGAAGCAGTGGCCCAGTACACCATGTACTGCTTGTTCACATCATCCCAGTAGGCTTCCGGAGCCCAAGCCATGCCGGCTCCCGGAATCTGAGAGGCAACGTCAACGGCGCGCGGTTCGCTCCAGTTGACGAAGTCATGCGACTCCCACACGATTAGGTTGGTGCTGCCATTGGTGGTAGCGGTGGCCGCGCCCCAACCGCCACGGTTATGGATGCTCAGCTCGGTAGCGATGAGGTAGACGGTGTCGCCTTCCGGAGAGCGGACCAGATACGGGTCGCGCACGCCGTTGTCCTTACCACGAGAGTTGCCGGTCTGGCTGTTGTTCCAGCTGAGTACCGGATCGCCGGACTCGCGGGTGTCATGCCAGCTCAGGCCATCCTTGCTGGTGGCGAAGTACATCTGCTCGTCGGTAGCGCTACCTTCGGTGCCGGTGAAGTGCGCAAACAGATAGTCCGTGGTCTTCGGCTGTTCGACGGCGGCCTTGACGGTCAGCTCGAATTCCTTGGTTTCCGTGTTGCCGTCAGCATCGGTAATGGTGGCAGTGAGCGTCACCTTGGCGTCGGCCTTCTGGCGAGTGACGACGCCGGCTGCGATGTCGCCATCTGCAGCATCAGTAATGACCTTGGCGTCGCTGGACTTCCATGTAATCGCGGAACCATTAACCGAACCCTTGGCTGGAAGTGTGATGTCGGAATACGCATCGGTGCTGCCGTTGTTGATGGTCAGCGCGTTAGCGTCGGCCTTGGCGGCATCGGACTTCGTGGAATCGTAGGCTTCCTTGATTTGCTCCGCAGTGTGCGCGGAGCCGTAAATATTCAGGTTGTCGAGTGCGCCGGTGTAGTACTCGCCGTTCACCCAGTTGGCCTTGCCGATCTGCAGCACGCCGCCGTCTGCGCCGAGAATATCGGTGAGCTGAGCGAAGCTCGCGCCATCAGCCGGGGCTACGGTTGCGGCCTGCTCACCGTCAATGTACAGCGTGGAAGCGGCCTTGTCGATGACCAAATCGACGTGACGCCACTGGCTGGCGAGACCATCCTTGCTCACATTGCCGGTGGTGTCGCGCTTACCAGCGTTGTTGTAACGCTCAACGTTCACCGAAGTGGTGCGATCCATCACGCCGAGGTAACGCTCTTGCTGATAGGTCTGCGCATTCGTATTCGGTGCCGCAAATACCGACCAGCCCTGATTGGTGCTGGCGGACTTGGAATCATACGAAATCGTGACCGCATCCAGGCCCTTGAGCACAGCCGAATCATCCGACTTAGTCACATTCAGCCAGAAGCCAGAACCGAGCTGAGCTGCGGTAGTGCCGTCTTTACTGGCAGTTACTGCGGCGGCACCGTTGATGGTTGCCTTGGTGCCGGTTGCCTCATCGGTGAAGGTACCAGTGGCACTTGCCGTGACGTTGTTGAAGTCAAGGCTGGCAAGCAAATCACTGTCTGCCGATGCCTTGGCATTTGATTTCAGGGCTGCTGCCAGCGCCCGCTGTGCGGCCGATGAATCGGTGGTATCCGATTCAACCGCATTTGCTGCTGGCGCCAGCGCCATCAGCATCGGGACAGCTGCAAGAGCTGCCACCGCTTTCTTCCACTTACCCATATGTCTCCTCTGATTGTGGGTTTTGGTTTTGTGTTCAGTTATGGATTGAAGATTGAAGTTATGGTGATACTAGGTGCTCCCTCTCCGTCCGCCAGAAGCCGACTGAGAGGGAGCATTTGGATCCGCTCAGGCGCGACGCTTGCGCCAGATAGTGAGAGAGATGCCGGCAACGGCGAGCACAACCACGGCACCACCAAGGCCGAGCACGGCGGCACCAGAGGACGGCAGACCGGAGTCCGCCCCCGTACCAGCGTTACCGTTATCGCTGCCTGCACCATCGCCGGAACCGTCGCCCGAACCGGGCTTACCGGGCTCGGTCTTGGCACTCACGGTCACCACGAACGACGTGGTGAGCTGATCGTTGGCCTTGAGCGTGACGGTGACGGTCTTGGTGCCCACAGCGGACATGTCCACGTCGCCGACCGTGTAGTCGGCGGCATCGAGCGTCTTCACCGTGCCGTCCGACATCGTCGCCTCGATCACAAGACCATCGGCGGAGAACTGCTCGCCCACCGTGTACTTGGTCTTTGTCGGCTCGCTCTTGACGCGGATGCCGGTGATGGACGGCTCAACCGGCGTATCAGGCTCGCCGACGGTCACCGTAATGGTCACCGTGCGGTTGGCCGGAGCAACCTCCTGATCCTTGGTCAGCGACATGTCGAGCATGCCGTTGGCGCGCACGTTCACGGCCTTGACCCACGTATTGCGGTCCTGATCGAACAGGCCACCCGCCGCGGAACCGGAGTGAATTTCCGGGTAGGGGCGTGCGTGGTAGGCCATGACGATGTTGCCGGCCTCATCATGTGCAAGCGAGATGTGGCCGGGGCCGGCCTGCTTGCGCTCGTACGAGGCCTCATCCGCACCGTAGGCACCGGTGTAGGTGTCGTTGGTGTCGAACGACGGGAAGTCGGCCGTGGTCCAGCTCGACAGATCCTGCAGGTCGGCATTCTTGGCGGCACGCATCACGTTGGTGTTGTAATACTTATCCACCGTGGCCCCCGCATAGGCAATGTAGACGTAGTCGCCATGCTCGAACATGAACGGTGCCTCTACGATTGCCTGATCAGAACCTTCAGAGTTGTCTTCGGGGGTAGGCGCATACTTGCCGTACTCGAACTGCTGGCTGACCTGATAGATGTGCTCAAGGCTGCCATCCACCAGCGGAGTGACGCCATCGCCCATCTTTGCCTTGGCAAGGTACAGGCCTGCGCTCTTCGGGAAGAGCCAGTAGCCCTGGGCCTTGCCGTTCTCCTCGCGCTCGAAGTACGTCACGTCGAATGCGGCGCCTTCCAGCACGGTCGGCTCGCCCCAGTTCTCGGCCTCGAGGAATCCGCCATCCTTGATGGACTGCTCGTCGCCGGTGTACGGGATGAGGATGGTGTTGTTGCACCAGCCACCGTTCGCGGACGAGGCACCCTTGTGGAAGCCGGCCACAATCCACCACTTGCCGTTGATCTTGTGGAACTCCTGGGCCCAAATGAACGCGCTCCAACCGTAGAACGAGTTGGGGTACTGGTCTTCGTGGCCCGGAGTGCCGTTCTCCGGCTTGATGATGATGTGTTCCTCAGCATCCTTCAGACCGTTGATGGTCTTGGCGCGCTTGAGGCCGATGGAACGGTAGCTGTCCTTCTGGTTGTTGGTCGAATCAGTGGACTTTACCTCATAGGTGGAACCGGTGAGGTAGTAGTAGCCATCGTCTTCGTTGTAGAAGATGTCCGGATCGGCGCGAGCGTCGTTGTACATGGCCTCGGTGGTCTGCTGAACAGTGCCCTTGACCTCATGCGTGCCGGCCTTTGAGGTGTCCACGGCGGCCAGATCATCGGCGTTCCAGTCGACGTTGAAGGTCTTCGTGGAGCCGTCGTTGTAGGTCATTGTGGCCTGCGTTCCGGAAACCGCTGCGGTGACGTCCTCGGCGGAAGCACCGTTCTCCACGGTTGCGCCGCCCAGAGCTTTAACGCCGGTGTTCTGCAGATCGACATAGTTCTTGTAGAACGCATCGAATTCAGAGGAGCTCACAGCGAATGCGCGGATCTGGCCTTCGCCGGCCCATGCGGGCAGACCTTCGGTCACGTCGCCCACACCCATCGCAACCGCGTCGGCCTTGAGCGTCTCGCCGACCGTTGCCTTGGCAGTCAGGTCGGAGAGCGTGGCCATACGGCCTTCGCCGCTCAGGCCATCGGCCCAGAAGACCTTGTAGCCCTTGGAGGCGGCATCATAGACGATGCGCGGGTTGGTGACGATGGAGCTGTCGGTCACGGTGATAGCGCGCTCGTTGGTGAACGTGGCACCGTCGCCCTTGCCATCCCACACGTAAATCGCACCGGTGGCGTTGTTCTGCGAGGAAACCACACCAAGGGTACCGTCCTCCGCACGGAAGAAAGCGGGTGAGCCCATCTGCGCATTCAGCTTGGCAGACTGCGAGCCGTCCCACTTGACCGACAGAATCGACTGCGAACGGTTCAGGGGCTCCCATTTGCTGCCATCGGCGGCCTTGGCGGCCACGTACAGCGAGTCGGCGCGACGATCGTCGTTGTAGGCGAGCGGGTCGTACTTGGCACCGTTCTGGTCGGAGCGATCGACATCCTTGACGTAGGAAGCGATTTCGCCGCCGTTGTTGAGGATTTCGGATTCGGCGGTGATAGCTTTATCCACGCCGTCGATGGTGGCGGTGAGCTTGACCTTTACGGCCTTCTCGCCGGACTTCGGCTGCGTGACCTTGCCGTCTGCGGCTACGAGCTTCGCACCGTCGCCGGTCGCGGACCAAGTAACCGTCTTGCCCAGCACAGTGCTCGGCAGGTCGCCGGTGATTTGCGCCGGGATGGCGAGCGCGGCGGCGTAGTCGGTCTTCGCGCTTTCCACGCCAAGCTCGTCGTCGCTCAGGGCCTTGCCCCAGATCTTGAGGTTGTCGAGCAGACCGGAGAAGTACTCGCCGTTGCTCCAGTTGGCCTTGCCGATCTGCAGCACGCCGCCATCAGCACCGAGGATGTCGGTGAGCTTCTGGCCGTTGTTGTTCACGGCTACCAGCTTGGAGTCGATGTACAGCTTAGCGGTTGCGCCGGAAATCACGATATCGACGTGCTTCCAGTCGGCGTTCGTCTTGGTGTATGAGACGTTGCCGGAGGAATCGCGCTTGCCATCGTTGTTGTTGTAGCGTTCGACGGTAATACCGGTGGTCTTGTCGAGCACGCCGACGTAGTGCTCCTGGCCGTACTCTTGCTTGGTGGCGTTGGAGGCGGCGAAGAAGGTCCAGCCGGTGTTGCCGGAGACGTCAGGCTTGACATCGTAGCTGATGGTCACGTCGTTCTTGCCCTTGAGCAGAGCGTCGCCGTTCTTGGCGGTGACGTTGAGCCAGAAGTTCTTGCTGAGCTTCGCGGCCTTGCCGTCCTTGCTGTCGGCGAGCGTGGCGGTGCCCTGAGTGGCACCCGTCGCATTGCCGCCGTCAAAGGTCTTATCGCCATCATCGAACGTGAAGTCGGCGAGCAAATCCGGGTCGGTCGGCTCGGTTTCGCCGGTCACGGTCACCTTGGCGGTCACAGTGATGGCGGTGGAGCTGTATAGCGTGCGGTTCTTGTTGGCGGTTTCGTTGTCGACAAAGCCACCGGTCTGTTTCCAGTTGTTGTTCGCGTTCGCACCGGAGTTGATGAGGTCGTCCTCGTCGGTCTTCGACTCGCCGGCGGCGTTCGTCCACTTCCAGTGGTTCTTGTTCGCGCCGATGGTGTCGACCGTGCCGGTGACGGTGTACTCGCCGGGCTTGGAGGTGTCGACGTTGGAAACGTCCCACATCACGTCGCGCTTGGCAGTGCCGTAACCGTTGGCAAGAGTGACCTGCTGCGTCTTCGGCAGCTTGGCAGTGATGTCCATATCGGCAGAACCCTTATCCACCGTCACATCCTCGGCCTTCAGGTCGGCGTTGTCGGAAGCCTTGGCATCAGCCGCGCGAATCGCGTCGTACTGGGCCTTGGTGAGCGAAACAATGCCACCGTGCTTGGTGTTGGCGGTGAGGAAGTAGTCGTCGGCCTTCAGGACGCTCCACGGATTCTCGGAATCGAGGTTGTCGGCTTCGAGTAGGTTGTAGCCGTAGCGGGCACCGGAAGCGACAGATCCATAGTTGTCAACGAACATGTACCACTTGTTCTCACCGTTGACCTTGAAACCGTTGGCACCTTCCTGCGCGCTGCCGAGCGTGTGTCCGATGTTGGTCTGGCGCAACACCCAGCCCTTGGCCGGGTCGGTCGCGTACTGGCCCTGATCGTTGGCACGCCACCAATCGGCACGATCGGTGTATTCCATGAAGATCACGCCGGAGCCGGTGGTGCGGTATGTGCGGGAACCGTTCTGCAGCATCGTGGTGTCGATGGTGTTGCCACGGTTGTACTTGCTGTTAGGCACGAAGACGCCGCCAAACATGTAAGTCTCGTTGGTGAAGTCCTTGGTGGCCGCCCACAACACGTGAGTCACCTTCTTGCCGGGCTGACTGTTCTCGCCATCGTATTTGGCGGAGACAGACCAATACACAACGAATGCGCCGCCCTGCTGGTTCTTCGGGTTGTCCTTATCGGAACCGTTGAGCTGGCCGTCGTCGTTGAGATCATAGAAGTTCGGCACCCACGTAGCCTCAGGAGCCCATGCCATGCCGATCTCGGAGATGGTCTTGCCGGTCACGGAATCGGTGAGCGTCTGGCTCTTGTTCGGATTGGCAGTGTACTTGTCGGCGGTGGCGGTCTCCAGTTCCGTCATGTCGTTGAAGTGAATGAGATCTTTGGACGACCACACATGCAACTTGGTGCTGTAACCTGTAGCCCACGTGCCCCAACCGGCATTATCGCCGCCGAACACACGCAAATCGGTGGCCAGCACGTAGTAGGTCTTCGACTCGGGGTTGTAGGCGATGAACGGATCGCGCACGCCGGTGGTGGATTCGTTACTCACCAGAATCGGCTCGCCGCCGTTGAGCGTATCCCACTGGGTGGCGTCATCGCCGCGCGAGATGTCGAGGTAGATCTTCTCGGCGTAGCCCTTGTTGTTTTCGATGAAGTGGACCATCACGTAGCCGTAGGCGTCATCGGCCTTGACCTCGGTGACGGTGACCTTGAGCTCGGCGGTCTTGGCGGCGTCAGCTTCGGAAGCCGCTGTAATGGTGGCGGTGCCGGCCTTCACGCCGGTGACCTTGCCGTTGGTATCCACAGTAGCCACAGCCGGATTATTGGATTCCCATGTCACCGTAGGCTCAGCGCCTTCAGGGGTGACGGTTGCGGACAGGGATGCGGAGTTGCCTTCCTTGAGACTCAGCTTGCCGTCCTTCACATTGGAACCGGAGATCTCGATTGCAGTAGGCGATGCGATGCCGAGATCGGCCGCGGAAAGCGCGGAGCCATAAATCGTGAGATTGTCGAGCAAACCGGTGAAGTATTCACCGTTGCCCCAGTTGCCTTTGCCGATTTGCAGCACGCCACCTGAGCCGCCAAGAATGCTCTTGAGATCCTCGCCGTTCACGTTGCTCGCCACGAACTTCTTATCGACATAGAGCTTCGCGGTCTTGCCGGAGATGACGAGATCGACATGCTTCCAAGCATCCTTCGTACCGGTGTTCTTGTCGATGGTGGCGATGTCGGATGCGCGGCCGTTGAGATAGCGTTCCACGCGGGTCTTGTCGGTGCGGTCGAGCACACCGACGTAGGTGGGGGCGCTGCCGTTCACCGCACCGGCGGTCGGCGCGGCAAACACAGTCCACTGGCCACCGGTCGCAGCCGCCTTGCTGTCGTAGCTGATCGTCACATCATCAAGACCGTTGAGCAGTGCACTGCCATCGGACTTGGTCACGTTCAGCCAGAAACCGCTGCCGAGCTGGGCGGCCTTGCCGTTGTCGTCATCTTTTCCGTTGACGAGATCCACCGTGCCTTGCACGGTGGCCTTAGCGTCACCCTGAGCACTGGCGAATGCACCATCGTCCGGGTCGCTATTGAAATCGAAGCTGGCAATCGGGTCAGCCGTCGCTGTATTGGCCGCCGCCCTGACGTTCGCACTGGTCGTGGTCGTCTGCACCGCAGGCGTCGCGTCGTCGGCCACGGCGGTGATCGGCATGATCAACCCCGCGCCCAACGTCGACACCGCCGTCAGGCAGGCCGCCAATCGTGTAACTCTCCTCACTGAGTTTCCTTCCTTGGGTCCTTGCTTCTTTGCAATACTGTGATGGATCATCGTTGCGCCATCGCAATATTTGTTATCGAATTGTTATCGAGTGACACCCGGTCGCTCCTTTATCGACCGCTTCTCGCTCCTGCTTCCGCTTCGCCGGAGCCTCTTCGTTCGCCAGCGCGACCCACTTCCGCCCGAACGACGGCCACCGGAAATCCCTACGAACGACACCGTTCGTGAACAGGAGCACCGATGTGCAATCGCACAGGTTTCTGTAAGCACTCACAATTCTAATGTGAGCGTTCACCTAAATTTGAGCACGCTTTGAGCGACGACGCGAAAGCGGTAACGCACATGCTGATTCCTTGCCATACCTGAAATACCCGGCACCCCTCTTAAAACCGGTTTCATCTCCCCGAATGAACATTTACCCCTTCTCAGCACCCCACAACAAACAAAATCGCACATCATCTGTGTGCAATATTGGCTTGTTGAGCCGCGTGGCCTGCATGTCCGCGTTATCCAGTTCACGGGATCACGCTGGTAAATCCCGTGAACTGAAGACATGTGCAATCGCACACGCAAAAGATTGGAATCAAGCCGAACTCGATGGCCGGCCATGTGCATTTCTGTAAGTTTCTGGTTCACGGGATTTTCAGCCGAAATCCCGTGAACCAGAAACGGCTCCGTACCGAGCGTATTTCCGAGTTGTAGGGCACGCGCCCGGGTACTCGCCACTCCCAGAGCCGATCAACCACCCGAAAATGGCGGAATACCAACGGGCTCTCATCGGCCGCAACGGCCAATACTTCAGCCATTGCCCTACAACTCGGAAATACACCTCCACACGGGCCGATTTCGCGATTGGAGGCTTACGCCGCTCAGGCCTGGCGCTTGCGCTGGAGGGTCAGGGCGATGCCGGCGGCAGCGAGCGCCACGGCCACGCCGCTGAGACCGAGTACGGCGGCACCGGTCTTAGACAGACCGAGCTTGTTGCCCGTCTTATCACCAGTAGCACCAGCGTCAATGCTCGAGCCGTCGCCCGGCTTAGTCGAATCGCTCGAGCCATCGCCCGAATCGGAACCGTCGACCTTCACCAACGCGGCCTGCGCCTTGTTCAACGCGGCGGTTGCGTCGTCGACGTCCTTCTGCGAAGCGTTCTCGTCGGCATAAACCTTCTCGGCGGAGGCCAACGCTGCGGCGAACGCCTTCCACGAGGCGGCGGTGTAGTCGGACTCGCGCAGCTGCTTGGCGGACGCGAGCGCCTTGGACAAGTCGGTCTTGTCGACCGTAACCGTGTCGTCGACCACCTTCACTGTCACGGAAACGGTCTTGGAGGCCAGCTCCTCGGAAGAGCTCATGTCGAACACCGGCATGCCGTCGGCGGCCCAGTGCACACGGCGCACGAACATGTCGCGGCCGGCAGCATTCACGGATCCGAGATTCTTCGTGGCATAGGCGTGGAACACGTAGATCTGGTTGCCATCTTCGTCCTCGCTCCACATGCCGTGACCGGTGCCGAGCTGCATCTCACCGTTGAACGGACCGGACTTCTGAATCGGGTAGTTGAGCACCGTCCAACTGGCCGGGTCGGTCAGGTCAGTACCGGAGGCATCCGCTACGGCCAGCCCAGTGGTGTATGTCTTACCCACGCCGGAACCGGAGAACATGAGGTACAGCTTGCCGTCGCGCAGGGTCACGTTCGGACCTTCGGCTATGGCGGCGTTCCACGCATACTCCGGGGTGACGATGCGCACCGGGGAGCTGGTCACATGGGCCGGGTCCTTCGGATCCATCGTGGCGATGTAGGTGGCGCCGAGCTGCTGCCAGGCGTAGTAGGACCTGCCGTCGGCATCCTGGAAATAGGTCATGTCGAGCGACATGCCCACTCCGCCGGACGCTGTGGCTGCGAGCTGCTTGTTACCGTTGAGCAGCGAGGCGTCATTGCGGTAGATCGGTGTCGGCACAGTCCAGTTATCGGGGTCGGCCGGGTCGAGGTCGTGACCGTCGGCATCCTGCTTGAGCTGCATGTACACCGACTTGCCGTTGGACCATGTGTTGCCGTATCCGGCCATGAACAGAATCGTGAGCCTACCATCAATCTCATGAATTTCTGGAGCCCAGAAGCTGTGCATGATGGCATTACCCTCGGAGTCCTTGTCGCCAGCCTTGAGCAGCGACACCTCCTTGTTGTTGTAGCCGTTCGACTGAATCAGGGCATTCGGGTTGCCCGGCTCGTCGGCGAGACCGGAAATCGTGTCGGCCATGCGGAACGGCATGTGGGGCGAACCATGCTGCCAAGTGACGTCACCTTGGATGTCATTGGAAGCGATCATCAGGAACTTGGTTTCGGTGACTTCCTTGCCGTCGGCCTCATGCGTCCACTGCCACTTATACACCGATGGATCGGCGCGGTCCTCAGCGAACGGAATCTGGTATTCGGTCTGCTTGACGGTGCCGGTGACAGTGTAATCACCCACCTTCGTCAGATCTATGCCCTCAGTGTTCCATGAGGAAATCGGCAGGGAGCCGGTAGAACCGTCGGAGTAAGTGAGGTCCACGTTCTTCGGCAGTTGCGCGGTCACCTCATCGATTGAGGCGCCCTTCTTGACGGTGATGTCAGTGAGATTGCTCGTGCCGGTGTTCTCAGAGCGGCCGTAACGGGTGTTGAGCGCCTTCACCGTGGCCTCGTCCACCGCGATGGTGGCACCGGAGCGGAAGTTCGCGATGCCCTGTACACCGTCGGCGGCGAGTACGCCGGACTTGGCGACGGAACCGTACAGTACGCTGCCGTGCTTGGATGTGGAGCCCTTGAGCGAATCGAACGTGGTGTACTTGGCCACGCCGTTGTCATCGGCCCAGCCGACAACATACTGCTTGCTGGCGGTGTCGTACACGGCGTACGGAGCGTTGACGCCGTTGGTCTCGCCAAGGTCGACGATGGAACCGGAGTTCTCCTGTTCGCTATAGGTGAGCAGGTCTTCGGAGGTGGCGATGAGCACGCTGGACTTCGCGGTGGAGTCACCGGTGGCGGTGCCGCGGTTGGTACGCACGGAAATCACGCCATAGGTGCCGTCGGCCATGCGGAACAGGCTCGGATCCTTGAGACTGCGATAGTCATTGCCGTCGAGGTTCTCGTTGAGCTTCTGCGCCTTCGGCGAGCGTGCGAAGAAAATGCCGTAATTCTCGTTGTACGGGGTGTACGAGCCGTCGGCGTTCTGCAGCGCGAGGTGCATGCTGTAGGCGACGTCGCCGTTGTTGGCCTCATTCTCGCCGGTGGCGTTGCGATCGTAGGCGGCGATGGTCGCGGACTTCGCGGCGGGCAGCACCTTTACGGTGAAGGCCTTGGTAATGGGCTCGATGCCGGCGAGACCGTTCTTGGAGAACTCGACGGTGATGGTACCGGTCGTGGCCTCGTCGCCATCGATGGTGATCTTGCCATCCTCGACGGCTACGTCCTTAGTGGACGTAACCGTGGCGGTAGTGCCATTCACAGCCGCCGGGAGGGCGTCTCCGGAACGCACGACGGACGGAATCACGTAGCCGGCCGCGACTTCCTTGAGCTGTTCAGCGGCAGTTTTCGTGGTCGGGTTGACCGTGACCGTGAATTCCTTCGTAGCGGTCTGGCCACGGACCGTGACGGCGGCGGTCAGCGTGACAGTCTTGGCTGCCTCGCCCTTGGCGGGCTGGTTGACCGTGCCGTCAGTCGCGATGACGCTGCTATCGGAGGACGCCCACGTCACGCCGTTCGCAGTGGGCAGCGAAATGAACGGATCGTCGACCGTCGTGGGGATGATGATGCCGTTCAGCACGGAACCGGTGAGTTCACCGGCATGAATTGAGGCATCGGCAGTGCTGATCGCGGCGACCTGATCGGCGGTGAGCGCGGCATCGTATACGCGGAAGTTCGAGACCGCGCCCTTGAACAGGTTGTCGGGCCACGGCGAACGGCCGATGGTGTTGAGCGACTGGTCCTTGACGCTGGACAGTTTGGCCGGCACGGTGCCGGATGCCACCTGCGTGCCGTCGATGTACAGTTTCACGGCGGTGCCATCAATGGTGGCGGTCACCGACAACCATTGGTCGGCCTTGGCCACGCAGGAGCTGGACTGCACGAGCGTCTCCGTACCGCCCGATTTCAGGCCGACGAGCGGGTTACGCGAACTGCCGCAGTTGAGCGTGGCGAAGAAATACTCCGTATCGGAGCTGTCGTTACCGATGTTCCACAGGAAATGGAAAGCATTGAGCATGCTGGAATCCGCTTTGACCTCCAACTGCACCGTGGCGGCGTCCTTGCCGGACAGCAGATTCGAGGGCAGCTTGACCCAGTCGCCGGTGCCGGTCTTGGCACCGCCGGAAAGGGTGAGGGCATCATCGGCCCAAAGCGAGTCGGCGGAGTTCTGTACTTCGGCCGCGCCAAGCGTAGCGTTCGGCGCACTGTTGGCCACGGTCTTGCCGTCACTTGGCTTCGTGGTGAAGTCGTAGGCGGCGATGAGATTATTGGTCGGAACGGTATCGGCCGCGACCGCCGTGGTCGCGCCGATTCCCATGCCGGCGAGCGCCATCGGCACTGCCAGCATCGCGCCGAGCAGGCGTTTGCCTATCGATGGTTTGGTTGTCATTGGTTTCCTCCTTGCGCGCGGTGATACTGCTTGTCGCGCAGCAGATCTAGATGTTGAGTGGTGAAGTTCGGTAATGGCTATTGGAGCTATGGGGCTATAGAGCCTATGCGTCCGACAGCGTCGTCGGACGAACGTGCGATACGCCCCTCTGATGGGGCCGCGCCATGAAGCAAACAATCCAGTAGGCTGCTTGCTTCACAGCTCGACTCATCCAGAAGGGGCTTGGTCTACGCTGCAAACAGTTCAGGCGCGGCGCTTGCGGAAGGCGTAGGCGGCGCCGGCGGCGGCGAGCAGTATGACCGCGGTGATACCCACACCGAACACCGAGGCGCCGGTGTTGGACAGAGCGCTGCCCGGCTTGGCGGCGGGCTTTTGCGTGCCGTCATCCTTGCCATCGGTCTTGCCGGAATCGCCGGACTTCTTGACCAGCTTGTCGGCGGCGGACTGGAGCCGCGACAGCGCCTTGTCCACTTCCTGCTGGTCGGTGGAGCTCTGCAACACCTGCTTCGCGTCGGCGAGCGCGGCGGCGAAAGCATCCCAACCAGACTGGTAATCAGCCTTGTTATAGCCCTTCACCTTATCGACAAGCGCCTGCAACTTGGACTTGTCCAGCGTGGAGCCGGGCTCGCCGGCCTTGATGGTGAACGTTGCCGAAGCAGTACCGGAGTACTTGCCAGCGCCGGTTACGGTCACTGTGGCGGTGCCGGGTTCGATGTTGTTCGTGTAGGCCACCGTGTAGTCGGCGCCTTCCTTGAGCGTCGCGCCATCGAGCGTAACGGTCACGGCCGGTTCCTTGGCAGCACCGTCTGCGGTGAACTCGTTGGGTTCGGCCGTGACGACCGCCCCGGAGATGTCAGTGCCAGTCACGGTGACGGTCGCCTCGACCGGCATACGGGAATCGTCCTGGGCGACGCCCTTGACGGTGAAAGTGCCGGTCTTGGCATAGGAAGCTGCGTCAATGGCATCCCACTCAACTGCAACGTCAGAAACGGAACCGTCCGCATGAGTCAGATGCGCGGTTTCCGGCAGCGTCGGCGCCACACCAACCGTCGTCTCGGCAGACAGCGCGTCAACGGACTTCACAGCCACAGCCGGAGCGTACGCCTCCAGCACCTTCTGATACTGGGCGCGGGTCACGGGCAGCACAGTGCCGTGGCGCGGCTTGCCGCCATCGGAATTGGTCGGGAAGTTCACCTCAGGCATCTTATTGCCGATAACGGTCCACTGACCGCTGGCGATATCCTCAGTCGCCATCGGCACATAGTGGTTTGGACCTTGATGATAGCTCGGCTGGTCGGCGAACAGGTAGTACTGGTAGCCGTTCACGTCGCCATCGTTGGCCTTGAATAGCGATGGACCTTCGCCGGAAGTGAAGGTTTTACCGTAACCGTTAGCCTGGCCTTTACCGATGTTCGTGGCAACTTCGCTCCATGCACTACCCTTAAGCGCATCGGCGTAGTTCTTCACGCCGGCACCACCAATTGCGGCAGTCAAATCTGTGGACTTCTCCTGACGCAAAGACATCGTGTTTTCATCTTTGTAGATGCGGTAGTAGGTATCCCCTACCTTTTGCACGGTCACATCGATGGATCCACTGCCTGCACCACCTCGGCGATCAACGTCAATCCACACTGTCGGGTCGGAGAAGTTGACGAAGTCATCGGTGGTGACGTACACCATGCGGTTGTAGGTCAGCTGCTTGCGGCTGTTCTCGTCGGTGTTGTCGTACAGGTTCGAGGCCCAATAGACCACGTACTTGCCGATTTCCTCGTCGTAGTAGGCCTCAGGCGCCCAAGTGTTGCCTGCGTAATCAGAGCTCACCTTGACGTGGCTTTGCTTGGACCAGTTGACCAGATCGTCGGACTTCCAAATCTCAATGTACTTGGAACCGTTAGCCTGTGCACCAGCAAAGCCATTCAGCCCGTTGAGGGGAGCACGACCGTCAATCTTCAGATCGGTAGCAAGCATGTAGAACTTGTCACCATCCTTGGACTTCATGATGAACGGATCGCGCAAACCCTTCTCGCCAAACTCGGAAGTGAACAGCGGAGTGCCATTGTTCAGCGTGTTCCAGTCGAGCGCATCGTTGCCCTTGGAAGCCGCGAGGCTGATTTTCTCGCCGCCCACGCCCTCGCCGGTGAAGAACGCCCACACGTAGGCCTCGTCCTTCTCTTCGGCGGCAGGCATCGGCTGAATGGTGACGGTGAAGGTCTTCGTTTCGGTGGCGGTACCGTACTTGGCAATGGCTTTGAGCGTCACAGTGACGGCATCGCTACCGGCGGCAGGGCGCTTAACAGTGACCGTTCGAGATTTGTCGTTCACGCCTTCGCCTAGTGTGGCGATATCCTTGCCACCGGTCACTTCCCACGAGATGGTCGAACCATTGTTGCCCTTGGTGGGCACGGAGAAGTTGCTACGGATGTCGTCGGAGTCCTCGATGGTGACGACGTCAAGGTCGGCCTTGGCTTGCTCGGCATCGGAGAGCTGCTTCGGCACGAGGACCGTGTAGTCGGCGGTTTTGGCGTTGTTGCCAAACGTGGCGGTGAGGATCACCTCGGCATCAGCTGCGGTTGCGGCCGGACGAGTGACTGTGGCCTTGCCGGTAGCGTTGTCAACGGCGATGGCTGCGTTGTCCGACTTCCACGCGATGCTCACGCCAGCGGCGCTGGTCGGCAGCGCGAAGTCCTCGGTAGCGGATGCGGGCACAGCGGCCTTGACAGCGGCCTCGGCCTTGTCGAGCACCTGAGCGTCATACAGCTTGGTCACGTCTGCGGCGCTGATGGCAGTGTCGTATACGGCGTAATCGTCCACGTCGAGCTTGGAGTTCGGGTCAGCGTAGGAGGACTTGCCAATGTAGGCGACGAGGTCGCCGTAATTGGTCAGGCCACCGGCCGGAATGGTGTAGGTGACGTCTCCAACCTGCTTGCCGTTGAGGTAGAAGCTCATGGTGCTGTTGGTGCCGCTGATGACGGTGGTGTACAGAGCCAAATCGCTGGTGGCCTTGGTGCCGGTGGTGGCGGCGTTCGTCGATCCAGGGCCGACTTCGGTGCCCCACGGGCTGTTATTCGGGTCGGCCGCAGTGGCATTGGTCATTACGGATTTCGCGTAGCCACTCGGGTTGGCCGGGTTGAGCAGCCAGTAGCCGTTGGCCGGATAATTGCCGGTCTTGGCCGCGCCGATGTACGCGGCGGCGGTATTGCCGTTGCCGTAATTGTTCTTGAGCCAGATGGAGACGGTAACGTCCCTCTTACCGGCGATGGCCGTGGTCGGCACGCTAATGGTTTGCGAGCCGGTCAGGTTGATCTGGCCATTGGCCACCGTGGCGTCGCCGGATAGGGTGGCATCGCTGTTGGCCGCGCTGCCCTCGTTAGCGATGGTCTTGGACGTCAGTGCGTTATCGAATGAATAGTGGATGATCGGACTGGCATCGATTGGCGATGCGCTCTCGGCACTGGCCGTCATCGGCAGCAACAGACCAGCGAGCAGTGTTGCCATGCCGACCGTGAGTCCGGTTGCCTTTCGTATCAGCTTTCCCATGTTTCTCCTCATTGATAGGGTTGATTGTGGTTGCGCCTTCAGTTATGGAGCGAAGTTTTGTGGCCGCCCTCTGATGAGCTGAGCCGTGAAGAAAACGCCAGAGTCGTTTTTAGGCGAAGGCGAACGACAGTGAGCAAATATGAAGCCAGCTGAAAGCTGGTCCTTAATTGCGTTCGAGGTGGCCGCCGTTAGGCAGTCGGGGGAGAGACCTGCGGCGGCAGCCGCGGGATACAGAATCGGCCGAAGGCCATGCCGTTCTTTCGGTGGCTTCGCCGCGGTCTCTCCCCCAGTCAGCCTTCGGCTGACAGCCCCCCTCGTCAGAGGGGGCTTGGTTGCCGTAGCAGCTCAGGCGCGACGCTTGCGCCAGAGGGTTAGGGAGATGCCGGCGATGGCGAGTGCTACCACGGCACCACCCAGGCCGAGCACGGCCGTACCGGTATTGCTCAGCGCGCTGCCGGGCTTGTTGACGTTGGTCTTGTCGCCGGTGGTCGGGGTAGTCGGCTTATTGCCGTCGCCCTTATCTCCGTCACCTTCGCCCGGATTGGTCGGAGCCTTCTGCAGGGCTTCGATTGCGGTCTTAAGGTCGGCTGCGGCGGTATCGACCTCGCCCTGATTCTCAGCGGCGAGCGCGGCCTTGGCAGTCTTCAGCGCGGCGGCAAGCTTGGCCCAGGAATCAGCCGTGTAGTCGGATTCCTTGAGCGCTTCGGCGGCGGCGATCTGCTTGTTGAGCTCAGCCAAATCGACCTTGCCCTGTTCAATGCCGTCAACCGTAGTATCGGATGGATTGACCAAACCATCGGTGTAGCCGTCGTAAGCAACCGCAACAGTGCCAGAGACGCTGGCCGGGAGGGTCACAGTGGCCTTGCCTTCGGCGTCGAGCTTCACGGTCTTGGACCAGTCGCCAGCAGAGAACTTCACCGAACCGGCGAGCGTGCCCTTATCGGCGGCGGTCACCGTGGCTGTGAGCTCGCGGGTGCCGGCGTTGTACACGGCCTTGGTGGTGGAGTCAACAGCCTCGATGTGCGTCGGGTTGGCAGCGGTCCAGGACTTCGTCACCTTGAGCACAGACTCAGGCACGTTCACGAACGCACCGTGACGCACCTTGTCCGGCAGACCGCCGTTAGCACCCTGAGTGATGTAGCCCTGAGCGCCCGGCTCGGCTTTGACCGGCTTCTTTTCGTTGTTGAAGTCCGGGTAACGCTTGGTCATCGGGTTGTCCCACGTGGTCTTGGAAAGCTCGGCACCCGTGGTCATAAATGCACGGTAGGCGAAGTTGTCGGACAGCAGAATGTAGCCGTCGTCGTCCTTCGTGTTGAGTTCGTCATCCTTGTTGAGCTTGATGGTCTCTGGTCCTTCGAACGGCAGCAACGCCTGCTCGAGCAGCTGCCAACCGGTGTTCGGGTCCTGACCCGGAGATGCCTCGGTGGTCGGTGCAGTCAGCACCTTGGAACGCTCAAGGAAGATGCTCTTACCAGTGGTGATGTAATCGCCAGCGGCACCGCCCTGCTCATTCTTGGTGAATCGGTAGTAGTAGCCACCGATCTTACGCACGGTGGAATCAATGCGCGAGTAGCCGGTGTCCTGCCACATCTGCGGCTCGGTGAAGTTCACGAAGTCGCGGGTGATGGCGTAACGCACCTGAGCATAGGAGCTATTGCCGGTTTTGTCGTTCTTGACCGGAGTGGTACGGGTGTCATCAGTGAACATGCGGGAAGAGAAGAACACCACGTAAGCGTTCAGGTCATCATCCCAGTAAGCTTCCGGCGCCCAGGTCATACCGGCGTTCGGCGTGTTGATGGTGATGCCGCCGTTGCCGTCGCCGTTGGTACGGGTCCAGTTCATCATATCGGTGGACTCGTAGACCTCAACTTTCCGAGAACCGTTAACCTGGTTCTGGCTCCAGCCCATTGACGAGACCTTGAGATCAGTGGCAATCAGGTAGTACTTGTCGCCTTCGTGGGAACGCAGCACGAACATGTCACGCAAGCCACCCGTGTCTGCATCATTGGTAAGTACCGCCTGGCCATTGTTGCGAGTCTTAAACGTGAAGAAATCGTTCTTCTCAGTGGAAGCCACCCAGGCCTTTTCTCCACCGTTGCTGTCGCTCTCAAAAGTGACGGCCGCATAGCCGGTGTCAGGCGCGATGCGGGTCTTCTCCTTGACAGTGACCTCGATGGTCTTGGTGACCTTCTCACCGCCGTTGTAGGAAGCGGTGGCGGTCAGCGTAACCGGCTTGGAATCACCGTCGCCGTAGGCCGGACGATTGATGATGCCAGCACCACGATACGGGTCATCGGCACCAGTGGTCTTGTTTTCGTACTTCTCGTTAGTGGACGTAATGAGCTTCTCGTCCGAGGACTTCCACGTAATCGCCGAGCCGTTCTTGGTGCCCTTGGCGACTAGCGGCAGATTCTCGGCCGCCGGAACTTTCAGCGCAGCAATCGCGGCATCGAGGTCGGCTGCGGCGGCGTTCTGGGCGTTCATCGGCTCAACGGTGACGGGCAGTTCGGCCTTCACACCACCCAGCTCAGTGGTGGCGGTGATGGTGGCAGTACCAGCCTTGACGCCGGTTACAGTACCGTCTGCGGCGACCTTGGCCACGGACTCATCGGAGGAGGACCAGGTGACGTTCTTGCTCACGGCGTCGTCCGGAGTGACGGTGGCGGTGAGCTTGGTGGAGTCCTTCTCAATCAGGGTGAGCTTGTTGTTCACCACACCGGTGCCGGAAATCGCAACGGCGGTCGGCATGGTCAGGTCAGCGCCCCTGTAGACCTTGATGTCATCCATTGCACCATTCCAGTACTCATCGACGGAGTAGAACGACTTGCCGATGTAGGCGGTGGTCGCGCCGAGATCGCTCATCTTGATGCCGGTGTTGGCCTTGAAAATAATCAGGGCATTGTTGCGGAACACGGCAAGGTTGGTGCCGTCCACGACAATCTTGTAATCGGCCCAGCTGTTGTCGTTGCCGGAAACGGTGACCTTGGATCCCTGTTCGTTACCCCAGTTGTTGTTGGAGATAACGCCCTTGATGGCGATCTTGCTGTTGTAGAACATCAGGTACTTGTTGGCGTTGGCCTGATCGGTGGTGTTGGCGTCGTTCGAGCCGTCCTTGCCGACGATGAACGAGAAGAACTTGCCGCTGTCGTCGTGACGAGTCTTGGACGCGAACTCCAGAGTGAAGGAGTCGCCCGCATCCTTGAACAGCTGGTCATCGATCTGGGCGTACTGGCCATCGCCGCGCAGTGAGAGCGCCTCGTTGTTGCTGCGGTCACCGTACTGTTCGATCTTGGCGCCGTCCTTCAGCGTCAGGTTGTACTTGCCGGTCGAATCGGCAATCGCGCTGTTCGTGGTGCCGTTTTTGCCCGTGAAGTCCCAGCTGGCGAGCAGCGTCGGTTCAGCAGCCTTAGTAGTCTGCACTGTCGCGGTATCGGTTGTCTGTGGTTGGGAATCTTCCGATTCCATGGCATACGTCGTCGGAACTACTGCCACCATCGTTGATATTGCAATCAACGATGCTGCCATCTTCTTCCAATGCTTCACCGCATCTCTCCTTGTCCTTTGCCTCGACCCACTTGTCGAGTGTCTCGTTCGCCTCTACGTGAACGCAAACATTATTTGCGATGATACCATTACGGCACTGAGACTCAGTGTGCCAGATTCCTTATGTATATAAGCACTTACGGGGGGCAACCGCCCAGCCCGAACACTCCCCGTATGCCAAAAGCCCCCTTCCAAGCCAATCACTAATACCCCTCAATCGGCACCCCGCTCCGCCAGCCGCCCCAAACTATTATTAATTTGTTATCTTTACCGCGCTTGCGTGGACAGAGAGCGCTCAGACCTCGAAGATCGCCGCATATTCGTGAGAACCCGCCTAGTCAATGAGATATGGCTTGAAGACACGCTCGGCGACGGGGATATGGAGCATCAGCATGGTGCCGTAACCAAGGATCACCAGCAGGAACAGTCCACCGGGCATGTGGAACCAGCTGGCCGCCAGCAGTGCCACGAACACGGCATCCACGATGACCAGGGCCACGGTCATCGCGATGTGGGAGATGCCGAAGATGAAGGCGTTCTTCAAGGTGCCGGCCACGGTGTTCTCGAAGCGTGCCTGAAGCGCGAACACCCATTCGAAACCGATAAGCCAGAGGATGGTCAGCGCGAATTTGATGATGAGCAGCGGCGTGATCTGCAGGACGATCCATGACCAGACCAGTGCAATCAGCGCCACCAAGAACGGCAGCCACAGCAGTGTGGCTTTGATGAAGTTGGTTTTGAATGACTTGAAGTAGTTGGAGGTTACGCCTTTGCCCTCGCCCTCGATGGAGCGGCGGCAAGCATCATGGCCGGCAGTCAGGGCCGCACCGATGGTGATGATCGGAATCGAGGTGACCAGCATCAGAATGTTGATCCATACGCCGTCAACAAGATTGCTCCACGCGCGCATGAATTTCGAGTCCGGTGCCAGCCAGTTCATCAACTACTCCTTGTACAGCTTTTGGCTCCCCTCAGGGAGGGGAGCCAAATTGTCGGGCTCAACCCTTGACCGCTCCGCCTTCGGCCCTGCAATTACGGACTCGCCTACGACGAGGCCCATCATTAGCTTCGCCGCTGTCGCGGCTCAGCCTGGAGCCTGCTGGAAGCCCACTGGGCTTCCAGCCATGGGCTGACGACGCGAGTCGTCAGCCCTTGACGGCTCCCGCCATGACACCAGAGACTATATACTTCTGGCATACCAAGTAGAAGACGATGATGGGGATGATGGCCAGCACCAGGCAGGCCATCATGGCGCCCATATCCACGGAACCGTAGCCGCCCTTGAGGTATTGCACGGCGACCGAGACGGTCTTGTACTTGCCGAGGTCGAGCGTCAGGTACGGCAGCAGGTAGTCGTTCCAGATCCACATGGCTTCGAGGATGGCCACCGAGACGATCGACGGCTTCATAATCGGCACCACGATCTGGAAGAAGATGCGCGGCACTGACGCGCCGTCGATCATGGCGGACTCCTCAAGCTCCTGCGGGATGCCCTTGATCACGCCAGTGAAGATGAACACGGCCAGACCGGCACCGAAACCGAGGTACACGATGCACAGGCCCCACGGGGTATTGAGCTTCAGCATGTCGGCGATCTTGGAGAGGGTGAACATCACCATCTGGAACGGCACGATCATATTGAACAGGAACAGGGTGTAGAGCAGCTTCGCGGCCCAGTTGTTCACGCGCACGATCCACCATGCGCACATCGAGGTGCACACCAGAATCAGCACCACCGAGCCGACGGTGATAAGCAACGTCCAGCCGAAGGAGGCGAAGAACTGCGTGGTCTCGATGCCGCGCACATAGTTCTCAAGTCCCACGAACGCCTTGCCGGCAGGCAGGGAGAACGCGTTCTTGGAGATGTACGCCTTCTGCTTGAAGGAGTTGATCAGCACCAGGACGATCGGGAAAATCCAGAACAGGGAGACAACGGCAAACAGCACGGTCCATAATGCGCCATGCTTCACAGGCTTGTTCTCGTTCATCAGGCTGCCACCTCCTTGCTCGTGGTGAGCTTGTTCTGAATCAGGGCGATGACCGCGACCAGGATGAAGAACAGCACGGCCTTCGCCTGGCCGACGCCTTCCCAGCCCATACGGCCGTAGAAGGTGCGGGTGATGTTCAGCGCCAGACCTTCAGACATGTTGCTCGGCGCACCGTTGGTCAATGCGAGGTTCTGATCGTAGAGCTTGAAACCGTTGGTCACGGTCAGGAAGGAGCACACGGTGATGGACGGCATCATCAGCGGGATGATGATGCGGAACATGGTCTGCCGTCCGTTGGCGCCGTCCACGGCCGCGGCCTCCAGCACATCGGTGGGCAGGGCTTGCAGGCCGGCGATGTAGATGATCATCATGTAGCCGATCTGCTGCCAGCACACCAGGATGACCAAGCCCCAGAACCCGTAGGACGCCTTATAGGTCAGGGCGCGGCCCCAGTGGGCCAGCACGCCGTTCAGGAGCAGCAGCCAGATGTAGCCCAGGATGATGCCGCCGATAAGGTTCGGCATGAAGAATACCGAGCGGAACAGCGTGGAGCCCTTGATCGCCTTGGTCAGCATGTAAGCGATGGTGAAGGCGATCACGTTGATCACGATGGTGGTCACGATGGTGAACGCGGTGGAGAAGCCGAGCGCGTGCAGGAATTCCTTGTCCTTCAGCGCTTTGCCATAGTTCTTAAGCCCCACCCATTCACCGTCGGTAACGGTGGTGAATTCGCAGAAGCTTAAGTAGACGCCCATGATGAAGGGCACCAGGAACCCGATGATGAATGCGGCGAATGTGGGGAGCGCGAACAGCGCCCACCATCTGCGTATCGCCTTGCCAGCCATGCTGATCATGACTTTTCCTCCTCCTTGAGTCCGCTGCGTTGCGACACTGCATCGTGCGCCGGCTGCGGAGTTCAACTCAATGCGAGCTTGCCGATCGAGAACCGCATGCACGGCCTGTCCTCGTTCAAGCCTATGTTCATAGTAAACGTCGAATCATTATATGTCAAACGTTGTCATTTTAGGCGTTTCAAGTTCGAGCATACTCCGGTTCCAGCAATCTTCTTTCACCTAAGATAATGGCTATATAAAGCCAATCTAACGCCGACATAGACACTTTGCAAACGTTTGTAATACAATCGTTGTCATCGCCGCAAATCAATCAATCAGCATGTACACTGGAGTCAGTTGTGCATGTGTATTGCGATTTTCCATTCAACGCAAGGGGGCTGCAATGGCTACGAGCATTCAGGATGTCGCCCGCGAGGCCGGCGTCTCCATCTCCACCGTCTCACGTTCCTTCACCAGGCCGGATCTGGTGTCGGCCAAGACCCGCGAGCGCGTGCTCGCCATCGCCGACAAACTCAATTTCTCACTCTCCCGCTCGGCTGCGGCCCTGAAATCCGGCCGCTCCCTGCGCATCGCAGTACTGATGAGCGGCCATATCCGCCTGTGGTTCACCGCCTCGGTCATCGAGGGGCTCAACGAAGTGCTGCACACGCAGGGCTACGATATTTCGGTATTCCAGATTTCCAGCATCGAGGAGCGCAAGGAATTCTTCGAGATGTTGCCGGTACGCCGTAACGCCGATGCCGTGATTGTGGCGTCTTTCGATATCGACAACAACGAAATCGCGCAACTGGCTTCGGTCGGCGTGCCGATCGTCGGCATCAATTCAGTCGAGCCCGAAGCCCGCGGCTTTACCGCCGCCGTCAATATCGACGATGTGCAGGGCTCCACGCTGGCCGCTCGCCATCTTATCAATCTCGGACATCGCCGCATCACCTATATCAGCACCAATCGCGAGGTGTCGCTGAGCTTCTCCGTGCAAAGCCGATTCGACTCATTCACCACCTGCTGCCGCAGGGAAGGCATCGAGCCGCAGGTTATCGTCTGCAAGGTCGATGACGATGGACGTTATGAAATCAGCGACGTAGTCAACCAACTCATGAGCCAAGACGAGATGCCCACCGCCATCGCATGCCAGGAGGATGGCATTGCTTTGCCGCTTATGTTCCAGCTGGAGCGCAATGGATTCTCCGTGCCCGGCGACGTCTCGTTGATCGGCTACGACGATAGTTTCTACACCGGCGATATCGGCCTGACCACCATCCGCCAAGATCCGGTGGAAATGGCCCGCGTGGCAGCCCGCATGGCGCTCGATCTCATTGACGAAAAGCCGATTGAGCAACCCTACATCGTGTTCCCGGCCCAGCTGAAGGTCCGCTCCTCCACCTCCCGCGTTAAGTAGGCTCACACAACAAAGCCCACCATGGAAAAAGTGTGAGGCAACCGCACAGTAACGCTCAATCGCACATTGTGGGAAATGGCGAAAAATCGCCAATCTATGGACACACAGTGTGTGATTGAGCGGGTGCGTGCCTCACACTTTTTTGCGGCGGACGATTTTGTGCGAGACTCAGCAATACAAAGCGGCGCCCCCGGAGAAGGAAATGGCAGGGGCGCCGCGGATTGTTACTTATCGGCTATGGGACTCTATGAGACTCAGTGCGAAGCCTCGTATTCGGAAGCCCAACCGTCCACGAAGGCGGTCTTGACGGCATCCCACTTGCCGGTGCCCTGCGCGTACTCGAGCAGTGCCTGGCCGACCTTGTTCTTCCACTCTTCGGACGGCATCATGGTGAAGTTCCAAGAAACCTGGGTCTTGCCGGACTTCTGATCCTCAACAGCGGCTTCAGTCAGCGGGTTGTCAAACTTGACATCATCGAAAGTCTTGAACGGGGTGGTGAAGCCCATGTCCTGAGAGATGGCCTTCTTGCCGGTGTCGGAGGTGATCACCCAGGAGAGGAAGTCCTCGGTGGCCTTCTTGTCGGCGTCGGAGGCCTTGTCGTTGATGCACCAGTAGTTCTCGGAACCAGTGGCCAAGCCCTGCTTCTCTTCACCCTTGACACCGGTGTAGATTGGCATCATGCCCACGGATTCGGCCTTCATACCGGCCTTCTGCAGGTCGGTCCAAGCCCAGGTGCCGTTCTGATAGAAGGCAGCCTCGCCGAGCGCGAACTCGGAGTTCGCATCATCGCCGGTCTTGGCGCTCAGCTGGGTGGGGTCGGTGGTGGAGTCGGTGATGTACAGGTCGAAGATCTTCTTGTAGTTCGGCAGATAAGTGCCCTTGATGGTGGCCGGCTGCTCGGTGACGTTGTCGTCCTTGAACTCATAGTAGAGCGGCAGGTTGGCCAGATGGGTCTTGAATCGCCAGTCGGAGCTGGAGTCGAAGCCGGCGGAGGTGAACGCGCCCTTGATGCCAAGCTCGTCCTTGCGGGACTGCATGTCGTCAGCCACGGCCTTCAGGGTGTCGAAGTTGTCGATTTCGTCCATGGACGTGGCTTTGGCACCATCCAGCGCGAAGTATTTGTTAAGGATGTCCTTGTTGTAGATCAGGCCGTAGGTTTCCATCACGTACGGCACACCGACCACCTTGTCGCCGTCTTTCAGGGCCACGTCCTGGTTGGTGAGTTCCTTATACACATCCGTGTTGGACATGTCGGCGGTGTACTTCTTCCAGTTCTGGTAGCCGACCGGGCCGTTCACCTGGAACAGGGTCGGGGCCTCGGTCTTGGCAATCTCGGACTTCAGGGTCTGCTCGTAGGTGCCGGAGGCCGCGGTCTGGACCTTGACATCAACGCCCTTCTCCTTGGTGTACTCCTTGGCCAGAGCGGCCCACTGATCAGCCGCTTCCGGCTTGAAGTTCAGGTAGTAGACCTTGCCCTTGGAGTCGTCGCCGGAAGTGGAGCTTCCACAAGCGGCAAGGGTTCCGAGGGACATTGCAGCGATGGCCGCCACTGCGACCGCTGACTTCACTGTACGATTCATCATCGAACCTTTCTCTTTCATCGTCGACCCGGCCGTCCCCGGTCAGGACAGGTACGCTAACACGCACCTTTATGACTATCGACATGCACTATTGTGCAACGGTTTGCTTCTTTTTGCAAACGATAGCAATATCGGCGCGTCATAAATCATCATTTTCAGGCCATTGTCAACAAATATCCCATTAATTCGGTCATTTTTGCCTCATTATCGCAATGCAAGCGTTCGCAATTATGAGAGCGCTAACATATCTTTCATGGCAATCGATTGCCACTTATACCCATCAAAAAAACAACACGGCGACGCTATCGTTTGCAAATCATTTATCGACATACCGCAATTCCCACCACAAACAATAAAGGCCCGCCCGCAGCAGCAGGCAGGCCAGCGTAATCACAGCGCAACCGGGGCTAGGCGTTCCACCGTTCGATGACGTTATCTCCCTTATAGACGCTGAGCACCGAGTAGTGCGCCGTATCCAAACGCAGCAACCGCGCGAAATGCGGGTCCACGCCCAGCCATTGCGAGGTGAGGATGCGCAGGATGTGCGCATGAGCCACCAACAGCACATTATGGCCGTCTTTCAGCAGCGGCGTAATCTCATCGATGGCGCTCTTGGCGCGTACCGCTGCTTCTTCCAGCGTCTCGCCAGGCCCGGCATGGACCGGCACCTGCTCGCCCGAAGGTAAGGTCTCGACCCAATCGCCCTCCAGCGTGGGCGTCAGCGAGCGCGGCCCGTCACGCCACACATCCCATTCAAAACCGCTGGCCTCACTCACCTGCTGGCGCGTACGCCCCTCGGCTCGGCCGTAATCCCATTCAGCGATGCCGTCCAACACACCGTGGCCCGCAAAACCGGCCAGTTCAGCGGTTTGGCACGCCCGCTTCAGCGGACTGGAAAACACACAGCCCTGGCTGAATCCTTCGGGGAAAGCTTCGCGCAGGCGCCTTCCGGCATCCGCTGCCTGCTGCTCGCCGACCGCGGTCAACGGGATGTTCGTGCGCCCGGTATGCTGCCCGGATTCGCTCCACACGGTCTGGCCGTGGCGCAGCAACACCAAAAATCCGTTGCCGCCACGAGAGTTCTCGACGGCAACGGTGCCGTTCACGTTCTGTTCGCTCATGCCTCCACTCTAGTCTGCGCTCGTTCATGACTCCACCATTAACGCCCATCTTTTGCGCTGAGATGATTGAGATGCTATTAGACTGAGAGTCATGAGCGACGAAACGAACACCGACTTCCCCTCCAGCGCCGACCGTGCGGTCGACAGCCTGCACCGCATCGACGAGAAGGTCAACAGGCTGCGCGAGGACCGGCTCAACGACCCTGATTCTCTGGGCGACAAGCTCATCAAGTCGGCAGTCCCAGCGCTGGCAGGCTTGGTTGCCGGCAAAGCATTCCAGATGATATGGGACAAGGGCACAAGCAAACGCAATCTGCGCAAGGGACTGGCGGCAGACGCGCCGCAAAGTCTGGCAATGAGTCTGGCATTCGCCGCCGTTTCGGCCGCACTCGGCGCAGTGGTTTCGCAGCTGTCGGATCGGGGCTCCAAGGCGTTCGTCGACCACCGCCATCGCAAGCCCAGCCGCTAATCCCCCGGTTGGATGATGGTTTCTGTTGGCTGACTGATGACTCATCGCTGGAATTTCGTCAAGGAACCATCAGTCAATCGACAGGAACCATCAGTCCAGCACAGTTCCGCCACACAATATCGGCATTTCACTGTGAGGTAATCCACCGTGGCGTCCGGCGTCTGCCGTGCGACAATAAAGCCATGGTTACCAACGCAACAATCGAGGCTCTTCTGGGCCGCCGCTCCATCCGTAAGTTCAAGGACGAGGCCATCGACGACGATACCCGCGCCACGCTCGAAACCGTCGCCCAACATGCCGCGTCCAGCCAGTTCCTTAACGACTGGTCCGCCATCCGCATCACCGATCCGGCCATCAAAGCCAAGCTCGCCGAATTCGGCCATCAGCCGTATATCGCCACCGCGCCGTTGCTGTACGTGTTCGTCATCGACGAGCACCGCAACGCACGCATCGCCGAACGCAAGGGTATCGATCCCGCTTCCGACGAATTCCATCTCAAGTACAGCTATCGCTTCACCCAAGCTCAGAACGACGCAGTGCTGGCCCTGCACGCCATGGAGACCGCCGCCTATTCGCTGGGACTGGGCTGCGTGATTCTCGGCTCTCTGCTCAACAACATCCCCGGCCTTATCGACGTGCTGAATCTGCCGGAATACACGTATCCGGTGCTGGGTCTGGCCATCGGCAAGCCCGATCAGAACCCGACCGTCAAGCCGCGCATGCCGCGCACGATGCAGTTCTTCGAGAACACCTACCCGGCTGACGCCGATGGCGTACTCGACCAGCTGCCCGCCTTCGACGAGGAAGTTCACCGGTACTACGATCTGCGCCAAGCCGACCGTCCGGTGGACGCTTTCAGCGATCAGGTCGCCACGATCAGTCGGCAGGATGTCAGCCATCAGACACTGCTCGACAAGGCCGCCGCTCAGGGCTTCCGTCTGGATCAGTGAGACCAGAACCAACGAGATAGCCTCGGATAGGCTCGTCACTGAGTCGTCTCGGTCTCAGCACTGCGACGACTCAGTTCCAACACCTCAACATTTCATCACCGGATACCGGCAAAATTGCACAACCATCCCGCCGGTGCCGCACCATCAACAAACGTTCACATATCAGTCCCATTATGCGGACAACCAACGGCCAGTTTTGCAAGAAAACCCGCCAAACCAGCAGTATTCGCACCAGTGGTGGGAATAGACTGCATGTGGCCGCAATGATTACGAACCGGAAAAGAGGGACTGGATGCGGACGGTTTGGCAAGTCTTTCTACGCGATTGCAGACGTATCTTACGCAATCCCGTTGCCGTTGTGGTGACGCTCGGCGTAGCAATGCTGCCCTCGCTGTACGCATGGTTCAACATTCTCGCCAACTGGGATCCCTATTCAGCCACCGGCAATCTGCAAGTGGCCGTAGCCAATGAAGACCAAGGCACCACCAACGATCTGGTCGGCCATCTCGATGCGGGCCGGCAGGTCGTCAAGAAACTCAAGCAGAACGACGAACTCGGCTGGCGCTTCGTAGACAATGAGGAACAGGCCGTCCACGGCGTGGAGACCGGCGGATACTATGCAGCCATCGTGCTGCCCAAGGATTTCAGCACCAGCCTGGTCGAATCGGTGACCGGGACCTCCAAACAGCCAAAAATCAAGTATTACGTCAACGAGAAGAAGAACGCGATCGCGCCGAAAATCACCGACACCGGTGCCACCACCATCGACGAGCAGATCAACTCCGCCTTCGTCACCACGGTAGCCACCACCGTTGCCTCGGCCGTTTCCGAAGCGGGAGGCGATCTCGACCAAGCCACCGGCAAAGTCCAGCACGATACGATCAATGATCTCAATACGGTGATGTCCACGCTGAACACCGTTCAGGATTCACTCACCGACTTACAGGACACGCTGGCCCAATCAGACACGATTCTCGCCGACGCCAAACAGACCACCGCCTCACTCAAGCAGACCGTCGCGGCCGCGCAGAAGGCCTCCCGCCAGTCCGGCACACTGTTGACGGAAACACAGGCCGGGTCACAAGCCTTCTCCACCACACTGGTCGGCGCACTCGACACCAGTTCAGCACAACTCTCCGGACTGGCCGTTCACGTCAACAACGCCGCCGGCAGCATCACCGGCTCCTTCAACAGCGCGCAGAACTCCGTCGACACCATCACCAACACACTTTCGGCCCCACTGAATGCCACCCAAACGTCAATCAGCGATCTGAAAGACGCGCTGACCAAAGCCGGCATCGGCAAAGACACCACCGACCCAGTCGGCCAGAACATCTGGAAACAAATCGATGCGCTCGACTCATTGATCAGCAAACAGCAGACACAGCTCAACACCTTCCATACCGACACCACACAGTTCATCAACTCCGGTAAAGACGCCACCACGAATCTTTCCGGAGCCATGACCAACACCACCACCGGCGGCATCGCGGCGCTGAATACCGCGCGCGGCTCGCTGACCGGCACCGTAATGCCGTCGCTCACCTCATCATTGAACAGTTTCGCCGCCCTGAATGGCACACTGGATGGCACGTTGACTTCGTTATCCGGCACCTTGGATCAGGCCGACGGACTGTTCGACCAGCTTGTCGATACCCTGAACCAAACAAAAACCACCATCAGCAGCACGCAGGATTCGCTGCGCCAGGTGGCCAGCGATGTCGCCACCGTACGCACCGATATCGCCACGCTCGATAGTTCCGCCGCTTACCAGAAAATCCGGGATACGCTGCATCTGGATGACAAGGGATTCGGCGACTTCATGGGCAATCCCGTCACCCTGACCACGAAAGTCGTGTATGCCACCGACAATTACGGGTCCGCAGTCACCCCGTTCTACACGAATCTGGCACTGTGGGTAGGCGGTTTCGTGCTAATCGCCATCTACAAGCTTGAGGTCGACCGCGAGGGCATTCGCCGTATCACCGCTACGCAAGCATATCTTGGCCGCTGGCTGCTGCTGGTCACCATCGGATTCCTGCAAGCCGTCATCGCCACCATCGGCGATCTGGTGCTCGGCATCCAATGCGAGCATCCGCTGCTGTTCATCTTGGCCGGGATCTTCTGTTCGTTCGTATACATCAACATTATTTACGCACTGGCCGTGGCGTTCCGCCATATCGGCAAAGCCATCGCCGTAATTCTGGTCATTGTGCAGATACCCGGCGCCTCCGGCCTGTATCCGATTGAAATGATGCCGAACTTCTTCCGCGAACTGCACCCGTGGCTGCCCTTTACCTACGGCATCAACGCGATGCGCGGCCCGATCGCCGGCCTGTACGCGAACCATTACTGGCTCGACATGCTGCACCTGTTCTGGTATCTGCCGGCGGCACTCTTCGTGGGACTTGTCATACGCCGGTATGCGATGAACCTGAACGCGCTGTTCGACCGTCGTTTGGGAGATACCGACCTGATGATCACCGAGCACAACAGCATGGTGAACGAACAGGTGAGCTTGAACTCCGTATTCCGCACGGTGTCCGACAGCAAGGAACTGCGCGATATCATCGCCCATCGCGCGCACCGGTTCTTCGCACGGTACCCAAAGATGATCGTTGCCGGTCTGGCATTGCTGACCGTACTCCCGTTCGTATTCCTGGTGCTGCTGTTCGTCACCCAAGAGAAAATCGCCATGCTGACCTCCTGGATTCTGTCGATTATTCTTATCGACGCCTATCTCATTGTGGTTGAATACGCACGCGAAGCCTACGCCATGCAGCTTGGCGTCAGCGCCATGAGTGCCGACGAGTTCCGCAATGTGATGCTCAACGGATATGCGTGGCGGCGTTTCCACGGCCACGAACGTCACGAAGCGGCGATGGACAGCAATCCGAATATCGGCGAAACCACTGAACGACTCACACTGTTCGGCGATCAGGCCGCCGAGCCGACTGCGCACACCGCACAGTTCGAGCAGTCCGGTCAGTCTGGGCAGTCTGGGCAAGGAGGCGCACGATGAAGCTTATCTGGAAAATATTCGTACGTGACGTGCGCCAAGCCACCCGCAATGTGATCGCCGTAATCGTGGCTATGGGATTGGTGATTGTGCCGGCACTGTACGCCTGGTACAACATCGCCGCCAGCTGGGACCCGTACGGCAACACCAAGGCCTTGAAGGTCGCCGTGGCAAACGTGGATAAGGGCTATAAGTCCGATCTGATGCCGATCACCATCAACGTCGGCGAAACCGTGACCAATACGCTCAGGGCCAATCATGACCTTGACTGGCAGTTTGTGGATCGTGCTAAGGCCATCGATGGCGTGAACTCAGGCGAATACTATGCCGCGCTGATTATTCCAAAGAGCTTCAGCTCCGATATGATGACACTGTTTTCACCGAAGATCAAGCACGCCAAGCTCGAATACTATCTCAATGAGAAAATCAATCCGATCGCTCCGCATATCACCGACCAGGGTGCTACCACCGTGGCCACGACCATCGACCAGACATTTGTGAAGACCTTGGCGAGCGTGGCGCTGGATTTGGTTTCCAACGTGGCCGATTACGCGCAAAGCCCGCAAATGGAGCAGTACGTCAACAACGCCTCCAGTCATATTGCCACCATGTCGTCTCGTTTGACCGGCACTGCGTCGCAGATGGATTCCTATGCCAATCTGCTCGGGGCCGCCAACAGCATCATTGATTCCACCGATAAGCTGCTGGGATCAACAGGCTCAGCTGCGGCCACAACCAAAAAGGCGTTGAAACAGACCCGCAACGGCGTCTCCAGCCTCGACAAGGCATTGTCCGGAGCCACCGATGGCGTCGGTACGGCATTGCAGCAGGCCGGTTCATCCTACGACACCATTGCCAAGCAAATCGATGCCGCTTTTGCCGATGTGGGCTCACAATCCTCACAGATATCAAACAAGCTAACCGATATGCAATCCAAAGTGGAGGCTCAGGCCGACAGCTTTGGAAAGTATGCCGCCGCTTTACGAGATCTCGCCAAACAAGCGGCTTCACTGCCCGTGGGCGGAGATACCGTTGCCGCTCAACTGAACGCGGCTGCAGACCAAGCCACAAAGGCGCAGCAGAGCATGCAGCAAGCCGCCACCGCGTTGGGCGATGCGGCCACGCACATAGCAAACGGTACTGCCGATGCCGATACAGCGCGTCGAGATCTGAAATCACAAATCGCTGCCGCCAAACAATCGATTACTCAGGCTTCAGACACGTACAAGAGCACGCTGAAACCGCAACTGAACAATCTGACCTCGTCCATGGACGAAGTGACCACGCAGGCAAGTTCCGTAATCGACGGGCTTGCATCGACCGTAAGCAGCGTGTCAGGTCTTTCTGGCGGCGTTTCAGACAGCCTGACGGACATCCAGTCGGCCTTGACTGACGCAGCTAGCGCTTTGACCCGTTCGGCGAAGAAACTCGACAACTTGTCTTCCCAACTCGCCTCTATCACCAATGGCGGCACCATCGACCTGTCTGTGATTTCCTCTGCGAAGCCCGATGCCATTGCTTCCATGCTGGCGGCACCCGTAGCGGTCGACCGCATCGCGCTCTATCCCGTTGCCAACTATGGTTCCGCGATGGCTCCGTTCTACACGATTTTGTCTATTTGGGTCGGTGCGATCATTCTGGTCGCCATGTTGAAAGTATCGATTTCCGACCATGAGAAGGCTCGTATCTTAGGGTTGGGCAATGATCTGCCGCTCGGTTCGGAAGTGGGTCTTCGCGAGGCCATGATTGCCGGGCGGATTGCCGGACCGGCCGCCGCGTTGGATGTGCTGAAGAAGCCGCGTGCCGAGGCTCCCGGCAATGCGCGGCAGTTCGGTTTACGCTTGCACCACGAATATTTCGGCCGATACATGATTTTCGGTTTCCTTGCTTTGCTGCAAGGTACGCTGGTGTGCCTGGGCGATATGTTCTATCTCGGCGTGCAGTGTGAGCATCCGATTCAGTTCTTGATGGTCGGGTGGTTGTCTGCACTGGTGTTCTCGAATATTGTGTATACGCTGACCCTGTCGTTCGGTGATATCGGCAAAGCCATTGCCGTAGTACTGCTGGTTATGCAGGTAGCCGGTTCCGGCGGCACATTCCCCATTGAAACACTGCCGACGTTCTTCCAGGTCGTTTCTAAATGGCTACTGTTCCCCTATGCGGTGGATGCGATGCATTCGGCCATGGCAGGCTCATTCGGCATGGAATACTGGGTTTCCATGGGCAAACTGGCACTGTTCCTTGTCCCCTCATTGCTGTTGGGACTTATGTTGCGCAAGCCGGTAATTCGCTTCAACGATTGGGTTATCCGCAACCTTGAAAACACCAAGGTGATGTAAGTGTTGGACGAAGTGTGTCCGAGCGCCCTGAACGCTTAGCAGCCTACGACCTGACGTGTTTGGACCGTAACCTGTCTCAGACACGGCGTTGGCGAGGCCTGTGGAGCTTCTGACGCTAACGTCTACGTGGCTTGTAGCCCTTTTTACGACTGTGTGGCTTGAGTTGCTGGTTCAGCGGTACATGCCGGTAACTGGATTGCGGATCGCGATGCGTGAGATGCCAGCATCCGCAAAATTCGCAACGGTACACCCATAGCTCAACTCCGCGCTCGATTAGGCTTTGATCAGCGGCACGCTGAACCTGCGCCTTATCGTGATACATGATTTTATTCGACGTAGCGCAACGTTTAGGGGTGAAGTAATGCATAGCAGAAGCCAGTGTAGAGCGACCCCATAACCAAGCCAGTTGGCAGATTCTAGTGGTGGTTGCAACACCTGAGGTTTGAGCGGCCTTCCATGGTC
>OLVP01000016.1_pt1 | contig 153649 bp, 143 predicted proteins | sample 1673281 | NCBI WGS metagenome assembly OLVP01 (sample SAMEA3178940, study PRJEB25190) | human gut metagenome | biome: human gut; feature: human-associated habitat; material: faeces | place: Austria | collected 2013
CACGCCGCCAGCGTTCATCCTGAGCCAGGATCAAACTCTCGTTAAAAGTGTTTGTTCTGTTAGAATGACGTTAGCCATTCATCCATTACTGTTGTTTTGGAAATCGTTAGCTTCGATTACTCGAATTAACAATGTTCGCTCTGAAAATATTTGTTTGAATTTTCAGGGATGGTTGCTGTTCAATTATCAATGTTCCTTTTGTTTGCCGCTCTCGCGACAGCCATATTACTATATCATAGTTATTTGGCTTTGTCAATAACTTTTTTAACTTTTTTTAAAAAATTTTGTTGTTTGTGTCACATCTCAGTGACAGCTTGTATATACTATCATATACTTTATTTTTTGTCAACAACTTTTTTTAACTTTTTTTAAAAACTTTGTTGTTCGTTTGTCGTTTCTTAGCGACAACTCGTATATACTAACATATGCATTATTGTTTGTCAACAGTTTTTTAAACTTTTTTTGATTTTGCAAAATTGCATATTTTAGAGATAAATATAACTCCACTTAACCAATAGTGGAGTTATATTTGTTAACGGAGAAGGAGGGATTTGAACCCTCGCGCCGCGCAAACGACCTACACCCTTAGCAGGGGCGCCTCTTCAGCCACTTGAGTACTTCTCCATGCCTGAATATAATACATATTCAATTACACTTTTACAGTGCATTAGTTATTATAATATAGTAAGTTTTATTTGTCAAATACATTTTTTCATTATGATAGCTTTTCTTCTATTGTCTTAACTATCATTGATTTAACAAGCTCTGCTATCTCCGTTGTTTTCATATCTTTATAGTCTTCATAATATAAAGGCTTTAAATAGTGTATCTGAACTTTAACTGTTTTAGTATCCTTTATATCAAATGGTTTAAAAGAATCTATTAATGCCACCGGAACTATTGGTGCTTTTGCTTTGTATGCACTTTTAAAGGATCCTCCTTTAAAATTTCCCGGTACGTTTCCGTTTTTACTTCTGGTACCTTCAGGGAATATTATATAATTACGCCCCTGTTTAATCCCCTCTGTCATTTCTTTTATAATTTGCATTCCCTGTCTTGGGTCATCTCTATCTATTGCTTTTGCATCTAATGCCTTTATTGTTTGTTTAAGTAATGGAACATTTGCTAAATCATTTCGTATTACAAATGACGTAGGATTTTTATGAGTGTCACAAATTAACAGTACATCAAACAATCCCTGATGATTTGGCGTAAGTATATAGCCATTTTCATTAGGTATGTTTTCAAGCCCTGAACACTCAATTTCAACATGGGCATATCTGTTTACCTTTTTGCACACGTTTCTTACTATATTATATCTTTCTTCTATTGTATATTTGTTTTCGTTTCCTGCTTTTCCTATTTCGTGAAATAACCATGGAACTTTATAAAATCTTCTTGTAAAAAGATAAACTATTCTATTCATTTTCATTATATTATTACCTCTTAGATGTATTCTATTCCTTATATTTTTCTATAGCTGTTTCGTATAAGTTGTTTCCTTCACTGTCAATTACAACTATTACAGGAAAATCTTCTACATATAATTTTCTAATAGCTTCTGTTCCTAAATCATCATATGCTATTACTTCACTTTTCTTTATGCATTTTGATAATATTGCTCCGGCTCCTCCTATAGCAGCAAAATATACACTTCCATTTCTTACTATGGCATCTCTGACTGCCTGAGATCTTTTTCCTTTTCCTATCATTCCCTTTAATCCTAAATCTAACAGTTTTGGAGCATATTTATCCATTCTGCTGGCAGTAGTCGGTCCTGCTGAACCTATTGGTCTACCTTCCCTGGCAGGGGATGGTCCCATATAGTATATTATATTGTTAGCCATTTCTATTGGTAATTGCTGATTTTTTTCTAATGCCTCATACATCCTTTTATGGGCAGCATCTCTTGCAGTGTATATTGTTCCTGTTATATAAACATAATCTCCTGCTCTTAATGAATTTGCATCTTCATTGCTTATTGGAGCCTGTATTTTCTTATCCATATTATCTCCTTATATCTATATATTGTGATTTGTTATTAGTTTCTTCCTATTATAATGTGTAATTACATTATTCTATATATTGTGCTTTTGTTATAATGTTCTTGATACATGTCTGTTTACATGACAACATATATTTACTGCTACAGGAAGACCTGCAATATGGGTAGGGTAGGTTTCCACATTAACTGCCAAAGCTGTCTGGGTACCACCTAATCCTCCCGGTCCTATTCCTAATTTATTTATTTTTTCTAACAATTCTTCCTCCATGTCCTTTACATATGGTATGTGGGAAGATGAATCTGCAGGACGTGCTAATGCTTTTTTGGCTAAAATAGCACATTTTTCAAATGTTCCACCTATTCCTACACCTACAACCATAGGAGGGCAGGCGTTCGGTCCTGCATCCTTTACAGCTGTAATTACAGCATCCTTTACACCTTCTATTCCATCAGCAGGTTTTAACATAAACACACGGCTCATGTTTTCACTTCCAAATCCCTTTGGTGCCAATGTTATTTTTATATTTTCTCCGGGAACAATGCTGTAATGTATTACTGCCGGTGTATTATCTTTAGTATTTTCTCTTATTATAGGGTCGCTTACCACTGATTTTCTTAAATACCCATCTACATAGCCACGTCTTACACCTTCATTTATGGCATCTTCTAAATTTTCACCTTCTATATGTACATCCTGTCCTATTTCCATAAAAACCACAGCCATTCCCGTATCCTGACATATAGGTATCATATCCTCTGCAGCTATTTTCAGATTTTCATCTAACTGTTCTAAAATCTGACTTCCAAGAGGCGATTTTTCATTTTTTCGTGCATTATTAAATACATTTAACATATCCGGTGCAAGATAATGATTTGCTTCTATACACATTTCTTTTATATTATTGATTATTTCATCAGTATTTATAATTCTCATATATATTCCTCTCTTTTTAACGCATTAAAGGCGACTTATTTCAGCCGCCTTTTTTTAATAATTTTCAGAATCTTCTTCTGTCTGTTCACTTTCTTCTGATTCTTCGAGCATTGCTGCCTGTGCGTCAGCTTCAGTTACACTTTCTTTTACCTTTGTAATGCTTGCTACAACAATATCATTGTCATTTCCCGTATTCATAAGTTTTACTCCTAATGTAACCCTTCCAAGTATGGAAATATCGTCAACAAACATTCTTATGATAATACCTTCATTGGTAATCATCATAATTTCATTTCCGTTATTTACTGCTTTTGCACCTATTACCTCACCGGTTTTTTCGGTAATCTTATAGCATTTTACACCTTTTCCGCCACGGTTTTGAAGTTTAAAATCACTAAACGGTGTACGTTTACCCATTCCGTTTGCAGATACAATTAATATACATTCGCCCTGCGATTCAAGCTGCATAGATATAACTTCATCGCCTAAATTTAATTCTATGCCTCTTACACCCATTGCAGAACGTCCTGTTTCACGGACATCTGTTTCACGGAATTTTATTCCCTGACCATTCTTAGTTATTAACATAATATTGTCAGAATTATCAGATATCATCACATCTATTAACTCATCATCTTCTCTTAGTGTAATTGCCTGAATTCCGCTCTTTCTAATATTGGTATATGCGCTTACAGGTGTCTTTTTAACAATACCATTTTTTGTTGCCATTATAAGGTACTTGTCCTCTTCAAATTCACGCATCTGAACCATGGCCGATATTTTTTCTCCAGGCTGTAGCTGTAAAAGATTAACAATTGCCATTCCTCTTGCAGTTCTTCCTGCTTCAGGTATTTCGTAGCATTTAAGCTTGTAAATACGTCCTGTATTGGTAAGGAATAATATATAATCATGAGTTGAAACCATAAACATGTCTTTCATGAAATCATTGTCTATAGTCTGCATTCCCTTTATACCTTTTCCACCACGGTTCTGTGACTTAAAGTTATCTACAGTCATTCTCTTTATATAACCTAAGTTAGTCATCGCTACTACTGTATCTTCTTCCGGAATTAAGTCTTCGTCAGATAAATCTCCCACATTAATTCCTATTTTTGTTCTTCTTTCATCACCAAATTTATCTCTTACAATTTCCATTTCTTCTTTTATTACTGTAAGAAGCTTGTTTTCATCTGCAAGAATAGATTTTAAATAATCAATCTTAGCCATTAATTCAGCATATTCTGCTTCAAGGTCTTCTCTTGCCAAACCTGTCAACTGGCGAAGTCTCATATCCACAATAGCCTGTGACTGTGCATCTGAAAGACCAAATCTTTCAATTAAGTTATTTTTAGCATCAGCAGTTGTTCTTGAACCTCTGATTATTTTTATTACTTCATCAATATTATCAAGGGCAATTAATAAACCTTTAATAATGTGTGCTCTTTCTTCTGCCTTGTTTAATTCAAACTTTGTTCTTCTTGTTACAACATCCTTCTGATGCTTTAAATATTCGTCTAACATTTGAAGAAGATTTAATACTTTTGGCTCTCCATTAACTAGCGCTAACATAATTACACCAAAAGAATCCTGTAACTGTGTATGTTTATAAAGCTGATTTAAAATAACATTGGCATTGGCATCACGTCTAACTTCAATTACAACACGTGTACCGTCCTGGTCGGACTCATCTCTTAAATCTGTTATTCCATCAACTTTCTTTTCTTTTACAAGACTTGCAATTTTTTCTACTAATTTTGCTTTATTAACCATGTATGGAAGTTCAGTTACAATTATTCTGCTTTTTCCATTGTCCATAGTTTCAATCTCAGAAACTGCACGTGTTTTTATTTTTCCACGGCCTGTTCTGTAAGCCTGCTCAATATCTTTTCTACCTAATATTGTAGCACCTGTAGGAAAATCAGGTCCCTTAATAATTTCCATAATTTCTTCTATGGTTGTGTCTCTGTTTTCCTGTACTTTATTGTCAATTATTTTTACAATTGCATTTATTGTTTCTGTTAAGTTATGTGGTGGTATGTTTGTAGCCATGCCTACGGCAATACCGCTGGTTCCGTTTACTAAAAGATTAGGATATCTTGATGGAAGAACTGATGGTTCTTTTTCTGTTTCATCAAAGTTTGGCGTAAATTCCACAGTATCCTTGTTAATGTCTGCAACCATTTCCATAGATATTTTGCTAAGACGTGCTTCAGTGTAACGCATTGCGGCAGCACCGTCGCCATCTTCTGAACCAAAGTTTCCGTGACCGTCAACTAAAGGATATCTTGTATTCCATTCCTGAGCCATATTAACTAAGGCACCGTAAATAGAACTGTCACCATGTGGATGGAATTTACCCATGGTATCACCAACAATACGGGCACATTTTCTGTGTGGCTTATCCGGTCCGTTATTAAGTTCAACCATTGAGTAAAGCACTCTACGCTGAACCGGCTTTAAACCGTCTCTTACATCAGGTAATGCTCTTGATGCAATTACGCTCATGGCATAATCTATATAAGAGGTTTCCATAGTTTCTTTTAAGTCTACTTCATGAATTTTGTCAAATATCTTATCGTCCACTTATATTTTCCTCCTATATATCTAAGTTTTTAACAAATTTAGCATTTGCCTCAATAAATTCTCTTCTTGGCTCTACATCATCACCCATAAGAGTTGTAAATGTCTGATCCATTTCTGATAATTTTTCTTCGTCTATTTTTACCTGCTTTAAAATTCTGGTATTAGGATCCATTGTTGTTTCCCATAACTGGCTTGCATCCATTTCTCCTAAACCTTTGTAACGCTGAATTTTATTCTGATTATCACGACCGATTTCAGTAAGTATTTTATTTAACTCTTCATCACTGTACGCATAGTAATTCTTCTTATTTCTTGTAACCTGATAAAGTGGTGGCATTGCAAGGTATACATGGCCGTCCTTAATTAACTCAGGCATGAATCTGTAGAAGAATGTAAGCATAAGTGTATCAATGTGAGCACCATCTACATCGGCATCAGTCATAATAATAATCTTGTTGTATCTAAGTTTTGTTATGTCAAAATCTTCCTGTATTCCTGTACCAAAAGCTGTAATCATTGTTCTGATTTCCGCATTGTCCATAATCTTATCAATACGGGCTTTTTCCACATTAAGAATCTTACCTCTAAGTGGAAGTATAGCCTGAGTTGCTCTTGTTCTTGCCTTTTTAGCTGAGCCGCCGGCTGAATCTCCCTCCACTATGAATATTTCACAGTTTTCAGGATTCTTATCTGAACAGTCTGCAAGTTTTCCCGGAAGAGCAGCCACTGATAATGCAGTTTTTCTTGTTGCTTCTCTTGCTTTTCTTGCAGCATCTCTTGCTCTCTTTGCCAAAGCAGCCTTTTCGCATATCATTTTTGCAATAGTTGGATTCTGTTCAAGATAATAAGTTAACTGTTCACTCATTACACCTTCAACTGCAGCTCTTGCCTCACTGTTTCCAAGTTTCTGTTTTGTCTGACCTTCAAACTGCGGGTCTTCAATTTTTACACTAATAATAGCTGTAAGACCTTCTCTAAAGTCATCACCTGAAAGATTTTCTTCATTTTCTTTTAAAATCTTATTCTGTTTTGCATAGTTGTTAAATGTTTTTGTAATTGCTCTCTTAAATCCTTCAACCTGTGTACCACCTTCAGGTGTATTAATATTGTTTACAAAGCTTAAAGAATTTTCTGTATATGCATCATTATGCTGCATTGCAACTTCAACATAAACATTATTTACCGTTCCTTCACAATAAATAACATCATCATATAAAGGTGTTTTTCCTTTGTTTAGGTATGTTACAAATTCCTTTATTCCACCTTCATAATGGAAAGTTTTCTCTATTTCATCTTCTTCTCTTATATCTCTTAAAACAATTCTTAAATTTTTAGTAAGGAAAGCCGTTTCCCTAAGTCTTATTTCAAGAGTTTTATAATCATATAGTGTTTCCTCAAATATTGAATCATCAGGAAGGAATGTTACTTCTGTTCCTGTAAAATTTTCGTCACAATCTCCTATGATTTTTAATGGTTCAACTACCTTACCATATTCATAACGCTGATAATGAACTTTACCATTTCTGCAGACCTTAACTTCAAGCCATTTTGATAATGCATTTACAACTGACGCACCTACTCCGTGAAGACCACCGGATACCTTGTATCCTCCTCCACCAAACTTACCTCCGGCATGTAAAACAGTAAATACAACTTCAACAGCCGGTTTACCTGTCTTTGTGTTAATATCCGTAGGTATTCCTCTACCATCATCTCTTACTGTAATTGAATTGTCCTTATTAATCTGGACATCAATAGTATCACAGTAACCTGCCAAAGCTTCATCTACAGCATTATCCACTATTTCATAAACTAAGTGATGTAATCCTCTTGAAGATGTTGAACCGATATACATACCAGGTCTTTTTCTAACTGCCTCAAGTCCCTCTAAAACCTGAATCTGATCAGCTCCATATTCATTTTCAACGTTTGTGTTGTTACCCATTAGTAACTCCTTTCCGTTTAACTATTTTTTTAAACCATTTTTTCAGATACGGTACCTTCCGTAACCTGAAAAACCTTATTAATTTTGAATCTGTTCTCTATAAATTCATCAAGTCCCGTGCATGTAATAATAGTCTGAATATTATCAAGGCTTTTAAGAAGATGATTTTGTCTTTTTGAATCTAATTCTGATAAAACATCATCTAAAAGCAACACAGGTGTATCATTTATCAATGATTTTACTAACTCTATCTCCGCTAATTTAAGTGATAGGGCTATTGTTCTTTTTTGTCCCTGACTTCCGTAAGTTCTAATATTTTTTCCTCTGTTAAAAAACAAAACATCATCTCTGTGTGGGCCAACGGAAGTGTTTTTATACTTTATGTCTTTTTCTCTATTTGTCACTATTTTCTCATATAAATCATCTGTTTCACAATTTTTCTCATATATAATTTCTATATCTTCCTGATTATCCGTCAGTTCATTGTGAATAGGTATAAGAATATTACTTATTTCTTTTATAAATTCTTCTCTTCTTTTTATAATTTCACCACCATATTTTGCTAACTGCATATCCCAGACATCTAAGGTCTGCTTTAGTTCCGGTTTGAAATATAAATCTTTAAGAAGTTGATTTCTCTGGCTTAAAACTTTGTTGTAATTTACAAGATTATACACATATATCTTGTCTAACTGACAAAGCTCCATATCTATAAACTTTCTTCTTTCAGAAGGACCATTTTTTATGATATTTAAATCTTCAGGTGAAAAAATAATTACATTAAAAACGCCAAACAGCTCACTTGCCTTTTTTATGGGAATACCATTTATGGCAATTCCCTTTGACTTATTTTTTCTTAAATGAATATCTATCCGCTGTTCTCTTCCATTTTTATTAATGTGAAGTTTTATGTGACCTTCATCACTGTCAAAATTAATTAACTCAAAATCCTTGTTGCTTCTATGAGATTTTGTTGTGCTACACATATATATAGCTTCTAGTATATTCGTCTTTCCCTGAGCATTGTTACCATATAAAATATTTGTCTGCTTATCTAAATCCAGCTCTAATAATTTATAATTTCTAAAATTACTTAGTTCTAATTTTGTAACTATCATTATTTTACTGTAACCAATGTTCCTGCAAATTCAAAATTGTCACCGGAGTAAAGCTTCTTTCCTCTTCTGGTATCCACCTCTCCATTAACCTTAACCTGTCCATCCTGAATTACAAACTTTGCATCAACTCCTGAACCTACAAGACCTGCAAGTTTAAGAGCCTGTCCTAATTTTATATATTCATCCTTAATAGTTATTTCCATTTTAATCTTCCTTTCCGCTACTGTACAACAGGAAGCACGATATAAATGTAGCTGTTTTCCTCATCTCTAATAAAGCATGGTGCTTTAGGATTAGTAAAGAATATGCTTACCTGTTCCTGGTCTAAAACCTTCAATATATCTATAAGGAATTTAGGATTAAAACTAATCATTATATCTGAACCTTCTTTAGATATAGGAATACTTTCATCCATGGAACCTATAAATGTATTAATGGATAATTCCATTTCAGTATCTTTAATTGTCAAAAATACCGGTTTCTTGTCACCTTCTTTTATAAGAAGTGTGGCTCTGTCAATACAGTCAGCCATTTCTTTTTTATTTATGGTGATCTTTGTTTTATAATCGTTACTAATCATTTTATCAGTGTCAAAATAATTAGTTGCCTCTATTAATCTTGAAACTACAATTGTATCATCAAACTCAAACAAAATATGGTTATTTGTAAAGTAGATATTAACATCATCATCAACTCCACCGTTTAATATTTTACTAATTTCATTTAATGATTTTCCCGGAACTAAAACCTTAAAATCACCGTACTCTTCTTTTAACTCAATATTTCTAATGGCAATACGGAATTTATCAAGAGCTACAACTTTTAATTTATTTCCATGAACTTCAAATAACTCACCTGTAAGGAGTTTATTTTTTTCAGCATCATTTATAGCAAAACTTGTTTGTCTGATTACTTCTTTAAGAGAAAACTGTGAAATTGTGATTTTGTTATTCTTTTCAATAACAGGGAGATAAGAAAAATCCTCTGCAGACTTTACAAGAATATTAAATTTAGCATTTTCACAGGTTATATTAGCCTTTATTTCATCATTTACTTCTATTAATACATCATTATCAGGAAGCTTTCTTACAATTTCTGAAAAAATCTTTGCATCAATAGCAATACTTCCTGCTTCAATAATTTCTCCTAATACCTTTGTTTCAATACCAAGCTCCATATCGTTGGCTGTCATTTTAATTTCACCTTCAGTAGCATCAATCAAAATACATTCTAATATAGACATGGTTGTTTTAGATGATACGGCTTTCATTACAATATTAATACCTGATATCAAATCTGATTTTTTACAAACTAACTTCATAAGTACTCTCCTTCATTTAGAAAATTTAGCTATAAATATATAAATAATATTTTAATAATAATAATAAGCTGTGTTAATATGTTAAAAACTTTAGAAGTTCCTTTATAATAAAGGGAAAAACAAAATAATAACATGTTAATAACATGAAAATAATTAACAAGATATTAACAATAACCCATGGTTTAAATGTTAAGTAATTATCATCCGTAAAAAGTTATTATCACGTTATTAACATGTTATAATCACTGTTATTAACGTAAAAACGCGAGTTATTAACAAAGTTATTAACATTAATTTGGGTTAATTTTCTTTTTAAGAACATCAATCATGTTTCTAACGTTATCATCTTCCTCAATTTCGTTCTTAATCTTTTCGTATCCAAAACTAACGGTAGCGTGATTATTCTTTTTAAGGGCCGCAGCTATAGTTGATAATTTCTCATCAGTATAAACTCTGCACAGATACATACATACCTGACGTGGATATGCAATTTCCTTGCTTTTCTTCTTAGAACAAATGTCCGCAGGAGAAATCTGAAAATGCTCTGCTACAATATTTATAATGTAATCACATGTTATTTTGTTTTCTTTATTTTCAACCTTTAATGTTTCAGCTGCAAATTCCGCAGTTATTTCAGAATCATTGTTAATCTTAGAAAAAGCTATAACATTATTAAGGGAACCTTCAAGTTCACGGACATTTGATACAAAGTGTGTGGCAATGTAATCAAGTGCCTTTAAGAAATTAACACTGAAAGTATCATCCTTGTCATCTGTAAGAATATATCCCCTTGATTCAGCATGCTTTCTAAGAATTGCCATACGGGTTTCATAGTCAGGACTTTGCATATCTACTGTAAGTCCCTGCTGGAAACGGCTTTTTAGTCTGTCAGCAATATCTTCTATTTCTTCAGGTCTTCTATCTGATGTTATAACTATCTGTTTATGCTTTAAAAAGAGATTGTTAAAAATGTTAAATATCTCTTCCTGGGTTCTGTCTTTTTTTGAAATAAACTGAATATCATCTATAAGCAAAACATCAACGTTACGATATTTATTTCTGAATTCAATAATTTCTTCCTGACTTGTCTGTTTAGCACGAAGTAAATCAATAACTTCGTTGGTAAAGGATTCAGTATCTGTGTACAAAACCTTTGCTTTTTTATCCTGCTTCAAAATATAGTTTCCTATAGACTGAAGAAGGTGGGTTTTTCCAAGACCTACACCTCCGTAGATAAAAAGGGGATTATATACTTCTCCCGGAGAATCTGCAACGGCAAGGGATGTAACCTGAGCGGCTGCATTGTTACCAACTACAAAAGAATCAAAAGTATACTTTGAATCTAAGTGAGCTTCGTGTATTCTCTTTTCAAGTACTAAATCCTCATCATTTACTGCAGGAATAGATGAAACTTTCTTTTCTTCATCATCTCCCGGCAATACAATTTGTAATTCGATGTCTTCTTCAAGAACCACGGAAATGGAAATCTGAAGAAAATCGAAATATTTTTTATTAATATATTGAAGACTTGCGCTTCCGCTTCTTCCGGTAAAAACAAGAGTCACGACATTGTTTTCAAAAGATTTTACTTTTAGTGGTAAAATAAACGTTTTGAAAGAAATATCCTGTATATCATACTCCTGTTTAAAAAAATCCAATATTTCAGGCCATTTTTGTTGTAAAATGTCTATCATAAAGACCTCCTAAAATGATAAAAAGGCTCAAAAGCCCATACAGTAATATAATACACCAAAAAAGGTTCATTTTCAATAGATATAAATAATAGGAAGAAAGAAAAAAAGCAGGATATGATAGTCATATTTAACAATTAACAATTTGAGGATTATTTAATGTGATTTACATAAAATTATTTTGAATTTACATAATATCGACAGTTATCGACAAAATAAATTAAAAGTTATTAACATTAAAAAATGAAAAATCAGAAAAAATGGGCATAAAAGTTAAAAAAATCGGCAAGTTATTAACATTCTATTAACATCGCGTTGATAACTTATGTTAAGTAGAGGTAAAATTATGTAAATCAAATGTAAAATTAAATAAAATCAAAGAATTATAAAAAATCGGGGATATTGGGTAAAAGTGTGAAAAAGGGTTGAAATTAATGGAGAAATGTGGTTTAATTAATGCTTGACTACGAATATTCTTACATTTATAATTGTAATGATGTTTTACTATAGAACAGAAAAGGAGGTGCCGGATTATGAAGATGACATTTCAGCCAAAGAAAAGACAGAGATCAAAAGTTCATGGATTTAGAAAAAGAATGAGCACAGCAGGTGGTAGAAAAGTTCTTGCCAGCAGAAGAGCAAAGGGAAGAAAGAAATTATCAGCTTAGGTCGCATTCAATGTGACCTTTTTTCTTTGCCATTTAACAGGAGAAAATTATTATGAATAGTTTAAAAAAGAATTATGATTCATTAAAAAAAAATAGTGATTTTCAAAATGTTTACGCAAACGGAAAGTCAATGGCAAATAAGTATTTAGTTATGTATGTTTTATCTAATGATTTAAGCATTAACAGATTAGGTATTTCAGTAAGTAAAAAAGTAGGAAATAGTGTAGTGAGACATCACCTGACCCGCTTAATCAGAGAAAGCTACAGATTAAATAGCAGCATGTTCAATAGTGGTTTGGACATAGTCGTGGTAGTGAGAAATACTGCCAGGGACAAATCTTATAAAGAAATCGAAAGTGCACTAATGCACTTAGGAAAAATTCAGAAGATTTTAAATAACATTTAAATTGATTATTTGAAATTAAATTTGTAACTAATTTGAAAATAGGCTTTTGACTGCATAATTTAATTGATTAGAGGATTTAATATGAAGATTTTTAAATTAATATCTAAGGCAATCAATTATACATTAATAGGAATGATAAAGTTTTACAGAAAATATTTATCTCCCATGAAGAGAACATGCCATTGCAGGTATATTCCCACATGCTCCCAGTATGCAGTAGAGGCTTTACAAAAATATGGACCATTAAGGGGGTCATATCTCGCCATTAAAAGGATACTCAGATGTAATCCTTTACATAAGGGTGGGTATGATCCAGTTCCTTAAAAGGTAGGAGGATTAATTGGATAATTTAATATTAGCTACACAGACAGGTGGTATTTTAAAACCTTTTGCATGGATTTTAGGTAAAATACTTGAAATTATTTATGATTTGTTTTCAACAATGGGAATTTATAATATTGGTTTTTGTATTATATTATTTACTATTGTTGTAAGAATGCTTATGCTTCCAATGCAGATTAAGCAGCAGAAGTTTTCAAAGCTTAATTCAGTAATGACACCTGAAATTCAGAAAATCCAGAAGAAGTATCAGGGAAAGAAAGACCAGCAATCCCAGTTGGCACAGCAGGAAGAAATTAAAGCAGTATATGATAAGTATGGAACATCTCCTACAGGAAGCTGTTTACAGTTATTAATACAGATGCCTATTCTTTTTGCACTTTACAGAGTTATTATGAACGTTCCGGCATATGTTAAGCCGGTTAAGGATTTATATTTACAGGTTCTTAACGGATTAAATGCTACACAGATGAAGCAGTTTTTCGGAATTGATGGTTTAGCATCCGGTTTATCTCAGGATAAGATAAACGGTTGTATTGATGCAATGTCAGGTTACACAAGTTCAGGTAGTGGAGTTAAACTTTCAGATGGTGTTACATTAAGTAAAATCTTAGAGGTTGCCGACAAAGGTGTAGCAGATAAGATAGAAGGAATTAATAATTTCTTTGGATTAAATTTAAGTATGTCACCTAGTGGAATGTTTAATGCAGGAATGATTTCAATTATTGTTGCACTTATTATTCCTATTTTATCAGGTTTATTCCAGTTTTTAAGTGTTCAGCTTTCACAGAAGCTTAATGGAGCTGCTATGGATTCAGCAGATAATCCAATGGCAAGTTCAATGAAGATAATGAACATTATGATGCCACTTATGTCAATATATATGTGCTGGATTTTATCAACAGGTATTGGTCTTTACTGGATGGCAGGTTCACTTATTATGATGTTACAACAGATATTTATTAATATCCACATGAAAAAAATAGATGTTAATGATATTATTGAGGCAAATAAGGAAAAGGCAGCTGCAAAGGCTGAAAAGCGTAAGCAGAAAGAAGGAATTTACAGAGATAAGGTTCTTGAAGCTTCAAAAACAAATACAAAGAACATTTCCGGTAATTCTAAGATAAGTGCTTCTGAGAAAGAAGAAAAAATCAGAAAAGCAAAGGAAGCTGCAGCAAATAAGCCAAATTCTATGGCATCTAAAGTGAATATGGTTAATGAGTATAATAAACGTAATGAAAAATAGAGGTAAAAATAATGGAATTTAAAGAATATAATGGAAAAAATGTTGACGAGGCAGTCACAAAAGCATGTGTAGAACTTGGTGTACCAACAGAAAAGTTAGAATATGAAGTTATAGAAAAGGGAAGTAACGGATTTTTAGGAATTGGTAGTAAACCTGCTGTAATAAAGGCAAGAAAGAATGCTTCTACAGAAGGTATTATCAGAGAATTTCTTGGCAAAGTATTCGAGGCAATGGAACTTACAGTTAAGGTTGACATTGACATAAAGGAAGAAGAAAAAGAAAACATTGCAAATATTAATGTTATTGGTGATGATGTTGGAATCCTTATTGGAAAAAGAGGACAGACTCTTGATTCATTACAGTATCTTGTAAGTTTAGTTGTAAATAAAGAAAGTGACAAGTTTATAAGAGTTAAGCTTGACACAGAAAATTATAGAGAAAGAAGAAAAGCAACCCTTGAAAATCTTGCAAAGAACATTGCAATTAAGGTTAAGAGAATAAGAAAACCGGTTGCTTTAGAGCCAATGAATCCATATGAAAGAAGAATCATTCATTCAGCTCTTCAGAATGACAGATATTGTACAACAAGAAGTGAGGGAGAAGAACCTTACAGACACGTAGTTGTTGTTTTGAAAAAATAATAACATGGAATTTTAAATGCTCTTCACATAAAGTGGAGGGCATTTTTCTTTTACTAAATTGTATATATGTGATATACTTTAAATTTAGTGAAGTTTAATTTAGAAAAGGTGTATTATGAAGATAACAGAGACTATTGCAGCGATATCTTCATCTGCCGGAAATTCAGGAATAGGTATAATAAGAATTAGCGGTGATGAGGCAATAGAAGTTGCAGACAGAGTTTTTAAATCCCATAAAAATATTAGGTTAAAGGATGTAGATTCTCATACGGTTCATTATGGACATATTGTTGATGGAGATAAAATTATAGATCAGGTTTTAGTTATTGTTTTAAAAAATCCACATTCTTATACCGGGGAAGATACGGTGGAAATTGATTGCCACGGCGGAATGCTTATACTTAAAAAGGTATTAGAACTGGTATTAAAGAACGGTGCTAAAGCTGCAGAACCGGGAGAATTCACAAAGAGAGCTTTTTTAAATGGAAAGCTGGATTTGTCTCAGGCAGAGGCAGTTATGGATTTAATAAATTCAAAGAATGATTTTGCCCTTGACAGTTCCATTAATCAGTTAAGGGGAAATATATCTGAGGAAATAAAGGAATTAAGAAGCAGCATAATATATCACATTGCTTTTATTGAGTCAGCATTAGATGATCCGGAGCATATCAGTTTAGATGGATATGAGGATGAAATAAATGAAATGTTAAATGATAATATTTTAAGAATAAAGAAGATGATTAAGTCCTTTGATAATGGAAAAATAATGAAGGAAGGAGTTAAAACTGTTATTCTTGGTAAGCCCAATGCAGGAAAATCATCACTTCTTAATTTAATGCTTGGTGAGGAAAGGGCTATTGTAACGGATATTGAGGGAACTACCCGTGATACTTTAGAGGAAAATATTAACCTTGGAGGAATAAGTCTTAAGATAATAGATACTGCAGGAATTAGAAATACTGATGATAAGGTGGAACAAATAGGTGTTAACAAAGCAAAGGATATGGCTAAGGATGCAGACCTTATTATTTTTGTGGCAGATGGTTCTAAAGAGTTAGATGATAATGACAGGGATATTATTAACATTATTGAAGATAAACCGGCTATTATATTAATAAATAAGTCAGATATTAACACGGTTATTGACATAGATGCCTTAAAAGAAAGTTCAAAAAGGGATGTAATACTTTTTTCAGCAAAGGAAGGTCATGGAATTGATGTACTTGAAGATAAAATTGAAAAGATGTTTTACTCAGGAAAAGTAACATACAATGACCAAATTTATATAACTAATGCAAGACATAAAGAAGCACTGGATAATGCATATGATAGTTTGTGTCGTGTAAAGGAATCAGTTGACGCAGGTATGCCGGAGGATTTTTATTCAATTGATTTAATGGATGCTTACGAAAGCTTGGGACTAATAATAGGGGAAAGTGTGGAAGATGACCTTGTAAATGAAATTTTTTCTAAATTTTGTATGGGAAAATAATTATTGGAGATAAAAAAATGCCGAATGTAGTTGAAAATTATGATGTTGTAATAATTGGTGCAGGTCATGCAGGATGTGAAGCGGCCTTAGCTTCAGCAAGACTTGGACTTAATACTATTGTTTTTACTGTAAGTGTTGACAGTATTGCTTTAATGCCATGCAATCCTAACATTGGAGGAACATCTAAAGGACATCTGGTAAGAGAACTAGATGCTTTAGGTGGTGAAATGGGTAAAAATATTGACAAGACTTTTATACAGTCAAAGATGCTTAATAAATCAAAGGGACCAGCAGTTCATTCCCTTAGAGCCCAGGCTGATAAGCAGGATTATACAAGAGAAATGCGCAAAACTCTTGAAAATACTGACAATTTAACAGTGCGACAAGGTGAAGTTGCGGAAATTATAGTGGAAGATGGTGTAATAAAGGGCGTAAAGACTGTATCCGGTGCAACTTATTACGCTAGATCAGTAGTTTTGGCTACAGGAGTTTATTTAAAAGCTAAGTGTATTTATGGGGATGTGTTCCAGTATACCGGCCCTAACGGACTTATGGCAGCTAATCATTTAACAGATTCTTTGATTAAGAATGGAATTAAAATGAGAAGATTTAAAACGGGAACCCCTGCAAGAGTGGATAAAAGAACTGTTGATTTTTCAAAAATGGAAGAGCAGTTTGGGGATGAAAGAGTAGTGCCGTTTTCATTTTCAACAGACCCTGAAAGTGTACAAAAGGAACAGGTTTCGTGTTGGCTTACTTACACTAATGAGGAAACTCATAAAATTATAAAAGAAAATATTAACCGTTCACCGTTATTTTCAGGAATGATAGAGGGTACCGGCCCAAGATATTGTCCATCAATTGAGGATAAAGTAGTTAAATTTGCAGATAAAAACAGACATCAGGTATTTATAGAGCCAGAGGGATTGTATACAAATGAAATGTACTTAGGTGGAATGTCATCATCATTGCCTGAGGATGTTCAATATGCAATGTATCATACAGTTCCCGGACTTGAAAATGCAAAAATAGTTAGAAATGCCTATGCAATAGAGTACGATTGTATAGAATATGGACAGTTGTTACCTAATTTGGAGTTTAAAAATATTAAGGGATTGTTTAGTGCAGGACAGTTTAACGGAAGTTCGGGATATGAGGAGGCAGCTGCTCAGGGAATTATTGCGGGAATTAATGCTGCACGTTTTGTTCAGAACAAGGAATCAATTATTTTGGACAGATCTCAGGCGTATATTGGAGTTTTAATTGATGATTTGGTAACTAAAGAGAGCCATGAACCTTATAGAATGATGACTTCCAGAGCAGAATACAGGTTATTGCTAAGACAGGATAACGCTGATTTGAGACTTACAAAGATTGGTTATGAAGTCGGATTGGTTTCTGAGGAAAGATATAAGTATGTTTGTGAGAAAGAAAAGTTAATTGAAGAAGAAGTTAAACGTTTGGAAAATTATAAGGTAGGTGCAGCAAGAGAAAATCAGGAGATATTAGAGAAACTTGGAACTACACCTCTTAAGACAGCTACAACTTTAGGGGAATTAATAAGAAGACCTGAGTTAAATTATGATTTAATAAAAGAGTTGGATAAAGATAGAAAAGAATTGCCTTATGATGTAATAGAACAGGTTAACATAAATATTAAATATAATGGTTATATTGAGAGACAAAAGAAGCAGGTAAAGAATTTTAAAAAATTGGAAAATAAAAAGATACCTGAAGATTTTGATTATAAAAAGGTAAAAAGTCTGCGCATAGAAGCCGTACAAAAGCTGGAGTTTTATAGACCTGTTAATATAGGACAGGCATCAAGAATTTCCGGAGTTTCACCGGCAGATATTTCGGTTTTGCTGATTTATATGGAACAAATGAACAGAAAACACTAGAATATTATGTAAACCGTAACTGGTTAATATAAATAAAATTATGTAAATCAATATGATTTAATGAAAATTAATGGAGGAATAGATGATTCAGGGGCGTAAATTGCTAGAACAGGGATTAATTCAATTAAATATTCAATTTACTGATAAACAGATTGAACAATTTATGAAATATTATGACTTGTTAATAGAAAAAAATAAGGTAATGAATCTTACTGCAATTACAGATTTAAATGAAGTAATGACAAAACATTTTTTAGACAGTGTTTTAATTTCAAATGTTTTAGATATGTCTGATTTTTATACATTAGTGGATGTGGGAACAGGTGCAGGTTTTCCGGGAATCCCTATTAAAATATTATTTCCTCATTTAAAAGTTACATTAATTGATTCTCTTAACAAAAGATTGAAATTTTTAGATGATGTTATAAGTGAACTGGAACTTGATGGAATTGAAACTGTACATGGACGTGCTGAAGATTTAGGAAATAATGATTTATACAGAGAAAAATATGATTTATGTGTTTCAAGGGCAGTGGCTAATTTATCTACTTTAAGTGAATATTGTATTCCTTTTATTAAGAAAGATGGTGTTTTTGCCAGTTATAAGGCATCAGACAGTGAAGAAGAAATAAATAATTCAAAAAACGCCATTAAAATATTAGGTGGAAGTATTAGTAAGGTATGTGAAACTGCTTTACCCGGCACAGAGGTAAAGAGAAATATAGTAATTATTAAAAAGGATAAATGTACATCAAAGAAATATCCAAGAAAAGCAGGTACTCCATCTAAGGAGCCATTATAATTGACTTATTTCTTTAATAAATGGAGGACATATGTTAGAAGAATATTTAAATAGTAGAAAACAAATGATGCTTGATAGAATAAATGAATATTCTGAATTGCTGGAACATAATAAAATTGAAAAAGAGGAAGCTTATAATAAGATAGATGAATTAAATTCTCTTATAGATGAGGCATCAGAAATATTTTCTTCAAAAGCCAGAATTGATAGTGAACATAAAAACAATGAAGTTAATAAAATTAAAGAGAAGATAGAATTAATAGAATGTGAAAATAATAATTTGAAAATTGAGATGGCAAAAGCATCAAAAGAATTAGTTGATATTCAAAATAGTATTAATGAATTCAAAAGTGATTATGTTTCACGTGAAACAAAGTATAAAAGAAGAAGACCTACAATTAAGAAGGAGGTTATGGATAAATTAAAACTTTGCAAGGACATTGTTTCTGTGGATAGCAAAAGAGCAGCAGTTGAATTAGATGAAATATTAAAATTATTATCGTAAGTACATAAAATATTGAGGATATGCCCTATGGTATATCCTTTTTTGATAATAATCCTTGTGTTATTATGTTTCACGTGAAACACAAATAAGAACAACATTTAGGTTAATATATGGCAAAATAGGCATATTTAAGGATTGTTTCACGTGAAACATTAAAAATAAAAAATATTTAGCACAAATTTGGAGATATGTTATGGAAAATCCTATTTACATATGATAAAATATATCAGCAGGAAACATAAGGAATACTAAAATTAATGAAAGGATAGAAGCCAATAGAAGATTGTGCAAATTTATTGGCTTTATATAGAGATAGGTAGGTTATATGGGTAGAATTATAGCTATTGCCAACCAAAAAGGTGGAGTTGGAAAAACAACGACATCTATTAATTTGTCTTCTTGTTTAGCAGATTTAGGAAAGAAAGTATTACTGGTTGATATTGATCCTCAGGGAAATGCAACAAGTGGGGTTGGAATTATTAAACAAAATTTAGAAAATACAGTTTATGAATTATTTCTTGATGAATGTACCATATCAGAGTGTTTAACAAAAAGCGTTGTGGATAATTTAAATGTACTTCCGTCAAATGTAAATTTGTCAGGTGCAGAAATTGATTTAATTGGAGTTGAAAACAGAGAATATATTTTGAAGAATGTTCTAGACCAGATAAAGGACTTGTATGATTATATTATAATTGATTGTCCTCCTTCATTAAATATATTAACAGTTAATGCTATGACTGCAGCTGATTCGGTAATTGTCCCTATTCAGTGTGAATATTATGCGTTAGAGGGACTGTCTCAGTTAATTCATACAATTAACCTGATTCAGGACAGACTTAATAATGACTTGGAAATTGACGGAATTGTATTCACAATGTATGATTCAAGAACAAATTTATCATCAGATGTAGTTGAAAATGTAAAAAGTAATGTACATATAAATATATATGATACAGTTATTCCAAGAAATGTAAGATTAGCAGAGGCACCAAGCTTTGGTCTTCCAATACATATGTATGATGGAAAGTCAGCAGGAGCTGTTGCATACAAGAATCTTGCTAAGGAAATAATAAAATAAAAATATTAATTATAAAGTTAAAATGATATTAATATATAAAAATCACAATAAAATTATCAAATATATATTATTATTATTATTATAACTAAAATGTAAAGGAAAAAGTATGGCAGTAAAAAAGAAAGGTTTAGGAAGAGGAATTGATTCGTTAATTCCTCAGACAGATACAGGTAATAAAAAAGAAAAGGTTAAGGAAAAGCCGGTTGTTAAAGAAGTAATAAAAGAGGTTGTAAAGGAAGTAAATGTTCCTGTTCCGGCTGAAACTATGATGAAAATTTCAGATATTGAGCCTAATAGAGATCAGCCACGTAAAAATTTTGACAAAGAGTCATTAGATGAACTGGCAGATTCTATCAGACAGTTTGGAATTATTCAGCCTATAGTTGTTCAGAAAAAGGATGATTATTATGAAATAATTGCAGGAGAAAGACGATGGAGAGCTGCAAAGCTGGCTAAAATAAAGGAAGTTCCCGTTATTGTAAAGGAGTATACTCCTCAGGAGGTAATGGAAATTGCCCTTATTGAAAATATTCAGAGAAGGGATTTAAATCCTATTGAAGAGGCACTTGCATATAGGAGTCTTATTAATGAATATAATCTTAAACAGGATGAACTGGCTAAAAGAGTTTCAAAGTCGAGAGCAGCTATAGCAAATTCCATGAGATTACTTAGATTAGCTGAACCGGTTCAAAATATGCTGGTGGAAGGTCAGATTTCAATGGGACATGCAAGGGCATTGCTGGCATTAGAATTAGAGGATTTACAGGTTGATGCTGCAAATACAATTATGGAAAGAGGCTTAAGCGTAAGAGATACAGAGAAGCTTGTAAAGTCAATTTTGAATCCAAAACAGTCAAAACTTCCAATTCCTAGCAGTGAAGAGGCTATATATTCAAAACTTTCCGATAAATTAAAGGAAATTATGGGTACAAAGGTTTCAATTAATCACAAAAAAGGCGGAAAAGGTAAGATTGAGATAGAATATTACTCTCAGGAAGAATTAGAGAGATTATTGGAATTATTTAATGGTATACAAAACTAAATTAATGTTATAAACTATAACTAATCTATAATCAGAAAAGGAGTTAGAAATGAACGATTATATATATATGGGAATAATAGTCGCAATGTTTGTAATATTTATTATTCTTCATATTAAACAAAATAACAAAATAAAGAGACTTATGAACAGATATGAGAAGTTTATGAAAGGAAAAAATGCTGAAAATCTTGCAGATGCAATAGAAGAGAATTTTCAGCAAATGGATAAACTGGAAATATCACATCAGAAAAATGAATTAAAGATGGAGCAGGCTCTTCAAAATATAACAACAACATTTCATAAGTTGGGAATTGTTAAGTATGATGCCTTTAAGGAAATGGGTGGTAATTTAAGTTTTGCTCTTTGTTTGTTAGATGATACAAACACCGGATTTATTTTAAACACCATGCATGGACGTGACAGTAGTTACAGTTACATAAAGGAAATTATAAAAGGTGAGGCGTACGCAACACTAGGTGAAGAAGAAAAGGAAGCTTTAGAAAAAGCAATTAATTCATAATTTAAACAAGAATGTGGTACAAAAATGCTACATTCTTTTTTTATTTTATAAAAAGTTGTAATTATATGAAAAGTGGGAGGTTCAGACTATATATTATGAGAAAAAAATAATAGTAATGAATATAGGCAATAAGTTTATAGGATATATTGAATGACCTCTCATAATTGGAAGATAGGGGAGTTGAAGTGTAGAAGAAAAATTTTTAAAAAAAAATGAAACTTTTTGGTACTTTGAATAGTCTAAATAATATAAAGAATAAAGGAGATAAAATTGAAAGAGAAAAAAGAAGATATAATTAGTAAACTTCTTATAAATAATTATGACAAATATTATCACATAGCATATAGTTATACACAAAATAAAAATGATGCACAGGATATAGTACAAGAAGGAGCATATAAGGCTATATATAATTCGGAAAAATTGCGTCAGGTAAAATATGCAGATACATGGATATGTAAAATTATTATAAATGAAGCAATTAGTTATATCAAAAAAAACAGGTTTAATTGGGATAAAGATATTGTAAGTGAAATGAAAGATGAAAAAGATATGTTTAAAATTGAAGACGATAAGATTGAATTGAAACAGGCGTTGGACAAATTAACAGATAAAGAAAGGGCTGTAATTGTATTAAGATATTTTGAAGAAATGAGTTTAAATGATGTTGCGTACATTTTAGGTGAAAACTTAAGTACAGTAAAAAGTAGAATATATAGGGCACTTGAAAAGTTAAAAGAGTATATGATAGTTAAATAGATTGTGATATGAAGGAGAAATTAAGATGGTAAATGATGAAATGTTAAAAAAACTAAAAGATCAATATATTGGAGTTGAAGTTCCTGATGATGAAAAAAATAAATTAAATGAAATTTTAGAGTATGCTAAGATAGATAGAAAAAGAAAAAGAAAAAAAGTTATAATTACAAGATGGATGATTTCTGTTGCTGCATTGTTGTTAGTTGTAATTATGCCAAATACAAATGAAACATTAGCATCATCTTTAAAAAATATACCTTTGGTGGGAAATATTTTTAGTGTAATAACAGTTAGAAAATATGATGAAGACAAAAATATCAAAATTAATATGGCAAAAATAGATTCTAATGGAGATATTAAAAATAAAAAAACAGTTGAAAAGTTAAACAATGATATAAAAAAATATACAAACAAGATAGTAAATCAATATAAAGTTGATTTAGGTTCAAGTGGATTTAGTGATTTATATATGGATTATAAAATTGTTATTAATAATGATAAGTGGTTTACAATAGCATTTACAATAAACGAAACCAGAGCAAGTGGATATGAATTTCATAGATATTACAATATAGATAAATCAAGTGGAAAAATTGTTAGTCTAAAAGATATATTTAAGGAAAAATCTGATTATATAAAGATTATAAGTAATGATATAAAACGACAAATGAAACAGCAAATGTTGACTAAAGACGTTGTATATTTTATTAAAGATAATGGTATTTCTACAGGATTTAAAGAAATCTCAGGTAATCAAAACTATTATATAAATAATGAGGGAAATATAGTAATAGCATTTGATGAGTACGAAGTAGGACCAGGATGTACAGGGGCACCTAAGTTTGTAATATCAAAAGATATAGTAAAAAAAATTTTAAATAATTAAGAAACATAAATATAAATGATGGAGATGAATAAGATGACAAGAAATGAAAAAAAACAAAGGAGAATAAGACAACTTAAAATACGTGTGATATCCACGTTATTAATATTGTGTTTAGTAATTGTAGCAGGTGGTTGCGCTTTAATAGAAAAAAATAAAGAGAGTAAAAAAGTTGTCAGAGTTAATGGTGGAGTTGTTGAAAAAACAAAGAATGTTGCAGATAACAGTGAAAATACTTCAACTGAAACAAAGGAAGAAACCAGTAAAACTGAAGAGGAAACAACAAAAGATAATAAAAGAGTAATTGATCCTAATAAACCTATGATTGCTTTAACCTTTGATGACGGACCGGGGGAGAGAACCCTGGAATTGTTGGAAACATTGGAAAAATACAATGTGAGAGCTTCATTTTTTATGTGTGGCACAAGTCTTTCCAGAAACGATATAAAGGTGGAAGAAATTTTAAAGAAAATGGATGAATTAGGATGTGACATGGGAAATCATACAATGGATCATCAGTCATTGCCAACATTATCCTCCCAAAAAATTAAATGGGAAGTGGAAGGGGTTAATGATTTAATTAAGAAACATGTAGGACATGGAGCTAAATTTGTGAGACCACCTTACGGAGCAGGAATCAGAGATAAGAAGGTAAGCAAATATGTAAAGGCACCTATGGTTTGCTGGTCTGTGGATACATTGGATTGGAAGACAAAAAGTAAAAAGGAAACAATAAGGTCTGTTATGAATGATGCTCATGATGGAGATATAGTGTTAATGCATGACATTCATGGATGGACAGTAGATGCAGTAAAAAAGATTATTCCAAAACTACTAAAAAAGGGATATCAGTTAGTTACAGTGTCTGAAATGGCAGAGGCTAAAGGCTGCAAACTGGAAAATGGAAAGCCATATTTTGAATTCTAATAGATATAAGAACCGTTATGTTAAATTAAAAACTTAGCATGGCGGTTTTTATATGCAAAAAATCAACCTGTCACAGGAGATAATTAACCTGTTGCCTAAATACTATTTACATTTATATAGTAATAAAATAAAATTCTAATTAGAAACAGAGAGGTTTAATTAGTAGGAAAGTTATATGAAGGTTATCATTGATATTGATGAAAATTGCATAGAAAACCAGGTAATAATAAAGTGTTCAAAATTTGACGAAAAAATTGCCATGCTTCAAAGAAATATAAGCAATAGTTTATCTGAAAACATTAAACTTGAGCTATATAAGGATCAGAAGGATTATTATATTGATATTGAGGACATTTTGTTTTTCCAGACAGAAGGAGACATGGTTAAGGCACATACAAGGGATGATATTTTTGACACAGGTTACAGACTTTATGAACTTGAGAAAATATTGCCATGGACATATTGTAGAATTTCAAAGTCTGCAATATTAAACGTAAAAAAGGTATATGCAATTACTAAAAATATAACTGCTTCAAGTGAAATAGAATTTAAAGACAGTCATAAACACGTATTTGTTTCACGAGGATATTTTAAACCTTTAAAAAGTAAATTAGATGAAATAAGGAGTAAAGAATAATGAAAAGAAAAAATATTTTCTGGGGAATAGCACTTATAGCTATTGCGGTAATATGGATAATAACCAAATTAGATATATTTCCCGGTGTGCAATTTGGAAAAATAGCGTTTACATTGCTGTGGGCAGCATGGCTTGTAAAGGGAATTTTGGATAGAGGGTTTTTCTCTATTTTTATGAGTATTGCCTTTCTTGGAATTGTATGGCAACATGAATTAAAAATAGAAAGTATCACTCCATGGCCGGTTGTAGGCTCGGCAATATTGTTAAGTATAGGATTTTCACTTATATTCGGAAACAAGGAAAGACGTAACTGGAAAAAGGCGTGTAAAAAAGGATATGACGAAAAAGATGGGTATGGAAATTTTACCTCAAGTCATGCAGAGGGAGAAAATATAGTTCACGTAACTAAATTTTCAGGGGCTGAAAAGTATATTGACTCTAAAAATTTAAAAAGTGTGGAAATTATAAATAAGTTTGGTGGTTGCGAAATTTATATGGATAAGGCAGTTCCGGCGGGCAATGAGGTTTACGTGAGAGTTGAATGTATGTGTGGCGGAGTTGAAATATATATTCCAAAAAGCTGGAAGGTTAAAAATCTTACAACAGCGACTTTAGGGGCATTGGATGAAACCGGGCACTATGAAGGAGATGCAGTAAATGATACTGTTGTTGTTTTATCAGGTACTATTAAATTAGGAGCAGTGGAAATAGTAAGGGTATAAAATAAAATGATTTTTAGCATAGAAAAAGCAGGGTTTCTACAAACTCTGCTTTTTTCAATGAAAATTTTAATATTCCACAACTGATATGAAACTTTTTAATATTTTTATTTCTTCAGGATTATTTTTTGCAATTCTTGCTGCGGCAACAATAGGAATCCAGTTTTGAACGTAACGCTTGCTTGTGCTTGTTGCTTCGCAGAATTTATCCAGATATGATTCTGCCAAATCAGGCATATTAATTTTCATCCACAAATATGTTCTGGCAACATCGGCACTGGCATTTCCCTGGGATGCATGATTCCAGTCAAGAACACAAGCCTCATCTTCATTAATAATAATATTATGAGGTGTTAAATTACCGTGGCACAATTTCCTATGACGTGGACAGGTGTTTAACATGTCAATAAGGTCTATTTTAAGATTTTTATCCAAGTTGGAAAACTTAATATAATCTGCAAATTTTTCCTTTTGGAATGGCAGTTTATCAAGTCTGTTTTTATGAATTGATGTTTGAATTTCAATCATTTTATCTAAATATTTATCAGCATTATCAGGGTCTGACTGTATCATGGAAAACAGGGTAGTACCCTTTATAATAGAAGATTTAAAATACCATTTTCCATCCATAACAGATACTTCTTCTATAGAAGGAACATTGATGCCTGTTGTTTCAACCATGGATGTAATAAAAGATTCCAAAAATACATCAGTTTTCTTATAATTTTTATTAAAAATCTTATAAGTATTATTTCCATCAGTATAAATACTGTTATTTCGTCTTTCGTTTACTAATTCAAGATTCATATGTTTTACCTTCTCCTAAATAAAATGTATTATTATAATGAAATTAAGAATAGTATAACATATATTGACGATGTTTGCCATAATCCTTGCAAAAATAGGAGGTTAGGGGTATAATCGAAATACCGTGAAAAGATTGTTAATAAGAGTCATTCCGTGTTAATAACACAAATAGAAAAGTGACTCGTAGGAGGAGAAATGTTAGATATAAAGTTATTGAGAAATAATTTTGATGAAGTTGCAAAGGCTTTATCTACAAGAAACGAAGATTTTGATTTAAGTCTTTTTAAGGACCTTGATGAAAAGAGAAGAAATCTTTTAAGTGAGGTTGAAGCATTAAAGGCTAAGCAGAATACTACATCTAAGTTGATTCCACAGTATAAGAAAGAGGGAAAAGATGTTGCACCTATTATGGCAGAAATGAAAGAAATTTCAGATAAGGTTAAGACATTAAACGCTGATTTAAGTAAAGCAGAAGAAGACTTAAACAACTATATGCTTACAATACCTAATATTCCTCATCCTTCTGTTCCGGCAGGAATGACAGATGAAGATAATGTAGAAATAAGAAAGTTCGGTGAGCCTACTCATTTTGATTTTGAGCCAAAGGCACATTGGGATTTAGGTGCGGATTTAGGAATACTTGATCCGGAAACAGCAGCTAAAATAAGCGGTTCAAGATTTACAGTATACAGAGATTTAGGTGCAAGACTTGAAAGAGCCATTGTAAACTTCTTCCTTGATACACACACATCAAAGCATGGTTATACAGAAGTATTTCCACCATTTATGGTTAGCCGTGAGAGCATGACAGGTACAGGACAGCTTCCTAAGTTTGAGGAAGATGCATATAAGGTACAGGGAGATGGAAAGGAATATTTCTTAGTTCCTACAGCAGAAGTTCCTGTAACTAATATGTATAGAAACCAGATTTTAGATGGCTCACAGCTTCCAATTAAGCACTGTGCATATACAGCATGTTTCAGAGCTGAAGCAGGTTCAGCAGGTAGAGACACAAGAGGACTTATAAGACAGCATCAGTTTAACAAGGTTGAGTTAGTTAAGTTCTGTAAGCCGGAAGATTCATATGATGAATTAGAGAAACTTACAAGAGATGCAGAAGATGTATTGCAGATGCTTGGACTTCCATACAGAGTTGTTAAGATTTGTATTGGAGATTTAGGATTTACAGCTGCAATGAAGTATGATATTGAAGTTTGGATGCCAAGCTACGGCAGATATGTTGAAATTTCAAGTTGCAGTAACTTTGAAACATTCCAGGCAAGACGTGCAAACATTAAGTACAAGGATAATGCAGGTGATAAAGCTGAATTTGTTCATACATTAAACGGAAGTGGCGTTGCAGCCGGAAGAACAACAGCAGCTATTTTGGAAAATTATCAGCAGGCAGATGGAAGTATTGTAATTCCTGAAGTTTTAAGACCTTACATGGGTGGACTTGAAAAAATAGAAGCAAAATAGTATTATATATACTGGTTAAAAAATAAAATGCCGGTTATGGATTACGGGTTTTTCCATAGTCTTAAGCCGGCACTTGTTCTCATAGTTAAATGGATATAACAAGTGCCTCCTAAGCACTAGTTGTGGGTTCGATTCCCGCTGGGAACATTATAAAATGCAGCAATGGTTGTAGATTCATTGCTGCATTTTATGTTAATACGTTTGTATGGAAGATAAATTTTCTGCACATTAATATACTTTTCCATTTGGACTACAAAAATTAAGATTAATTTGGAGAGATGAAACATGATTTATGATTTTAATTTTAAAATATTAATTTGTTTAATAATTTTATCGTTGATTTTAGTTGTATTGTGTAAAAAAATATTTAATAAGAATTTTAAAGAAACAAATGCTTTATTATTAATATGCTTTTATTTTATTTTGATAATTTATAAAACTCAGTTTCCAATCTTTATTAATAATGATGTTATGGAAACTGAATTAGGTGGAATAAAATTGGGTAGGGATGTTAATTTGATTCCTTTTAAAGATTTTGCTCATATGACAAGTTTATTGAATATTGTTATGTTTATTCCGATAGGATTTTTGCAGGGATTTGTAGTAAAGAATAATTGGAAAAAAACTATTATTGTGGGATTTATTTTAAGTCTTGTAGTCGAGAGTTCACAGCTGTTAGTGAATATGTTAATAGGATATAATTTTAGAACCTTTGATGTTAATGATTTAATTTTTAATACTATTGGAGCTTTAATAGGGTACTTAATATTATTTGGAATAATATCATTGTTAAAAAAGTAAAAAGTAGTGACAATAGAATCATTGAGTACATTAAATCAAGAGGATAAAAGTTGAGAAAATAAATTATGATATATTGAGGTGAATAAGATGAAATACATTATTAATACAAATATGTCTAAAGAACAGTGTATAGAATATACAAAAGAAAATCTGCCTAAATTAGGAAACTACAGAAAAGCCAATTTTTTTGGGAGAGTCAATAATAAGGGCTTTAAAATATCAATTAATGGAAGTACGGAATATTTTATTAGGCAAAATATCGCAAGACCGGTAAATGTGGGACGATTTGAAGAAACAGAAAATGGTGTGGTTATTCATGTTACACAAATGATATCATTACCATTTTTTGCAATGTGTTTAATGACATTTTTATTTTTGCTTTTTACTTTATTGACTATAATTTTAGATGGAATTGATGAAAGTAATATGGAAATAATAAAAACTGAAGGAATTACATCATTGTTTTTTTTGCTTTTTACGCTCATTATGATAGGCATATTTAAAGGTTATGAGAGAAAAGATATGGAAGAGGTAACCGAAATATATAGTGGAAAGTAAAATACAAAATTCACAATTATACATAGCTGATTTATAAAAGAAAATTTCACTGTAAGATGCGGGAGTGGAATTTAAAATTTTAATTTTGGGTGGTTATACCCAAAAACGTCGCAAGTTGAAATATTACTACAATCGTAGTATAATTATCTGATATAAAACTAAATATGGAGATTGATAATGGACTATATTGTAATGGATTTAGAGTGGAATCAAAATCCATATGGAAAAAGTAATTATTATCCGGACCTGCCATTTGAAATCATAGAAATTGGTGCAGTGAGAGTTAGTGAGGACAGAGAGATACTGGATTCTTACCAACAGGTTATAAGACCAAGAGTATATAAGAAACTTCATTATAAAATTCGGGAAATAACTCATTTTACTGAAGAAGAATTGAAGGAAGGAAAGGATTTCAAGAGAGCAATTATTGAATTTCTTGACTGGTGCGGAGATGATTATATGTTCTGTACATGGGGTTCTATGGATTTAACGGAACTCCAGAAGAATATGAAACATTACAGGTTAGAGAGAGTGCTGGATTTCCCATTATTTTTTGTGGATTTGCAGAAAATGTTTAGTTTGCGATATGACGATGGACATATGAAACGAACTCTCACAAGTGCTGTTGAATATTTGAAAATTGATGAGGATCATGAATTCCACCGGGCTTTGAGCGATGCCTATTACACGGCCAGAGTTATGCAGACCATGGACTTTGACAAATATAAGAACCGATTATCTATTGATACATTTTATTCACCTAGAATTAAGGAAGAAGAGATTTTCGTTAGGTTTGATGAGTATACCAAGTTAGTAACAAGGGAATTCCTTTCTAAAGAAGAAATGTTCGAAGATAAAGATGTAAGCGACATGAAATGTAATAAATGTGGCAAATATTTGAAAAAGGAACTGGATTGGTTTTCCGACTGTGGAAAGACTTATTATTGCTTAGGAAAATGTGCCGTGCATGGTTATGTCAGAGGAAAGATTAAGATAAAGAAAGTGGAAGATGACAGTTTCTTTGCAATTAAAATTATGAAATCCACTGACGAAGAAGGGGTGAAAAGCATTTACGACAAACAGGAATCTATTAGGGAAAAGAGACGTGAGAGAAGACAGAGGTCTCTGGATAAAGAAATCGTTATAGATGAGTTATGGGATGAAAATGAGGATGAAAATGAGGATGACGATTAAATAAAAAAGTAGCTGTATATCCGAAAAGGATAAGCAGCTATTTTTTTGTTTATTATTTAGTTTCCTTATAATTCTCCATAAGAGCTTCAAGTTCTGTTAAAAGACAATCAACTTTACCATAGAATGAATCGTTGTTCATAGGATCGTCGAATTTGTCACGGATTTCAGTTACCGCATCAATAACAGCATTAAGACGTTTCTTACCACTACCATTTAAGTAAAGCATATAACGGCTCTTTTCATTTTCCTGTGGAGTCATTTTCTTTAAAACAACCTGCATATTAGGTTTTTCTCCAATAAAACGGTATGTGATAGATGGAGAAGCATGGTTAAATAAATTCTGAAGATAGTAAATATCTCCTGTTTCATTGTAATATTTCCATGCAAATGTTTTTCTCATGGTCTGAGCTCCAATAGAGTTAAGTCCGATGCTATGTCCGGCTGCACGAAGAACTCTGTATGCCTGTTCTCTTGAAAGAGGCTTGTTAGAATTGTTATGTCCTAATATTAAGTAAGAATCCGGATCCTTACCTTCTGTGAAAGTATGGATTGTTTTCTTTAAATCTTCCGGAACTTTAAAAATGTTCTTAATGTTCTTTGTTCCAATTTCAACAGTTATTTCATCTTTGTCTCTTACATCCTTAACCTTAAATGAAAGAATGTCCTGAAGCTGAAGTCCTGTGCCTACACCAACTTCAAACATGATGTAGTACTTATAGTCAACTTCTTTAAGTGCGTTGCCAAATAGACGAAGTGTGTCTTCGTCCTTAATAGGTGCTACCCAATTCATAATATTAATACCTCCTAAATTAATAATCAGCGATTTCTATTTCGTTTATTCGCTCTTATTTTATTTAATCTTCTATGCTGCATAACAATGATTAATATTAAAATAACAACAATTATGATACCAATAATAATAGGCAGTAGAATTTTTGGTACCTTGAAGTTAGATTTCTTTGAATTATCACTATTTGCGGCTGCAGTTTTATTTTCAGTGCCTAAAGCGGTTGTGCTTTGTACACTTTCTGAACTTAAGTTTGTGGTTCCACTTTCAGCAACAGAAGTTGTAGATGACTCGTTTGGGGTATCTGCAACGGTATTAGTGTATTTAATACCAGCTGTTCCTACAGATTTTGAACCATATTTGTAAGTAATAGTTGCAAATTTATCATTAGAAATTCCAAAGGATATTTCAGATGTTAAATCTGCAAACTTTGCTTTTTTAGGAATAACCACACAGGCGGAATCATCTATGGAAATGCTGCTATTGTCGTTACAGAAAGGTGATTTCAAAGTAACACTTTCTGTATTTTTGAAACGGGAATCGTTTTGGGCAACATTAACCTTGTGAAAATTGTCAAAGCCGTAATCAAGCAAAGCCTTGGTGTCATAGTAAACATTGTTACCATTTGAGTTAAGCACAACTGTAATAAGAGTCATGCCGTTTCTCTCGGCAGAGGTAACAAGGGTTGTCCCAGACTGATTAGTAAATCCGGTTTTTCCACCAATAATTCCATCGTAGTAAAATCCGCTGTAGCGTCTAACCATTTTATGACGCTGGTAAGAATTAAAATTTTCTTTTCTTTTGTTATTCTTTTTAATTGTATATTCTGATGTGTTAATAACGTCTCTGAAAGTCTGATATTTAAGAGCATCACGCATTATCATAGCCATGCCATATGCCGTAACATAGTGATTTGGGTCATGAAGACCGTTGGCATTGGCAAAATGAACTCCTGTGGCACCGGCTTTTTCGGCACGCTCATTCATCATTTCAGCAAATTCCTTTGTGGAGCCGGCAATGTGTTCGCCAAGTGCAGTGGCAACTTCATTGGCGGATGTAAGCATTAATGCATATAAGCAGTCCTTAACAGATAACTTTTCACCAATTTGACAACCGGCATTGGCATCACCATATTCTAATCCGTTAATGGCATTTTTTGAAAAAACTACTGTTTCATCTAATTTGCAATTCTCTATTGTTAAAAGTGCCGTCATTATTTTTGTAATGCTGGCAGGATACATTTTTTTGTTACACTTTTTATCATATAAAATAGTACCTGTGGATGCATCAATTAATATAGCAGATTCACCGTATAAAGTAGGTGCCTTAGGCCAACTGGTGCTTGTCTTCTTAGGGGCTGCAGAAACATCTGCAATTCCTAATCCGGTGTTAGAATCAGTAATTGGGATAAAAATATTTCCTAGTACCAGCATCATAATAAGCAATGCTGATAAAAATTTTTTAAATCTATATGTAATCATTGTAATCTCCAAAATATAATCATATAAAATATATTTTACATAAAATAAAGGCAAAATGCAATTAATTTACAAAATATTTTTGATAAATCATATATTGAATAAAAAAATAATGATAAAAAAGTAGTGGAAATAAATAGTTGTATGTATATAATATTAACGTAGTAAAGGGTAAACTATAGTATAAGAATAATGAAAAACAGTAACTAATGAACAGTTAATATTGTCCAATGGTTACTGTTTTTTTTATTTAACCCTTGATTTTATAACCTTAAGTCTTGTAAATTCCTCACGTTCCTTTTCTTCCAAAGCATTTTCAATGGTTTTTACTAATGCTTCATAGCTTGGAATGGTTATATTCTTAAGGGCGTTGGCACGCTTTTGGGTTTTCTTGATATTGTAAGCAAGACGATAAGCGGCATTTTCAATCATGGAAAGTCTGATGGTTAAATCCTTAACCTTCTCAAAACAGGATTTTGCCATATCAAGGGATTCCGTAGTGCCATAAAAAGAATATACGGGGTTTCGGATTTCTTCCTTATGTCTTACAAGAGGGATTTCCGTACCCATAACACTTCTTGATTTTATCCTTATGTCATTCTCAGGAGTAACGTTAAAAGCAAAAGTTTCCACGTTTTTAATTCCCAGTTCAATATTTGCCTTTTCAAGAGTGCTATAGGCTTCCTTAAAGGTCATGTCAATTTCTGTTTGAATACCTTTTGCTTTTTCGTTAAGATCCATTATTTCACGAATGAGAATATTTCTTTTTTTGTCCATTAGCTCAAATCCCTGTTTTGCAAGGGTAAGGGAGCTTTTTGCGGACATCAAATTACCTTTTGTAGGTACTGTGTTTAAATTCATAATAAACCCACTCCTATTTTAGTAAGTGTATAATTACCAAAAGTGGTGTAATCACATTTAGCAATTTAAGTGGAAAAACTTTAATTTTCTCCAAATGCATCATAGTATTTATCCAGTATCTTTGTGTCAATTCTATCAAGTTCTTCTTTAGGAAGAATATGAAGAAGCTTCCAGCCAAGATTTAATGTTTCAATAATATTTCTGTTTACTCCAAGACCCTGACCTACAAATTCAGTCTCAAAGGCTTTACCAAATTCAAGGTATTTCTTATCTGTTGGAGATAATTCATCTTCACCGATAACTGAAGCAAGAGCTCTGGCATCACCTACTTTGGCGTAAGCCGAAAACAGCTGGTTTGCAACATCCTGATGATCATCCCTTGTAAATCCTTCACCGATACCGTCCTTCATAAGTCTTGAAAGAGACGGAAGAACATTAATAGGAGGATAAATTCCCTGCCCATTTAATGAACGGTCTAAAGTAATCTGACCTTCCGTAATATATCCTGTAAGGTCAGGAATTGGATGAGTAATATCATCATTTGGCATTGTAAGAATCGGAATCTGGGTTACGGAACCTTTGGCACCTTTAATAATGCCGGCACGTTCATAAATTGTAGCAAGTTCACTGTACAAATATCCCGGGTAACCTTTTCTTGAAGGAATTTCACCTTTAGAAGAAGATACCTCACGCATGGCTTCTGCATAGGTTGTCATATCAGTAAGAATTACAAGAATATGCATATCTTTTTCGTAGGCAAGATATTCTGCAACTGTCAGGGCAACCTTAGGGGTAATAAGACGTTCTACAACAGGGTCATTCGCCATGTTAAGGAACATAACGGTATGTTCTAAGGCACCGGATTCCTCAAAAGACTTTTTGAAAAAGTCAGCAACGTCATTTTTTACGCCCATGGCAGCAAACACAATGGCAAACTTTTCATCACTGTCTCCTAAGGAAGACTGATTTACCAATTGGGCTGCAAGCTGGTCATGTGGAAGTCCATTGCCGGAAAAAATAGGCAGCTTCTGTCCACGAATCAATGTGGTAAGTCCGTCTATGGCGGAAATACCGGTTCTTATATAGTTTCTGGGATATTCACGGCTTACCGGATTTAAAGGTTTGCCGTTTACATCACGCTTTTCGCCATTGATAGGTGAAAGACCGTCAATAGGGCGGCCAATACCGTTAAAAGTACGTCCTAAAATGTCAGGAGAAAGGGCAATTTCCATAGGGTGTCCCGTAAGCTTAGTATGGGTATTGGTAAGAGACATACCCTCCGAGCCTTCAAAAACCTGAATTATTGCCTTATCCTCATATATTTCAATAATACGTCCAAGACGTTTTTCCTCACCATCATTAATGGAAAATTCAACAATTTCGTCAAAAGCCGCATCCTTTACACCTTCTAATGCAACAAGCGGTCCATTAATTTCACTTAATCCTAAATATTCTATAGCCATATGGTACCCTCCTTATGCATTCTCTTCCATTATTTCTGAATAGAAGTTATTAATAGCGGTTGTATAATCATCAAACATACCTAATTTATCATTAGGAACATCATATTTTATGGCAATAACCTTTTCAAAAATCTTATTTTCCTTTAAAACTGACATTGGTATGCCGTATGAAATAAGACTTGATGCCTTGTCATATAAATAAAGTATGGTTTTCATCATAAGTAGCTGTTTTTTCAGCGGAACGCAGGTATCCTGGTCATGAAATGCATTCTGCTGTAAAAATCCCAGTCTTATAACTCTTGCAATTTCCAAAGTAAGTTTCTGGTCATCCGGCAAAACGTCACTACCAATAAGCTTTACAATTTCCATTAAAGAACTTTCCTGATTAAGCAGGGCAAGTATTTTAGCTCTGCATTCGGTAAAATCAGGGCCTACATTTGTGTTGTACCAGTTGGCAAGTTCATCCACATATTCACTGTAGCTGGTAAGCCAGTGAATGGCCGGGAAATGTCTTGCGTAGGCAAGGGATTTGTCAAGACCCCAGAAACAACGTACGAAACGTTTGGTATTTTGTGTAACCGGTTCCGAAAAATCACCACCCTGAGGTGAAACTGCGCCAATAATACTAATGGAACCTTCAGTTCCGTTAAGGTTTTCCATATAACCGGCTCTTTCGTAGAATGCCGAAAGACGGCTGGCAAGATATGCCGGGAAACCTTCCTCAGCAGGCATTTCCTCCAAACGTCCTGATAACTCACGGAGAGCCTCAGCCCATCTGGATGTGGAATCAGCCATAATTGCAACGTGATATCCCATATCCCTGTAATATTCTGCAAGAGTAATACCTGTATAAATAGAAGCCTCTCTGGCTGCAACAGGCATATTACTTGTATTTGCAATAAGTGTTGTTCTATCCATTAAAGGATTGCCGGATTTCGGGTCGATAAGTTCTGAAAATTCCTCAAGAACCTGAGTCATTTCATTACCACGCTCACCGCATCCGATATAAATAATAATATCTGCATCAGCCCACTTGGCAATCTGATGCTGGTTCATGGTTTTTCCGGTACCAAAACCTCCCGGAATGGCAGCAGTACCGCCTTTTGCCAATGGGAATAATGTGTCCATAATTCTCTGACCTGTAACAAGAGGCTGTGTTGTTCCATAGCGCTTTGCAATAGGTCGTGGCTGTCTGATAGGCCATTTCTGGGTAAGAGAAAGGTCTACAATAGCTCCATTTTCTTTCTTTATAGTAACGATGGTGTCGTTAATGGTATATTCACCATCTTCAGCCACATCAATAACTGTTCCTTCTATGTATGGAGGAACCATTGATTTGTGGACAATAGCCCGGGTTTCCTGAGTTTCCGCAATGATTGTACCGCCGGAAACATATTCTCCCACGGAAACCTTAATCTGAACCTTCCATTTCTTTTTAGTATCAAGGGAATCTACACTGACACCTCTTGAAATAAAGGCTCCTGACTGTTTTTCTATTTCACTTAAAGGTCTTTCAATACCATCAAAAATATTATCAAGTATGCCGGGAGCCAGTGTAACGAAAATAGCACTGTCAGTACCATACACCAATTCTCCGGGTTTAAGACCACTGGTTTCTTCGTATACCTGAATTGTAGTCATTTCTGAAGTAAGTCCGATTACCTCACCAACTAATCTTTCAGAACTAACGTAAACCATTTCGCCCATTTTAAAGTCTGTTTTTCCTTTAATATAAACGACAGGCCCGTTAATGCCATATATAATACCTGTTTTTTCCAATTGGCTGCCTCCTACAATGTAATTGCGAATTTTTCCTGTTCTTCCATAAGCTTTGTCTTAAAAGAATAGTCTATCAGAATATTTTTATCAGGAATAATGCTTCTTGTGCCTCCAAGAAAATCCTTATCATAAACCTGTATATTGCAGTTAAAATCTGATTTTAATTCATCAAGTAAAGCTGAGTCATTTGAATCAATATAAACCGTAAGCTCAGAATCACCATATTCATCTAAAACAGACTGTATCTGATGCTTAATGTTTGCAATGTATTCAGGAGTAGTTCTGTAATCAGCAATTTTTTTACGGACAATGTCAAAAACTTTAACTTTAATTTCAGACTGTTTTTTTGTTAAATCCTTTTTTATTGCCATTTGGGAAGACGCAAGCTGCTTTTTGCAATCAGACTTAACCTGATTAATTCTTGCACGCTTTGATTCTTCTGCAAGTCGTTTAGAATTGTCCTTATAGACCTCTAAATCATCGTCTAAGGATTTTTTGTAGCTGCTTAATGATTCAGCACTTTGATTATTGGCACTTTCAAGAGAAATCATTCTGAAGTGTTCCATCTTTTCTTCTATAGTCATTGGCGCCACATCCTTTCTAAAGTTTTATTCCAATAGCTTCATTAATGTAATTGGTAATGAAGTTAGGTTGTCTTCCTGAACCGTGACGGTCAGGAATTTCCACTAATAGAGGGCGTTTCCTGTTAAGCTTGATATCATCAATTATTTCAGGAATTTCAAAACTTAATTTTTCCGTAATAAGCAGAATACCGAGATGTTTGTCTTCTAAAATCTTTTCAACTGCCTGTTTTGTCTCTTTGCGACCATGTACAACTTCACCTTCAACACCGGCAAGGCGCATGCCTGTTAAAGTGTCCACATTATCGCTAATTAAATACATTTTCATATACGCCTCCAAAAACGTTATTTATGCAACGTGTGTTAAAATAAGGAAAGCAACGATAAATCCCCAAAGAGCAATACCTTCTGCAAGGGCTACAAAGATAAGGGCTTTACCGAAAATGCTTGAATCTTCGCTTAATGCACCAAGAGCTGCACTGGCTGAGCTTGCAACGGCATAACCTGAACCTATACATGAAAGTCCAATGGCAAGGCCGGCAGCAATAAGGCCGATACCACTTGAAATAGTAGAATCTGAAGCTACTTTAGCACTGGCAGTGTTTGTGAATAAGAAAACAGTTGCAAAAAGAAATACGCTAAAGAATGTAATGCAGTTAGTAAGCATTGTTCTTTTAAAACGACCTTTACTCTGCTCACCTACAAAATAAACAATAATTGGAAGTACAATTGTAAGTACTAAAGCTACTAAAAATAAAATACTAATTAACATGTTAATTTCCTCCTGGTTTTTATGTTTTTATTTATTATTCTTCCTAAATGGAACAAATTCACGTCCGCTTCCATCATAAAAACGTCCGAAAATTTCATAATATTCAAGACGGAGTACCTGTATTCCAACAACAAGTCCCTCCATACCTAAAACAATAATGTTTCCAATAATGACTACAAGTATATTTGGCATGCCGCCATTTTCCGCACCGGCTAAGGTCATAACAACCTCCATCATGGCTGCGTGGCTTATGGCAAAAACTCCGATACGCAAAAAGGATAGAGCATTTGACAAATAAGTTATAAGGTAGTCAAACAATTCAAAAAACGCTGTTGCCGCAAAAATTCCTGCCGATTCATCTATAGGCTTTTTCTTTGCAATTAAATTCTTAAGAGGTTCCTCAAAGAATATTAAAGCAAGGGGAACAACAAACATTATTATAAGTAACACTGTTCCCGGCAACGGCTTTCCTGTCATGTAAAGTAAAATAACTGCTATAACGCTGGCGTAAAAGATAAAACCGGTTACGGCATTAGGCCCAAACAATGCCTTGCCAAGGTTTTTCTGCTTTATGGCATTGGCAATATTAAGCACCATGGTGGTTAATATAACAAATGAACCAAAGAGAAATGCTGCTACAAGAACAATATTAATTTCTCCTAAAAACGGTAGCGTTACCATGGATTTAAGAGGGCTTATGACGGAATCAAACTCAAATCCGAAAAAGCTTCCAAACAGGGCACCGAATATACAGGAGCTTACTCCTGCGGCACAGACAATTCCTGCCAAATCCATTTTTTTAACTTTGTATAAAATAGCTCCACCAATAAAAAGGCATAGCCCCTGACCTAAATCACCAAACATTATGCCGAAAATAAAGGCATAGGTTATGGTTAAAAATAAAGTAGGGTCAAATTCGTTGTAAGCCGGAAGTCCGTACATTTTTACAAACAATTCAAAAGGCTTTACAATTTTTAAATTCTTCAATTTTGTTGGTGGCTTGGTTTTATGCTCCGTGACATCATCGCTGACAATGCACACAACATTTACATCGTCGTCGGTTTCCTTCTGGAGTTTTTTTGCCTCCTTAGTTGCCATCCATCCACATAAAACCTGAAAATTCACACCGGATTCCCTTGTAACCGCTGATAATTTCCTTACGTCAAAATTACTATATGCAGTTTCTATTCGTCTGATAGCGGAAACAAGTTTAGTTTTGCTTTCTTCAATAACGTCGTTTATGGAATCTTCCTTTGCCTGAACCTGCTTTTGCAAATCTTCTTTCTGACTTAAAATATTTTCACATTCCTTGTCAGGAAAATCCTTATATTTTTTTGCAATGGCAATTTCATCAAAATTTATGTTCTTAAAATCTTTTGCAACTTCTTCAAAATATTCATTAGGTGCAAAAAATACCCCGTAAACATATTCCGTTTCTGCTAAAGTAGTAATAAAAATTGCGTTAATATCAGGGTCAAGGTACGACTCAAACTTATCAAAATTGACTTTTGGAATTTTGCCAAAACGGTATTTGAAAAAATCCATATCATAAATTCCCTTTAATGTGTAATTAAGCCCTTTAAATGGGGCAAGGGAGTTGAAGTCGGCATCAAGAGCCTGAATCTGAGTATTAAGTTTTGAAATCTCATCCTCTATGTCTGAAAGCCTGTCATCAATTTTATCTATAAAGCCTTCAGCACTTTTAATACTGATATTTTCAATTTTTACCTTTTCAGGGTTCTTCACAAGTCCCATAAGTTCGTGACTTTTGTTAAGGGCATCCTTAAAAGGATTTTCCTCGTTGTAAGTGGTGAACTGGTCGGAAGAACTAAATTCTGCCAAAGCATTTTCTAAGTGAATATCATGCTTACTTAAATAGTGGGTTACGAGATAATCGATTTCATTTTTGGGACCGGCTAAAGTCACAAAACTCATTTTTTCAATCATTACAAAACCCCTTTCTTTTGATTAATGTATCGGGTAATGACTTCCGGAGAATATCCGTATCTTATGCACTCCATTGCCGTTACTACCTTTGCAACCTCCAAATTTTTTAGGTGGAAGTATGCATTTATAGCTGCTAAGGAGTATGGAGCAGTTCGGAAATCTTCCATATATATAGTATTTAAAATTCCACCAAACTGGGATTCCATTGATTCTCCCGGCTCAAACCCGTAAGTACGTCCGTAATAGCTCCTGTTTACTAACTCAAAAAATACCTCGTTATTTTCAGCTTCTACCATGGCTTTTATGTCGTTTCTCTCAATATTGTGATAAATGGGTATCAGAAACGAATAAATCTGGGAATCTGTTACCGTGTAGTATTTTTTGCAGCGGTAAATCCAGAGAATGTTTAACAAATCCACCTGAGAACCGAAGGAATCCAGGAAGTATTTGCATTCACCCTTTGGAATAAATTTATTTTTGTTGTCCCACACATAATTGAAAAAGAAAAGGTCTAAGGACATTTCGTAATCAAAAAGTGTAGGGCTGTCAAGTTCGTAAACCTTTCTAATTGTTTTTTCATAAACAGAGCCTGAAAGATTGTTTGCAAATTCCTCCATGTTGGAGGAGTTTATAAGATTATCTATGTCAAGCTTTGAATGTCGCTTGAAATGTTTATCAACAAGGACAGGAATAGTTGAATTTCTGCTGTCCATAATATTTCGCATGGATGCCTTTAAAGTGGCAATTTCGTATTTCATAAAATAAAATTCCAAATATCGTTTTTGCATGTTTCCGGCAAAATGGAATATCTTAGAAAAATCATAGTATGTTGAAAAGGTCATGCGGCTTTCCACATCTCCACGATGGGCTGTGGAAGCATCTAAATCCGACAAAACATCTGCATATGATGGAAAGGTTTGCAGATAACTGATTAAATCAGGAACGGTTTTTAAGTTTGCAATCTCATCATATTCAGACTGGGAAATAAGACCTTTTTTCATTGCCCTTATTTTGGTAGTCATGCCACTGTAAGCCACTAATTTTCCGTTTCTCATAGGCTCACTCCTTTATAATGTTGTTAAATATACCTTCCGCTAAGGCTTCACCCTTTGATGCAAAGAGATTGTTTAACTTTTCTATATCCTTTAAACATTCCTTTTGGCATTTATCTATTTCTATTTCGTTTTCTTTATTTAACTGTTCTTTATATTCATTAACACAGGAGTCCACATCCATTTGAAGTTCCCGGTCGTATTGCTTTTTTTGCTGATTAATATAATCTGCATACTTTGCTTTTTCATTAAGCGATTGTTGCATAATTTTAGCTGAAGCTGAATCAATTTCTGCCAATTCGTTTATGATTTTGTTAATATCCTGACTCATGTGCAGCCTCCTTCATTTTAAGTTATATTGTTTTATGTCATATAATCTTATACCATATGTTTTTATGTTGTGAGATTTTTATATCATATGGTTTTGGGCATAAAACAGAGTGGCACTAAAAATACATTTGCCCCTCTATTATACTATTATCCTTAAATAATAATTAATAATACATTTAACAAAATATGTAGTAAAGATAATAGACAAAAAGCCCCGGTGACAATCTTACCGAGACTTACACATCAAGGGCAGATTTGCTCAAATACCCTTTCTTAGACTTTAAGTCTACTTTAACACTTTTTGTAAAAATTACAATAAAAACTTGAAAAAATTAATGAAACCAATTAGAATTTTTCATTATAATAAGTGATTAGTTAATATCTATATCAGGCAAATAAATTTATGTATTTTACAGATTGGAGACAGGCATGAGATTAAGAAATGTACCGGGATCAAGGGAAGCTATTGCAGAAAGCAATTTAGCAATAAATGAACCACAGGTTTTAAAAGGAAAATGGAATGAAGAGTTTGGAAATAATAATCCCATAAGAATAGAAATAGGAATGGGCAAGGGTAGGTTTATTACACAGTTAGCCCTTGAAAATCCGGATATTAATTATGTAGGAATTGAGAAGTATTCCAGCGTTTTGATTAGAGCAATTGAAAAGTGCCAGGATATAGAGGTACCAAATCTCCGTTTTATAAGAATGGAGGCGGAGTATATTTGTGATGTATTTAATAAGGAAGAAGTTGATAGAATATATCTGAATTTTTCAGATCCGTGGCCGAAGGACAGACATGCAAAAAGAAGACTTACGTCAAAGCAGTTTTTCGAGAGATATGATAATATTCTAAAAAAAGACGGAGTGGTGGAATTTAAGACAGATAATGATTTGCTTTTCCAGTTTTCCTTAGAGCAGGTGCCGGAGGCAGGATGGAATCTGGTAGCACAGACATGGGACCTTCATAATGATAGCGAAATGGTTAAAGGAAATGTAATGACGGAATATGAAAGCAAGTTTTCTCAAATGGGAAATCCTATACACAAGCTGGTGGCTAACAGGTAGACGGGCAAGCCGGTGGCTAATGGGTAGAAAGGGAAAATGGCAGAAAATAGGTATGTGGGGCGGTTGAAAAGTTCGAATTGAGAAATTCAACTGTACAAGTATAGGTAAACCCCGGTGGAAATAGTCGTATGGGGCGGTTGGAAAGTTTGAATTGAGAAATTCAACTGTACATAAATCATTTGGATGCTGTGAGAGAAATATAATCTGAAAATAAACCAGGAAAAGATTGATTTCATAAGAAATTCCCGGTAGGAAATATGCCTTCATCGGCTGAAGGAGATGAAATAAACCAGGAAAAGATTGATTTCATAAGAAATTCCCGGTAGGAATTATGCCTGCATCGGCTATATGAAAAAAGGCGGTTGAATTGTAAAAAAATTACAATCCAACTGCCACAATCTACAAGTTCACAATCTACAAGTTCACAATCTACCAAGTCTTACATCCCCCGGCTTCTTGTATCATTATCTGTATTTTAATCTTCCGATTTAGTTTCTTCCTTATTATTATTCTTGTTCTTATCCTTATCCTTCCCTTTGCGGACCTTTTCATTTTTAATAACCGGCAAATTAATATTTTTCTCGGCAAGTTTCTCGTTTACATGGTCTTCCATTAATCCGGTAATAACGGCAACACAAGGAACACCAAGCAACATACCGGGAACACCTGCAAGCCATCCACCTAAAGTAATGGCAAATATTATCCACAGCGGACGCATACCTGTGGAATCTCCCAGAATTTTTGGACCAATAACATTTCCGTCAAGCTGCTGAATAACAATAATCAGTATGCCAAATATGAGACCGCTTTGAAGAGAGTAAATGCACAAAAGAAGGGCACTTGGAATTCCCCCAAGGAAAGGGCCAAAGTATGGAATCATATTGGTAATGCACACAATGATACTTACTAAAAGGGCACACTCGGCAAAACCGGAAACATTAAAAAGGCTGATTATTATCATACTAATAAAAGTTAAAATCCCGATAATAAGGGAATCAATCATTTTGCCATCAAAAAAGTCCATGAAAATTCTTAGAGACCTTTTAATAATATTCCATATCTTGTTGGCACGCTCATATTTAAAAGTAGCAAAAACAATACGTTTAATTCCACGTATCTGCATTTTCTTATCAATAAGAAGATAGCAGGAAACGATAATTGCAACAATAAGATTAAATACAAATTTAATAACAGTAACACCGGTTACAACAATGGTAGTGGTGATATTTTTTATAAAATCACTAAGAAAACTTTGTAGAGTTGAATCGGCACTGGTTATGGTATCCTGTATATATTTAAGATCCAAATCCGGGTACTTTTCCGATAGTCTGTTTAAAAAGTCCATAATGGAATTAGCCCATGAAGGCATTTTCTCCAAAAGCTGGTTCAAACTGTCAATTAATTCAGGAATAAGAACAGTAAGTCCCAAAGCTGTTGCGCTTAAAACAATGCCATAAGATACAAAAATTGCCAACATTCTGTTTAAAGCATCATTTTTTATATGGAAAAACTTTTTGAATACCTTTTTTCGCATCCAGGAAACTAACGGATTAATAAGGAAAGCAATAAGTATTCCTATTAAAAAAGGTGACATGGCAGATAAGAAGGCGTTGAGAGTGGCTGAAGTTGACTCCCAAAAGAAAACGGCACGCACTAAAACTGCCATAATAAATACAGATACGATGCAGTAAATTGCAATGGTAAAATATCTGCTGTTGACTTCAAATTTATTTTTTTTATTGTCCATAAAACTTTTTCTCCTAAAAGCATAAATTCATAATTATAAGTGCCTATTTGAACATTATAAATAGTATAAAAATAAAAAACAATAATTATAGGAAGAAATATTTGCTAAGAAATAAAAAAACTTAAAAAATTCGTAAAAGTAAGACGATTAAATTTTAAGGAGACACACGTGTGTACCTATGAAGGAATATAATTAGGGCATAAAATCAAAGGAGGAAAGAAATAATGAAAAAATGTCCAAAATGTGGAAAGGAAGTAATGGATAACATTAACGTGTGCACAGCTTGCGGAGCAAAAATAACAGAAAGCAAAGTTAAGGTGGAAAAGAAGGAGGCAGCTCCGGCTTACGGTGTTATCACGGGGATTTTAGCCATAGCAGGCATTTACCTGATAGCAAATGTATGGTCACTTTTAGGAGCGTTGGTGTATTTTGTGGGCTTTGGGATGGCATTATCAGAAATTAAAAAAGACAAGGATTTTTCAGATAAGAATTTCGGAGATTTTGCAAAAAAAAGTTTTAAAAAACAGAACATTCTGAAAAAAGGAATCCCTGCAATAGTGGTTGTAATAATGCCATTGGTAGTAGCTTATGGAATTTACGGATGGATTATATTGGATTCCGTAAGAACAGCACAGCATATAACAGATTTGATAATGTAGGGAAGGTGAAAAAATGGGATTGTTTGGAAACGACAAAATAGATGGAATGTTTGAAAAAGCCAAGGAAACATTAAAAGACGCTACCGACAAATCAAAGAAAGCCTTTGCGGAATCCTCGGAGCAGATGAAACAGCATAATGCAGAGAGTAAAAACATGAAGGCACCTGTGGAGGGAGCAATAATCCGCTATGGCGTTACATATAATGGAGGTTTGGCAAAATATCCTAAGGCTCAGTCAGGGGAGATAGGGTTAAATGTTTTGGAGGACTGTTTTTATTTGAAACCTACAATGACAACGGTGGAGTGGTTTGAGGAAATGGCAATTCCATACGAAAAAATAAAAAAACTTGAAATTGTAGAAAGAAAAATAAGCAATGCAGAATGGCTTTTAAGTAGTTCACGTTCTGATATGAAAGCCATGGAGCAAAAAAATAACATTGAAATATCCTACATAGACAGCGATAACAAGAATCAGTTAATACGTTTGGAAATGCTAACGGGAGTAAGTATATACGGACAGGCTGGAAAATGCGTGGAATTTATGGACGTGCTAAGGCAAAACGACATTCCGGACAAATTCATAAAGGAAACAACCCCAAATACCACGGAAGCACAGGTGGATGTACTAGGGCAGATAGAAAAATTATCTGAATTAAAAGAAAAGGGGATATTAAGTGATGAAGAATTTAATAGCAAGAAGGAGGAATTGTTGAAAAAGCTGTAATAACCGTTAAAAAATTGGAAATAATAACTGCTAAATGAGAAAATAACAGTGATTTTTTGTGGCAAATCACAAAAAAGAAAATAAAATGAAGAAAATGTAAAAAATTACTTGAAATTATTAAAAAACTGTTATATAATAGCATTCGTTCCGTTAAAGAACAAAGACATAGGTTTTGCGCCTCTAGCTCATTTGGTAGAGCACCTGACTCTTAATCAGGGTGTGCAGGGTTCGAGCCCCTGGAGGCGCACTTGCGGGTACCGTTTCGGACATTAAATTGCCTGGGGTGGTACTTTTTTTGTGCGTTAGCAATGAGTCACGTAAAATGGAAAGAATAAAATTTGGCGAAAGCTTGCTTTCATGCCGAATTTTATTCTTTTTATTTTATGCGGCGAATGCTGCATCAGCGAGATGAAGCAAAGCGTAATCGAGCTGTATGTGACTCATTCAAGTAAATCATTCAATTCTGAAAATAGCTACCAATCAACATATTTCAGTTTTAAAATCATTATTAAAGAATTAATGTGACAACAACATCAATATTAAAAAATATCAATAAAAATCAGATAAAAATGGAAGGAAAAAGTATAAGGGATTGATTTTTATATTACTTACATATGGAATTGTATTTTCGTTATGCGTTGCATATAGAAATAGTGTTTTGAAAAAAGACATTTTTCAAATTGGTAATTGGATTAAAAATATATTTATTAGAGTAATTAGATTAATTAAAAAAGCATATAACATTGTCGGATTGGAAATAAATTGTAATATAGGTAACAAAAACATGGCAGACGGTGTGAAAATATTGGCATATGTTGGAATAACAATAATGCTTTTGTTGATCGTTATGTTAATAATGGTTTTAGTTATAAAAATCGTAAAGCTGATTAGAAATAAAGTATTAGATAGAAACGCAGCTATAGTTGTATTAACAGAATTACTGGCAATAATTATTTTTGGAGATGTAATAAATAATTTATGGAAAATCAATTTAGTTATGGGTGCAATGGTTGTGTTGGTGATTTATGCCATTATAAAAGTGATGGTGAATGTTGAAGATATAGTTAGAAGAAATTATGTGCTGATATTAATAAGTGGGGGGATTGGAGTTGCGTTAGTTGTTTTTATGTTAGCAAAAGAATACATTAAATAAATTATTTGCATAATTAGACAAATTTGAGTTTTATTGTATTCTCTGTTACAATACAGAATTGTAATCTAAAAATACTGGTTGGGGGTGAAATCAATGATAGTGAATATTGCAGTGTGTGATGATAAACAGGCATCTTTAGATATTATTCAGAAAGAATTGGTTAAAGCTGCAAATAATTTAAACATTACAATAGAAACTTATCTTTATATGGATGGGAATGAAGTGGTAGATTTGATTTGTAACAGCAAAGAAGACTTTGACATTTTATTTTTAGACATAGACATGCCAAATATTTCCGGTCTTGAAGTCGCAAAAAAAATACGAAATGCAGGGTCTGATATTATACTTATTTTTATTTCCGCACATGAACAGTATGTGTTTGAATCTATTGATTATAATCCATTCAAATATATTAGGAAAAATAAAATAGAAGAAGAAATTGAATATTCACTGAAAAGAGCATATAAACGAATTTCCAGTGAAAATGCTAAAAGCATTGTAGTTAAAACAGAGGATGGAGAAGTCCGCTTAAAACATACAAGTATTATGTATTTTGAAGTATATGCAAGAAGGATGAGTGTATTTACAAACGGTAATCAAAAAAGAAATCTTGTAGGAAGAAAAACCATAAAGAAACTTTATAGTGAATTGAATGATGAAGATTTTATCCAAATACATAGTGGTTGTATTGTTAATGTGAAATATATAGATGAATATTCAGGTCACGATATAACATTGGATAATGGAACAAAATTGATTGTCAGCAGACCAAGAATAAAAGAAGTAAAAGAAGCCATATCAAGTTATTGGAGCAGAAGAGTATGATAGTATTATATTGGAGCGTAGAATATTTTGCAACATTAGTGGAAACTATATTGTGTTGTATTTTAGTAAAAATTTTTATAAAAAATGAATCATTTAATGATAAAAATAGTAAAATGAGAATATTTGTATATTCCTGTTTAGCGTCCATTATGGTTATGACAGTAAACAAAATGGAGCTGTTTTCATTTATTAATGGAATATTGGGAATTATTATGTTGTTTTCGCTACAGTGTATTATATACAGGCAGAGATATAACTTACTGATATTATCGACTTTAATCTATGCGGTAATAGATTCGGCAATTGATTTTGTTATTGCACAAATGGGTGGAATCCTTATGTCGGTAAAGACAAGTTATCTGCTTAACGAGCAAAGTTTAGAACGTTGTGGATGCGTTTTCATTAGTAAGTTGATATTATGCATTTTAATTTACTTAATTTATAAATATAATTATGAAAAAGTAGACATTCCTAAAAAGTATATAGTTGTAATATGTTTTATTGCAATTATATTAGTTGCTTTAGATTACTATACTATTGAAAAAAGTATAGTATCCGACAGTCAGGATATAAGGTTATTTTCGGTTATCTTTTTTTTCTTTTCAATTGTAATGATAATCGTGATGTTTGATTTGGTATTAAAGTTAGCGGAAAATTATCAACAAAAACAGGAGCTAGCTTTGTTGGAATTACAAAATGAAATGAATGCAAAAGCTGAGAAAAATACGGAACAGACCTTTAATTTATGGAGAAGTAGCATACACGATTATAAACATAAAGTATTGGTAATTAAACACTGGTTAGATGAAGGAAAAATAGAAGAATTAAAAGATTTTATTGAAAATGAAAGTGAGAGTCTGACACAGAAGGTTTTTTACATAAAAACAGGTAATGAAGTGATAGATGCCATTATAAATACAAAACAAAATCTGGCAGAGAAAAAGGGAATAAACTTTTCTGTTAATGTTAAAATTCCATCAGAATGCATAGTTTCAGATATAGATTTTGTGTGTATTTTTGGGAATTTAATTGATAATGCCATAGAGGCATGTGAAACACAAAGTGAGAAACGTATTGAAATTATTGTTAAGGAAATAAAAAAATTACTAATCATAAAAGTAATTAATTCATATAAGGGCAAATTACCTGATAAACTTTCGACTACAAAAAAAGAAAAGATGTTTCATGGAATTGGATTGAAAAATGTAAAAAGTATTTTAGAAAAGTATGATGGAACATATCAAATGATAAAAGAAGATAACGAAGTAATTACAAAAATTATGATATTAAACAAAAAAAGATAACTCTGGAGTTCATTCCAGGGTTAATTTTTTCGCAAAATAATCCAAAAAAATAGCAAAAAAATCCATTTTTCGTTTTGTGGGATATTTTTTGATACTATATGTAATAGCAATACAGAAATCAAAAGTATTGCTATGGGGTAAACTCAAGGACAAAATTAAAAATGAGAAAGAAATTAGGAAAAGTAACAGCGTTAACATTGGCGTTATGTATGTCATTAGGTTGTACAGGAGTTTTTGCGGCAAACCAGTCTTTTAAATTCAATTTTACAGCTAAAGAACAAAAAAGGCAGACAGCTAATTATGCAAAAGAAGATAATGAACAAAATGCATACGTTACATTTAAATTTTAGGTGGGTGCATGGGATATATATCCCATGCATTTGAAAATATTAAAGGAGAAAGGTTATGCATTTAAAAATAAATAGAGTAGGCATCTTTTTGATAATTGTATTAGCAAGTATGGTTGTGTGTGGGTGTGACAATAATAGTAAGACTCCAAATAATTATAATAAGGCTCAAAAGGAGTGGAAAAGAGAGAAGTTAGATGACAAATTGGTGGCAGATTTTAAAGCAGATAATATTTCCAGAAAAAATTATAATTCTTATGAGGTTGAATTTACATCAGTACCAGTGAAAAAAATAAAAGATATATTTTTCGATAAAGACAAAAGCAAAACTAGTATAACGAAAGAAGAGCGAGAAGATGACTCGGATATGGAAGAGTTAACATCAGAAAATGGGTTATATATATATTCCACAATAGAAGGAACAAATGGAAGAACAAAGGAAAGTGATTATTATAGAGCATTTCTTGGCTATGATTCAGATGCATGGGATGTGAATAATATGCCGACGAACCTAGGTACCGAAGATGAACTAAGTTTTCTTTCAAAAAAGAAATTGGATGAAAAAATAGAAAAAAGAATAAAAGAAATCTTACCAGGTTTTTCTGTAGGAAATTTTAATGTTAGATCCCTTACAAGTGATTATTTAAATAGTATACAAAATAAATATTTTAAGGAAGCGGAAAAAAGTAGTGATGGGTTGATCCGTGAAGAGTGCAAAGAACAACAACAATGGAAAAAAAATTGGCGAAAAAAAGACGATGCATATTATGTTGTAGCAGAATTGTCATTGGATGGGATAAATATAAATAGTGTTGAGACGATGGAGTTGTCTAATGGAAAAAACATTAATCCTGTTTATATAACAATGATATATAATAAGAATGGTTTTGTGTATGTTGATTTCAGTAGTGTTATTAAAGTAAAGAATAGAAAGGAAGATGAAATAGTAACAGTGGCACAAGCATTAAAATCATTAAAAGATGACTTGACGTCAATTATACTTACAGATGAAAAGACTATTAAAGATGCACAATTTAGATATGTAATGATTAGTACATCAGACAATAAGAAAATAGAAATACGACCGGTGTGGATATTTGATGTTATGGTTAAGCTTGAACAAAAAAATAAAGATGACGATAATGGTGAAGAGATTTACATGGTGGATGCCGTAACAGGAGAGGTGTTACGATAATGTTGAAAAGAGAAATTAAAAACTATGGAGAAATTGTATTCAATGTAAGATTCTGTTTGTGTGTTGCCTGTATTTTTTTATTGTTTCAACTAGATACAGGAATACCTATGATGTTTTCTTCTTATCATTGGAGTGTAACTGCAAAAGAATGGGATATTATAAGCACTCTTCTGGATGCAATATATTTTGGAATGTATATTCAAATGATAAATATAGTATCTACAGCAGGATTTGGATTACGCTTCTGCGAGGAATGGAAAGCGGGAATTGTTCCGTGGATGGTTAGAAAATGCGGGCTAAAAAAATATGCAAGACTTTACGTTTCTCTTGCAACACTTTCAGGAGGAAGTATTGCAATAGTTGGATTTATATTGTATGTGATATCCATAAAGATGCATAATGTATCATTGCTTAATCCAGAGTTACTAGAAAATCTTAAAACGACAGCAAATTATGGATATACACTGAATACTCATAGTGGAATAAAATATATTATAATAATGGCAACTCTTTATTTTATAGTGGGAGCATTGGCATCCGTAATTGCTATATGTATGTCCACGTTGATAACAAATAAGTATTTTGTTATGGTATCGCCATACCTTATATATAGAATTTACGTAGAAATTTCTAAAATTATAAATATACCATATAATCAGCGAATTGATTACTATTTGTTTGGACGACAAGAGATTGGAAAGTCATTTTGGCAAACTGAAACAATAATATTATTAATTCTTATATTAATTATCATTGCAGGGCAGTTTATGTTTAGAAAAGGATTAAGGAGAAAATTGGTATATGAAAAATATTAGAAAGATATATGCAGTATGGAAATTTCAAATGATTTCAAAGATTATTAATATAAAAACTTTAATTATCTTTTTAATAATGTTTTTGTATATTAGAGCCTATGAAGAACCTATTATGGATTTCTTAAAAGCAGTGGGAATTGGTATTGAGCCATATTTGTATCCCATATTGATGAATGACATAGTGTTTCCAATTATAATTTTATTGGGATACCTTATTCTAGTATGCGATGCTCCATTTATAGGTAATGGATATCTTTTTCTGGTAGCAAGATGCGGGAAAAAATCATGGATAATAGGTGAATCATTGTTTATGTTATCTTATTCTGCATTATATACGTTATCAATGTATGTTTTTACCATTATAAATTTCGGAACTAAAATTGAATTTGGCACAAGTTGGGGAAAGGCAATACTTACCTTAACAAGAACTGATGCAGCACAACAGTTTGGTATACATGATTTCAACCAGACGGTAGTAGAGAATTATATGCCTATTGAAGCAACTGCAAAAACTATTTTTTTATGTACATTACTTTTGTGGTTTATTGGAATGTTGGTATTTGCTTTGAATTATCTGTTAAAAAATCAGGTGGGAGTATTGTTAGCAGCAATGATTATATTTGGAGATTTGGCAATATACAATTTCTTTAGTGACAGTTTATATAGATTTTCACCAGTGTCGTTGATGAAATTGTCAGTGATAACAGGAGTGAACCAATGGAATCCTACATTCTTATATGCAACTAGCGTATTAATAGGTGGAAGTTTAATACTTATGGCAATTGTAATGGTTAGTGCAAAATTTACAAAGGGTATAAGCATAGATAACAGGAGGCAACGATAATGAATGAAATGGTAAAAGTGAAAAATGTGACATTAAATATAAAAGATGCATTAATTCTTGACAAAGTTAATTTAAGTGTAGAAAAAGGAAGCATATGTGGTTTGGTAGGAAGAAATGGTTCGGGAAAGACAATGCTGATGAAGTGTATTTGTGGATTTATTCCGGTAACAGAGGGGGAGATTCTAGTGAATAATCAGAAAGTGGGAGTAAAGGATAAGTTTGCAGAAAATCTCGGATTTATTATCGAGACACCGGGATTTATGCCAAATTATACGGCATACAAAAATCTTGAGTTTCTTTCTTCCATTAACTCAAAAGTGAATAAACAAAGAATCAGGGAAGTAATTGAGTTGGTTGGTCTGGATCCTGATAGTAAAAAGAAGGTTGGAAAGTTTTCTCTTGGAATGAACCAGAGGCTTGGATTAGCACAGGCAATTATTGATAATCCGGATTTGTTGATTCTTGATGAACCGTTCAATGGACTTGATAATGATGGAGTAAAACAAATCAGAAAACTGTTACTGACATTAAAAGAACAGGGAAAAACAATTATTATGGCGAGTCATACAAAGGAGGATATAAATATTCTATGTGACAGAGTATGCTTTATGGATAATGGACGTCTGATATTAGGAACTAATAAGGAAAATGAATAAAAACCTAAAATCTTTCCCACAAACACTTGAACTTTTTACATTTTATTATAAAATACCATAAAGTTATATATTGCTATCTTAAATTTAGCATGATACAATTGCAGTCGTGCACATAATAAGTAAGTTATATGTAAAATCATTAAATATAATAATACTTAAAAAATAACCCTAACCATAAAAGAGCGATATTATAATATATAAGAAAGAGTTTCAAACAATGAAGAAAAAGATAGTGATTGCTTTAGTTACAATAATACTTTTAATTTTGGCATCAAATATAGTCATACATACTCATTTAAATAAAAGTTTATTTCAGTTTTTCTTTTCAAATAATGAAAATCAGGAAAGTATTGTTAAAAAAATATTAACACAGGGAAATCAGAAAATAGAAATTGATAATTATATTATTTCTCTAGAAGAAAGCTTATGCGAAAAGAATACACAATTGGGGTATTTAGTATTCTCAATTTGCAATAAAAATGGTAACAAAGTTGAATCTAATATAAATGACTATAATAAGACCATAAAATCATTTGGAAAAGACGGACGATTTATATTTGAATATGAAGCGTCGGGGACTTTTAATAAGTATGCAGAATATGCAAATAATAAATTATTTGTTTATGCATCATTTGACATTAGCACAAATGATTCAGAAAATATAGATTTAAATAATTGTATTAAAATAATTGATACAAAAGAAAAGGTTAATAACGAATATAGACAATATACTTTCGATTTAAAATTTAGTGATAATTGTAGAAAATATAAATATAATGATAATATTTTATATGTTTCACCTTTAGGATTAAGACTTCTAACAAACAATGAAATGACTGATTTGAATGTTGTTATAAAGGGCGAAAATGATAACATTATCAAAAGTGTTAGCAATAATGATAATATGTTTAGTAAATCCGGTTGTAAATTTAACGGTACAACCAAAGTTCAATACACTAATCAATTTGATGATTTAATCGATTTAGGTATGATAAGAAATGTTTACATTAATGAAGAAGAGCTTGTAGAAATTAAATAAGTTTACTACAAAACTATGAGGCAAATGGTGTACAAAAATTGAAAATTGTACACCTATTTTACTTACGAGATACGTTTCTGGTATTATAGAATAAAATAAAACTCAAGTATTGTATTATTGAATTAATTATTTATAATATGCATTATTGCACCAATACATAAACAAGCAACTGCAAATCGCTGGAATAATTTTGCTCAAATGGAGGAAAGAGAAAATGAAGAAAATATTTCAAGTATCTTATCTAAGTATTTTAATTTGTCTTATGATGTTTATCTTATCTTCTTGTGGTTTTGATAAAAATAACGCAACCATATCAGATATTTCCTATGATAATAATAAAGATGAATATGAAGTATATGTTAAAGAAAACGGTAAGTATGTGCCATTTCTCGTATTGCAGAGCGATTATCAAGATGGAAAAACTTTGTTGCTACGAAAGGAATGTTTGCCGGAAGTACGTAGATTTAATGATTACAGTTCGTATTATGAGGACAGTGAAATTGATCAGTTCTTAAGTAATGAATACATCACTTATTTAGATGAAATAAGTGATAAGGTAGAATCAGTTGACATTACAATAGCTGCTAAGGAAGCGTTGAATATTGAAGGAAATGAAACGAAGTTGATAAATAGAAAGGTTTTTTTACCTTCATTAAAAGAGTCTTGTCAAGATTGTAAATATAATGTTAATGAGGGTGAAAAAATAGACTATTTTGAAGAATATAAAAATAGAATGTGTATGATGAATGGTGAGTCAGTTACGTGGATGTTGAGAACACCAGTTACATCTTTTGGTTCATTGATTTACGTTTATACATTTAATGATGAACTTAGTATGCAAAATGCATTTGATAATGCAGGAGTAAGACCAGCATTTTGTATAGATTCATCCACAAAAATAGTGTATGAAAAATATAGTGGAGGAGAGAGATTTGTTGTTAAGTAAAAAGAAAAATAAAAATGAAAACTGATTCAATAGGGGGGATAGTAGGAAACAAAAGTATAAAGGTGGGAGCATATATGAAAAGAGTAGGTTTATTAATAGGTTCTATTGCCATACTTATTGTGTTGGGAATGATATTTTATTCAAAAATGACCGATACAAAAGTATTACATATTTCTCGTGAAGATGTAACTCGTATTTATATTGTTGATGGAAATACAGGAAATATTACAGACGTTGAAGAGAATTATTTTGATGAAATGTATGAAGCACTAGATAGTTTGAAATTAAATAATAAAATGAAAGTTGACAGCACAGGCTGGAATAAAAAATAGTTATATGTGGTGATAATAATGCAGAGGAGTTAGTCATTAACACACCTACAAAAATAATCTTGTCTGGATATTTTTATGATATAGATTCAGAGCAAGGAGAAAAAATAATGAACATCGTTAATAAATTTTCAAAATAAAATATTTTAAATGGTGAGTAGAGGAAAATATTACATCTTCAAAATATAAATAAAGTATATGGCATTGCCTGTAATTCCTAGTAAACATGAACAAATCTTATTGTGTACTCTTTCTCAGAGGTAGGTCCTATGCGGATAGCAGTCCCTTTGGACGGAAGTCTTGCAGACGGCAGTTGTACGAAATTGAAAATTGCACACCTGTTTTACTTACGAGATACGTTTCTGGTATTATAGAATAAAATAAAACTCAAGTATTGTATTATTGAATTAATTATTTATAATATGCATTATTGCACCAATACATAAACAAGCAACTGCAAATCGCTGGAATAATTTTGCTCAAATGGAGGAAAGAGAAAATGAAGAAAATATTTCAAGTATCTTATCTAAGTATTTTAATTTGTCTTATGATGTTTATCTTATCTTCTTGTGGTTTTGATAAAAATAACGCAACCATATCAGATATTTCCTATGATAATAATAAAGATGAATATGAAGTATATGTTAAAGAAAACGGTAAGTATGTGCCATTTCTCGTATTGCAGAGCGATTATCAAGATGGAAAAACTTTGTTGCTACGAAAGGAATGTTTGCCGGAAGTACGTAGATTTAATGATTACAGTTCGTATTATGAGGACAGTGAAATTGATCAGTTCTTAAGTAATGAATACATCACTTATTTAGATGAAATAAGTGATAAGGTAGAATCAGTTGACATTACAATAGCTGCTAAGGAAGCGTTGAATATTGAAGGAAATGAAACGAAGTTGATAAATAGAAAGGTTTTTTTACCTTCATTAAAAGAGTCTTGTCAAGATTGTAAATATAATGTTAATGAGGGTGAAAAAATAGACTATTTTGAAGAATATAAAAATAGAATGTGTATGATGAATGGTGAGTCAGTTACGTGGATGTTGAGAACACCAGTTACATCTTTTGGTTCATTGATTTACGTTTATACATTTAATGATGAACTTAGTATGCAAAATGCATTTGATAATGCAGGAGTAAGACCAGCATTTTGTATAGATTCATCCACAAAAATAGTGTATGAAAAATATAGTGGAGGAGAGAGATTTGTTGTTAAGTAAAGATAAAAAGTTTCTGTCAATTATGGTGTGTATGATTTCGCTAATGCTTATAGTGGGAATGTGTGTTTTCACATTTTCTTATCATGATAAAATATCAGAATTAATGATATCAGGAAATGAAGGGGGAACCACGGAGAAAGAGGTTGAAGTACATACCAGGAATGTACCATCAGTGTTGAAAACGGCAGCAACTACTATTAAAGAAATGGATCAATGTAAATGTTATCCATCAGAAATTATAATTTTATGCGACGGAAATAAAGTTTTGGATAATAGTTCGTTAGTGTCAATAAATGCATATTGTGAAAATAGTAAGCATTGGATATCAGTATCAGGGGAAAATGAAAATTCTGTTACTTTGTGTGGGTATTCTAAAAAATCAGATAAAAAGATAGTTCTGAATTTTAATGATAAACCTACCATAAATGATGGGGTTCAGGTGGTTTCTAAACTTACATTAATGGAATGGTCAGAGGTACTGAACGGCCTGGATTTCAAAGTGGTTTATCCTGAGGGCAAAAGCAGTGATGGTTATACAATTACTAAGGGAGATACATTTTGGGACGATGCAGAAAACAAAGAGGTATACGCTATGGCAGAAGATGCATTTGCATATGATATAAAGACAAAGAAAACTGTTGGAATTACTAAAAAAGAGGTGGAAAAATTAGAAATCAGGGAATGCATAAGTATCATAAACGATGAAAACAAAGCCGTGTCGGTAGTTGTAAAATATTAAACAGATTTATAAGTAAATCGTTATAAGTAAATCCAATAAACCCCTACTTGCACTAACACCTGGTATCTGCTAAAATTTGTATTAGCAAAAACAACTTACATATAAAATTTTAGAAATGCTTAACGGAGGGAAGAAATGAAAGAAGTATATTCAACAAATAATGAAGTGGAATTACAGATGCTCGTAGGCTTGTTAGAGAGTTGCAACATTCAGACAAATGTTCGTGCAGGAGGAGCCGGGGATTACTTCAGGGTAAAAGGCTCAGATGTAATGATATACAAGAGCGTTCTGGTTCGTGATGAGGACTGGGAAAAAGCAGTAAAAATAGCAAAAGATAATGGATTTGAAAAAAAGAAACAAACGGTAAAAAGAGGAAAAGGAGAAGTCTGGTTAGGTCGGATTTTGCTGGTTATATTCGTTGCAATTTTTCTGGTAAATGTTTACATGGCCGTGGCAGATTATTTATAAAATTATAAAAAACGTATATGATTATTTGAGGCACAGGTCAGCTTGTGCCTTTTATTTTTGCATTAAAAAGAAGTTCTTCTAAATCATAATCCACCTTGTATAAAAACGTTACATTTGTTAGAATTGGTATAAGTAAAAGAATTTAATAATAAGGAGATTTATGGAAAAACAGAAGACATACGGGTTTTTAAATAATTTTATTTATGCCCTGAATATTGAGAGAAAAAGCAATTTAAGATTGCTGGCAATCACATTAATTAAGCCTATAGGAGACATAGTGGGAACTTTGTTAAATTCATATGCTCCTAAATATGTGTTGTCATTTATTGAGAATGATTTGCCCCTTAAAACAATAATTATTTATACAATAGTTATTTGCCTGATAATGTTGATTTTTGATATTATCAGCACTTCCTGTTACAACAGCTTTGAGTTTGAATACCGGAAGACAGAGGGCTATGTTGAAAAGAAGAGAATGGACAAGCTATTTCACACTGATTTTAAAAATATGGAATCCCCGGATTTCCTTGATTATGTCCAAAGAGCGAAAACAGCAGTTACCAGAGGAAGTGGATTTCATGGAGTGGTATATGAAAGCAGAAATTTTATAGCTCAGGGGACATTGATGATTTTGTCAGCCGTGTTAATCGGTATTCAAAATTTACTGATGATGGTATGTTTTATTATAATATCATTTGGAACGGCAAAAATATTAACCTATTTCACGAAGCTTGATAAGGAAAAATTTTCTGATGCCATGGCGCCTACATGGCGTAAAATGACTTACTTAGAGTCAACCACTAAGAATTTTGATTTTGCGAAGGATATCAGACTTTTTAACATGTCAAATATTTTCCAAAGAAAATTAGATGACGTAAATAACGTTTACAATGTTAAAAACAAGGAACATCATAACAGATGGATTGTGTGTAATGTTGATATGGAACTGATATTACTTATTCAGAAGGTTCTTATGTATACATGGCTTGTTTACAATGTTGTTACAGGTGCGTACCAAATATCGGATTTTGTCCTTTATGTGGGACTGGTAACAACTTTTCATAATTCAGTGGGATATGTTAACTGGATTTATTCAAGCATAAGAGGCAATTGTCTTATGATTAATGATTACAGAAATTTTATAGACTGGAAAGAGGATAAAGAAACAGCGGACGAAAAGGACGGTTATATTACAGATATAAATCTTAATAGGTTTGAATTTAGATTTGAAAATGTAAGTTTTAAATATCCGGGACATGATAATTATGTGTTAAAGAATGTCAATTTGACCATTAAGGATGGAGCAAAACTGGCGGTAGTTGGTGTCAACGGTGCCGGGAAAACTACTTTCATAAAACTTATGATGAAGTTATATGAACCAAGTGAAGGCAGAATCCTTTTAAATGGCATTGATATAAAAGAATATAACAGAGAGGAATATTTTAAACTGTTTTCACCTGTATTTCAAAATGTGGAAAGCTTTGCAATGCCGATTTATCAGAATATTTCCTTTGCCGAGGAAGACAAAACAGATATGAATAAGATAAATAAGGTGCTGGAGCAAAGTGGATTAAGTGAAAAAATCAACTCTTATGAAAAAGGTGTGCATACCAATTTATTAAAAATATTTGATAAAGAGGGAATTGATTTATCAGGTGGTGAAAAACAGCGACTTGCCATGGCAAGAGCTTTGTATAAAGATGGAAAAGTTGTTATTTTGGATGAACCTACAGCTGCCCTTGATGCTTTGGCAGAAGACAGAATGTATCGTGAATTTGAAAACATGATAAAGGGTAAGACGGCAGTTTTCATATCCCATAGATTAGGAAGTACAAGATTTTGTGACAAAATTGCAATGTTTGAAGACGGAATGATTGTGGAAGAGGGAACTCATGAGGAATTAATGGAAAAGAATGGAAAATACGCGTATATGTTTGGCATTCAGTCCCAGTATTATGAGGAAAAACAAAAAAATAGTGATAATGCGGAAAGCACCGAAACAACTAATAATGGAGATGCAAAAGCATTGAAAGTTGAAATGGAAGGAGGACAGTAGTATGAAAAATAGTAAAGAAAGTATCCGATGCTTTAAGTTTTTTGGAAAATTCGCATGGGAAAATGATAAAATGTATTATATGTTTCTTATAGTAAACATTATTATTAATTCCGTGTCTCCTTTTATTACAATTTTAGGAACCCAGTACCTTATTGATGAAATTGCAGATGCATCTAAAAGAAACATGGGGTGGATTGTGTTCTGGGTAGCCTTTATTTGTGGCGGAAACTTTATTTGTGCAAATGTGAAGAAGTGGACAGGAGAAAACATCTCTAAGATTTGCGAAAAGTTTGACAGAATACTTAAAACCAATTTGTGTATGAGCTGCGTTAACATGAAGTTTCAAAATACAGAGGACACAGATGTTTTAGATATTATTAAAAATGCGGAGAGAGCATTAAACGAAACAGGGCAGGTTAACGGTCTTATTACAGCATTGGCAAACATAATTACTAATTTCTTTGTAGCATTGGGAGTTGTAGTCCTTGTTTGTACAAGGATTCCGTGGCTGATGATTCCGGTAATTATTTCCTTTGCAGTAAACTCCTATACTACATCGAAAGTAAACAAGGGCAGACGTAAATTCTTCAAAGAAATGAGCACGGTGGAAAGAGGCAGTACATATTTTAATACTGAATTGCAGGAAAGCAGGTATGCCAAGGACATTCGTCTTTATGATGCATCTGCAATATTTGAAAAGAAATATGATGAATATGTGGACAGAATATATAGGACAAGTAGGAAATACCATATGGGATTTTTAAAATATTGGGATGTAAACATTATATTTTGTGCTATAAGTGATATGGCAATTTATATATTGCTGGTGGTAAATGTTTTTAAAAAATATATTTCTATCGGTGAGTTTTCAAGTTTGTTTGAGGCAACGGGTGAGTTTGGACATGCAATTAGAAAAATAATTAATTCATATTTGGAGATGAATTACACATCTTCAGTATTGAAGTATTATATTGATTTTGTTGAAAATGTGGCGGTGGAAGATAATGAATTTGATAAAACAACAGTAGAAAACGGATTGTCAGACAATATAACATTGGAAGAAACAGAAGATATTTTGGCAAAAATTAATAAGTGTGAAATTGAATTTAAGAATGTAAGCTTTAAATATCCAAACACGGAAAAGTACATTCTTAAAAATGTATCTGCAAAAATCAAGGCAGGGGAACATGTTGCCATTGTAGGACAAAACGGTGCCGGAAAGACAACCTTCATAAAATTACTATGTCATCTATACGATAATTACGAAGGAAAAATATTAATAAACGGCAGGGAAGCCGGAGAGTACAGTTTCATAGAATATGTAAGGCTGTTATCTGTGGTATTTCAGGATTTCAGACTTTTTGCTTTTACGATTAAGGAAAACGTAACAGTTTTTGAGGATAAAAATGTCGATTTAGAAGAAATATACAAAATTGCCGGAATTGAAGAATGGATTGGCAGCCTTGAAGATAAAGATGAAACCCATATTTACAAGATGTTTGTGGAAAATGGTGTTGAACCATCAGGAGGGCAGGGTCAGAAACTTGCCATTGCAAGGGCATTATATAAGAATGCACCAATAGTCGTACTGGACGAACCTACGGCAGCTCTTGATCCTATTTCTGAATATGAGGTTTACAAAAACTTTGACAGACTAGTTCATGGGAAAACGGCAATATACATTTCTCACAGGCTATCATCTTGCAGATTCTGCGACAGAATAATAGTTCTTGAGAATGGCTTGGTAGTTGAAGAGGGAAGTCATGAGGAATTAATGAAAAACACCAGAGGCCTGTATTTCAATATGTATAATACTCAGGCAAAACATTATAATTAAAATGAAAGGGCTGATACTTTGATGATTAATCATTAGAGTATGGCTCTTTTATGTATTTTACAATGGGGAAGAAGAAAGACCGGAAAGGGAAGTACTTAAATTATCTGATGCATTTCAGGTTCCTGTAAAAGAGGGAAAGTTTGAGTGGACTGCTGTAGTATTAAATATTAATCACGGGCATAATCAAAAATTACTTGAACAGTGTTCAATTTTGGGCGAATATGGTATACTGATTGGGAAAATAAGAGAGTTTCGGCAGGACGCTCAGGAGCTAAAAGAGGCAATTGTAGAAGCAATTGAGTATTGTATAAGTAATGACATTTTAAAGGAGTTCCTGCTGGAGCATAAATCGGAGGTGACGGATATGCTCAAAATGGAATATGATGAGGCAAAAACCATGGCACACATACGGGAGGACTCCTACGAAGAAGGCGAGCAGGCAGGGTTGGAAAAAGGTAAAAGTATTGGTCTGAAAAAAGGTCTGGAAAAAGGAACAGAAATAAAACTTATTGAGATGGTTTGCAGGAAGCTAAGTAAAAACAAATCGGTTGAACAGATAGCAGATGAACTGGAAGAAAATATTGATAATATAAGAAGTATATGTGAGGTAGCACAAAAATTCGCACCAGAATATGATAAAGAAAAGATTTATGAAAGTATAAAAAAGTAAGGTATCTAAAGTTGCAGTTTCATTGGTAGAGGAGAAAAAAGTGAAAAATAAAATGGTGATAAATATCATAAATGAAGGAGACTCAACATATAGTGTGGAGTATGTGGAAAATTAAAAAATGATTTTTTACGCAAAAAGGCTGACTCGGAAATTTTCCGAATCAGTCTTTTTGTTCCACTTCTATAATACATCTTTCGCAACCGTTGACTATAATAGTGCCCTGATACTCATCATAGCGTTTAAATTTGCTGGTATATGATTTATGTACATGACCGTGTAAAAAGTATTTAGGGTGATACCTATCCATTATTTCCCGAAATACTTCAAATCCCTTATGAGGAAGGTCTTCACCATCATTAATTTTAAGAGCAGGGGAATGAGTGACTAAAATATCAATTCCCTTATGCCGGAAAATCCTGGGTATAAGCTTTTTAAAACGTCTTCGCATTTGTTTTTCCGTATATTGATACGGACCTGTGTGATATTTCATGGAACCTCCAAGTCCCATAATTCTCAATCCATCGTGTACATATATCCGGTCATCAATACAAATACATCCATCAGGAGGGGTATCCTTGTAGCATCCATCGTGATTCCCGTGTACATACAAAACAGGAACATGAGAAAGGGTTACAAGAAAAGATAAATATTGAGGTGCCAAATCACCACAGGATATAATCAAATCAATGCCCTTAAGTTTGTCCTCGGAGTAGAAATCCCAATAATAAGGGGATTCTACATCTGCAATTACTAATATTTTCATTTTAAAGTCCTTTATCTTATTAATCCGTTATTTGTCATGTAATCCCTGTTGCAGGGTAACAGGCTTGGCATGCTCCGTTAATTCTTCAATAACCGGAATTTTTCCAATAATATTATCAGAAAGCCAATCCATTGTAATAATATCATTTACAGACAATGTCTGATTTTCGCTGTTTCTAATGGTTCTGTCCTGAGAATAAATAACACCGGAAAATGGGTTAAATTCACCGGAACAGATAGTTTTCTTTAAAAGTCCCAGAAGACGTTTTATGCCTTCAGGAAGCCATGGAGAGCTAATAATGTCTATGGCTTTTTGGGACATTCCCCACCAGTAATTAATGGCTGTGGCATCTTTGCCTTCACCGGATTTCCATGTGCCGTCTAATATGGAACGCACTAACTGGGTGTAAAAAGGTCCCCAGTGGTACACGGGAATGGCAAGATTCCAGACACTGTCACTGTACATTTTATATAAACCATAATAGCGGCTACCGGCTTCGGGAACAGACAAATCATGGTCGGAAACGCAATCCGGCTGTAAATCTGAAAGCTGTTGGTCAAAATCAAAATCCTTAAGACAGCGCCACAAAAGGTGTATCTGGGCACGGGGGTTGGTCATTTTTGCACCCAGAGCAAAAGCATTTATATTGGCAATGGTTCCATAAATAGGGTAATCAGCAATATAAGCGATTTTGTCATGCTCAGACATGGCACCGGCAATGGCACCCATAATAAATTTCGCCTCATACATACGTGCATAGTAAGTACGCATATGACTGTGAGCAGCATGAAGAGAACAATTTATTATATGAATTTTAGGGTGAGCAATGGCATATTTAAGACTTGCCTGGGAAAAAGCAGGTGAAGTGGTAAATATAACATCACAATTTTCAGCAATTGCCTTTGCCAAAGTGGATTCTATGGTGTTTACGGTAACATTGTCATAATATACCGTAGTTATTTCGTCCTTTAAACTCTCTTCTAAATGAGCCCTGCCTAATTCATGAGAGTAAGTCCACGAAGATGAGGCAGAGGTTTTTTCATATATAAAGCCAACCTTCAGGGAATTTTGTGAAGGTGTCAGCAATTTAGTTAAAACGGAAGGCTTTTTCATGGAAGCAGTCATTCTCAAATCAACCTGTTTTTTGGACATTAATTCAAATTCAGTGTAATTAAGGGAAATCAGCTTCTTAATTTCATTGTCGCTTTTGGCTAAAAGTTCTTTATATCCGTATAAAGTAATAAAAGACAAAAATGAATCTCCCGGAGTTATATGTTTTAATTTATCTCCGCCATGGGAAATATATTCGGTTTTAAATAATAGATATAATGAACGAAAGTCTGCCATTTCATCGTCAGACCAATGTTCATCAGGACCTTTACCTACGGCTGCCTGAAGCTTTTCAAAGCTTCCAAGCCTTGAAAAATATATATAATTTATATGACTAAGTTCATAAAAATCCATATATTCATAGTAGATTTTTATGTTTTTATCGTCAGTTTTTCTTGGAACAATACGGGTAACTTCACCCATTATAGAGGTAGCCTTAAAGTACTTTAAAACACTGACACGTTTATTACCTTCTAAAACATAAAATCTGTTCATGTATTCATAGGCAATAATAGGCGAATTAATTCCTTCATTAACCTGACTTATGCTAAGATTTATCCATTTGGAGGCAAATTCAGAATCCACATCAAGAATAGGCATAAAATTGCTGGAAAAAGAATTACTTCTTCCGCTGGTTTTAGTGCCGACAATCTGGTCTAATGGAATTTGTACCAATCCAATAGAAACCTCTCTATAATTTCGTGTTTCGTGTAAAATATCATCAAGGGCTGCTAAAGTAGGAATTTCACCTGCAATAAGTTTTGACTGGTAATCTTTTTGCCCCATTTTTGAGGCACGGACGTAATCATTATATGACATAAATTTAACATGATAATCAGTTAAGATTATCACAATCCTTCCTAAAAATTAGTTCTTACGATAGTATACGCTTACTCCCTCATTTTGGTAATAAGCCGTAAGGGTTATAGACTTGGTTTTCCACCAACTCTCTTTATTTCCATTAGAATATTCTCTTGAATATGTAGCGTCACCATATTTTTTCGTAATATTTGATAAAATGGTTTCATAGGAAGTTTCTCCTAAAGAACCGTATTGTATACGGATTTCCAATAATTTATCATTAAAAAAAACATACTGTAAAAGGGCATTGGGGTCTGACGGTGCCACAGACATTCCAAAGAATGAAGCGGTGTTGGCAATATCAAATTTGTAAGTAAGATATCCGTAACCGTCTGTGGATTCCTTATAATCTCCATCTACAGTATCATACTGTTTATCTTCGTATTTTTTTATTTCTTTGTAGGAATCAGAAAATTTAATCTTTCTTTCGCTGGTGATTTTAGCGTTACATGTTCCATCCTGGGCACCGGATTCCGCAACAACGGAAATGGTTTTTGCCGTCTGACTTCCAGCTGTCTGGTTGGAAGGTGCAGATTTATTGAAATCTCCAAATTTCAGTGCGAATATTACTACCACAAAGACAACAATAATGCACAAAGATGCAATAATTATGTAAGGTGCACTGTTTTTAGTGTTTTTTTGTTTCTGATTTGTGTTTTTATTAACAGATGTACGGCTACTCATTAAGTATATTCCTCCAAAATCCATATTTATTAACAAATGATACCATAAAAAACTATATAATTAAAGGCAGGTTAAACAAAAATAATGTTGAATATTAATTTTATTTTGTTATAATAGCAATGTAGTACCTAATACTTATTTCCCAGACAGATTTTTATCTGTCAGGAGAGTCTCTCCTAAGACTCATAAGTATACTAACATATTTTTCAGTCCGGAACGGTTAATGGCAAGGGGGCCTTAACCGTTCTTTGATGTTATGGGGAAATAATTACAAAACATTTAGTATAGAGAAAAGAGGAACATACATGAAAAAAGGGTGGCTTATAGTAAACGGTTATCTTAAGAGCAAAAAGTTTGATGAAATATATGCATGGCTTTTAAAGGCGGCAGAGGAAGCAGGATGTGAACTGAGAATATTGGAAAATGACAGGTTAGATTCCATACTTCCGGCAGATTCTTCAAAGGTAAACTGGCGGGAAAAACCTGATTTCGTTATTTTCTGGGATAAGGATGTGAAACTGGCAAGGCTACTTGAGGCAGAAGGCTTTAGGGTTTTTAACAGTGCAGATGCCATAGAAATCTGTGATGATAAATCACTTACCTTTATAAAACTAAAAAACACAGATATAAAAATGCCGAAAACCTACTGTGCACCAATGACCTTTGAAAAAGAATATTCTGATTACACCTTTGTACTTCAGGTAGAGGGAAGCCTGGGATATCCTATGATTATCAAGGAAAATAAAGGCTCTTTCGGGGAGCAGGTATATAAGGTGGAGGATTATTATGAGGCTGTGGAGCAGATAAAGAAAATCGGCGGCTGTGATTTTATTATGCAGGAATATATAGAAAGTTCTAAAGGTCAGGACGTAAGAATACATGTAGTGGGAAATGAGATTGTTACGGCAATGAAACGTGTTAATAAGAATGATTTTCGGGCTAATATAACTAACGGGGGCTCAATGGAAAAGTATCAGCCAACTAAAGAACAATGCGAAATGGCACTTAAAGTATGCGAAAAATTAGGATTGGATTTCGCTGGGGTTGATATAATGTTTGGAAAAAATGGAGAACCGGTTTTGTGCGAAGTAAATTCCAATGCCCATTTTAAAAACATTTATGACTGCACAGGTGTAAATGTGGCAGAAAAAATTATTGATTATATTTTAAAGAAAATTAATTAATGGAGTTGCAATGAAAGGGTACATTATTTACAATACAGAGGATTTGATTAAAAATAAAAGATTTATTAAATTTATCACAGAAACACTAAATGAATATAATATAGATGTGGAACTGGTTATTATTGACAGGGTGGAATTAGCAGAACTTGAAAATCCTGATTTTGTTATAAACCGTAGCAGGAATGCTGATGTTTCAAGATATTTTGAGGGAAAAAACATAAGAGTCTTTAATAGTGGAAAAATAACGGAAATAGCCAATGATAAAAGAAAAAGTTATGAATATTTAGAAGGAATTGTTCCCTTTATGCCTCTCATGAGTGAAGAGGAAGCAGAAAGTTCAGGAAAGCCTTATATTATAAAGAGCTGCAATGGTCACGGTGGAACCCAGGTTTTTATGGTTGAAAACTTCCAGCAGAAGAATGAAGCTATAAATGAAATGAAGGGAAATGATTTTATTTTCCAGAAATGTTGTTCAGATTTAGGAAGAGATGTACGGGTGTATGTTATTGGAAATGAAATTGTACAGGCAATGGAGCGGACTTCTGCTGAAAGTTTCAAAAGCAATTATAGCTTAGGGGGAAAGGCAGAACCCTATACATTAAAGGATTATGAAATCTCAATGGTTAAAAAAATACTTAATGTTTTGCCAATGGATTACGCCGGAATTGACTTTATTTTTCATAAAGGCAAGGCAGTTTTTAATGAAATAGAGGATGCCGTAGGAGCCAGAATGATTTATGAAAATACTGACATTCATATCGTAAAACTATTTGCAGAGTATATTGCAAGGGAAGTTAGAAAATAAATTTGAAATCAGGAGTGACAGATGAATTTTTGGAAAAGGCTGTTTGGGCATTTTAGAACAATAACGAAACATAGACATAAGGTTATAGCAAACTGTGCAAAAGCAGGAATTTTGTGGCAGGGACTTAGACATGATTTGTCAAAGTATACACCTACTGAGTTTGTGCCGGGAGTGAAATATTATACCGGAAAGCGAAGTCCTAACGAAGGCGAAAGGGAAGAATACGGATATTCCAAGGCGTGGATGCACCATAAAGGAAGAAACAGGCATCATTACGAATACTGGGTGGATTATAATTTGGAAACAAAGAGAAATGAACCGGTGGAAATGCCATATAATTATGTGGCAGAAATGTTTTGCGACAGATTAGCTGCAAGTAAAATCTATAACGGGAAAAATTACACGGATAAATCCCCACTGGATTATTTTAACTACAGAACACCTCACAGAAGCATCAATCCCAAAACAAAGGAGGAATTGTCAAAACTTCTTGTTATGAATTATGAAAAGGGAGAAAAAGAAACCTTTGAATATATAAGAAAAAGGGTTAAAGAGGAAAAACAACGAAAAAATAAAAGGTAGTCGGAAATTCTCCAACTACCTTTTATTTTTAATCTGCCTGATTTTCTTTATTCTTGAAAATCAACAGCTTACTAAATACATAATTTAAAATAACAACAATTACGCTTACTAAAACTTTACTGAACATTCCGTCAATTCCAAGGAATTTCTGGTTAAGTCCTAATTTAACCAACGCCGGTACTCCAAGCCATTCGATGCAACCAGTTATAAGACGGGCACCTACAAACATGGACATTTCTTTAAGTACAAACTTCAGTTTCCAGCTATAGCTTTCAAAAACCCAGATTTTATTGGTGAAATATGCAAAGATTACACCTGCAATCCAGGCTATAACGTTAGCAACGGCAACTTTTGTAACCTCACCGCTTATGGGAAGTGCCCTGACAGTAACGGCATATACAACCCAGTTCACCAGAGTTGTTAAAACTCCCATAATTAAATACATAATAATTTCCTTATATTGATAATAAAGATTTTTAATAGTCTTCATTGGTTCCCTCCTCAAATCAATGTAGTGCCCCCTCCTTAGGTCGGCGGCAAGTCGTCGGAAACATCTTAATAAATAAACTTCGTTTATTTGGTTTCCTCCTCAAATCAATGTAGTGCATTTTAAAGGCACATACCCCATAATAATACCATAAATTATTTTTGTAAAGTATAATAAAATATGCTATATTAAATGCAGAATAAAGTGGAAAAGGACGCACAGCATGGATAGATATTATTATAATAAAAACGGTAAATTAGTAAACAGAAGTCTGCCATATGTGACAATAGCACTTATAGTGATAAACGTGGTAATATTTCTGGGGATGGAGCTGATTGGGGACACTGAGGATTCCATGTACCTTTATCAGCATGGTGCAATGTACTGGCCTAGTGTATATGAAGGGGAACAGTGGTACAGACTTATTACCCATATGTTTATTCATTCAGGTCCGGAGCATTTATTAAACAACATGTTTATGTTGGGGATTTTAGGCTACCAGATGGAAAAGGAATATGGAGCTGTTAAATACTTTATAACGTATATGGTTAGTGGAGTAGGTGGAGCAGTATTTTCATCACTTATTGAAATGAAGTTAAATGATGCCCCTGTAAGCATTGGTGCGTCAGGTGCCATATTTGGAATCTTCGGGGTGATGCTTGTGATAATTTTCAAAAACAGAAGATTAGACGGTAACGGAACTGCAATCAGATTAATTATATTGTTTGTCCTTATGGTATTTGGAAACATGGAAGAAGGCGTAGACTGGATGGCACATTTAGGGGGAGCCTTAATAGGTGTGCTACTGGCTTTTATTTTATACAGACCTAAAAAAAGAAAACAGGAGGAATTTTATTATGGATAATTGTATTTTTTGCAAAATTGCAGCAGGAGAAATCCCATCAACTACTTTGTATGAGGATGATGATGTAAGAGTTATTTTTGATATAGGACCGGCAACTAAGGGACACGCCCTTGTTATTCCAAAGACACATGTGGCAAATGTTTTTGAGATATCTGATGAGCTGTTAGGAAAAGCATACTCAGTGGCAAAGAAAATTGCCCAGGCACTTAAGGAAACAACCGGATGTGAGGGAATTAACATTTTACAGAATAATGGGGAAATGGCAGGTCAGTCAGTTTTTCATTTCCACATTCATGTTATTCCCCGTTATGAAGGTGATACTGCCAATATTAAGTGGGAACAGGGAACAGCAGATAGTGACTATTTAAATGAGTTAGCAGGTAAGGTTAAAGAAATTTTAAGCAAATAACTGATTTTATACATAGGTTACGAGGTACTGAAATTGAAAGATGAAAAAATTACGGAAGATACTTTAAGAAAAGCTTTGTCAGGATATATGAATATAAAGGGACAGGAGATTCTTGATAAAGAGCATTATGATGTTAATGATGGCTTTGCATATCCTGATGAGGAACAGGTTAAAGGCTTTAGAAAAATATGTAACAGAGAATTTAAAAAAATATGGCTTAGAAATGGCATAAAAGCCTTCCCATATAAGGTTGTTACAGCAGTTGCCGTTATTTTGATTCTCATTAATATTTCAATTGTTACAGTACCGGGACTTAGAGAGATAATATTGAATTTTAAAATGTCATCATCTGCAACTAATACCAAAATTGTTAGTGATGACAGTAAAGGTTCAATATACAATGAAGAAAATAGTGAATATTCCATAGGAACAGACAATACATATGAAATTTCATATATTCCGGAGGGATTCACTTTAACAAAATCACAGAGTACAACAAGAATTAAGGATTATGAGTACAGCTGTGGAGATAAGAGTTTTATATTCAGCCAAATGTCAGAAGATTCCACATTACAGGTAGATACAGAAGGCGCAAAGGTGGAATATGTAGACATCAATGGAAATAAAGCATTAGTATCAGAAGAAGATAATTATATAGTCATAACATGGAAAGAGGATGAATACTTCTTTGAACTTTCTGCAAATGAAATTGACAAAGATACTGTAATAAAAATAGCAAAAAGTGCTAAAAAATGTAATTAAAAATTGTGCAAATATACAAAAGTAAAATTTTTTTGTTCCGATTTGCCTTTTCGTACGTTGTTAATTATAAGGATGTAGCGAAAGGAGGTAAGTTATGAGAATAAAGAAATTGTTATGTATGCTATTAACCTTGACATTGTTGTTTTCAGGCAATGTATATGCAGATGAAGGCATAGGGGAATCAGGTACAACTACTACAAATCCCGGTGATGTGGAATTACGGTATACCAATATTTCAAGCATAACGTCAGATTTGGCCATATTAAGCAGTGGCACGGCAATATGCACCGGAAGACATGTTATGAAGAAAAAACTTAAGTCTGAATTGGTATTAACACTTCAGCGCAGGTCAACATCTAAAGATGATAGTTTTTCAACTTACAAAGAGTGGACAAAAAGTTGTAGTGGAACAGGTAGCTTTATATTAGAGAAGAAACCTACTGTTACAAAAGGTTATGACTACAGATTAAGAGTGGTAGTAAAGGTATATTCCGGTTCAAAAGTTACGGAAGCTGCTGCATGCTACTCAAAAACGGTTACATACTAGGTTGGATATAAAAACAAAAGAAAATACAGACTATACTATTAGAAAGAGAAAATACAGGTATATACCTGAAATAAAAGCAAAAAGAAAACGTGGCTACTGTTTATGACAGGTCACGCTTTCTTTTTGTGTATAATTTTATTTATCAGTTATCTCATTAATTAAGCCTATAATTTTATCAACTCCGCCGGTTCCGGCTGATTTTTCCATGGATTCAATGTAATGTGATTTGTTATCAAAGACTTTATGTACCATGGCAATAAGATCATCTTTTGTTGCCACATCTTCATCTAAAACCTCACTAAATCCCTGCTTCGCATAGGAACGGGCATTTAAAATCTGGTCACCACGACTTACCCTTGCAGAAAGAGGAATAAGAATGTTAGGTTTTTTCAGTGCAGAAATCTCGCATATGGAATTAGCACCGGCTCTGGAAATAATTAAGTCAGCCATTGCAAAGAAATCCTTCATTTCATCACTAATATATTCAAACTGGGCATAACCTGAAGTTCCTACTAATGATTCATCTAATTTACCCTTGCCGCAAAGGTGGGCAATCTGGAAATCAGGTAAAAGTTCAGGAAGGGCTTCTCTTACAAGCCTGTTGACGTTTTCAGCACCAAGGCTTCCGCCGGTAACCATAATTACAGGTTTGTTGGCAGTAAAGCCACATTTGTCAAGAGCTGCAATTTTGTCTCCCGTAAATAGTTCCGCACGAATAGGAGAACCGGTATGAACTGCCTTGGCTCCAAGATATTTAGCTGTTTCCGGGAAATTATGGCAAACCTTAGTTGCCTTTTTAATGGCAAGCTTGTTGGCAAGTCCCGGTGTCATATCTGATTCATGTATAATAACAGGTACTTTGTATCTGTTTGCAGCAAAAACCACAGGAACCGTTACAAAACCACCCTTTGAAAAAACAATATCAGGTTTGAATTTCCTAATAATCTTTTTAGCTTCAAAGTACCCCTTAATAACTCTGAAAGGGTCTGTAAAGTTCTTAAAACTGAAATATCTTCTAAGTTTACCTGAAGATATTCCGTAATAATCAAGACCTGCATCTTCCACTAATTTCTGTTCCATGCCACCTTTAGAACCAATGTATTTAATCTCAAAACCGGATTCCTTAAGCTTAGGAAGTAATGCGATATTTGGTGTGACATGGCCGGCTGTACCGCCACCTGTTAATATAATTTTTTTCATTGTCTTACTCCATTAAACATCTATTTATTATATTTTTTTATCTGTTTTTTTATGGCAGAAGCATCGTCACCGTTTAATACCATATTAATAAGGTTTGTGGCGTTGCTTACTGATTGTTCATCCTGTAATACAACGGATTTTGAAGAACCTGTGTATGTTAATGTCTGCCAGGAAGTCTGACCTGTTACGCTGTAGGACATAATATTCCAACCATTGTAATCCTTCTTTGTAGAAAGAGAAAGCTGCATATTAGCAAGGGATGAAATATCAAGGTCTGTTGAAAAACTTCCCTTAATGGCATCAAGAATCTTGTTATAATTAATAAGCATTGTGCCGCTTAATAATTTTTTCTCAAGAGCTTTTAAAACTGCTACCTGGTTTCTGTTACGCTGCATATCACCGTTGGCAAAGGAGTGACGCTCACGGGCATAAGTTAAGGCTGTGGCACCATCCATTTCCATGTTTCCTTTTTTGTAAGTATAAATCTTACTTCCTTCATGCTTTGCGTCATATGATGCATAAGCTTCAGTTGAAAAAGGAATTTCAACATTTACCGTAACTCCCCCCAAAGCATCAATTAAGTCAGCGAAACCTGTAAAGTTTACTTTTGCGTAATGATAATCAGATTTTTTAATATCGTATTTGTATAAATACTTTAAGGTATCCATCAAAGCGTCCTGTCCCGGATGCCACTGTACTTCATATGCCCACTGCCAGTCGCTGGATGTCAGGTCCTTGCCGTCCTTGTGGGCAATTCCGTTTCCATAGAGGGTAACGTGGGTCAGCTTATCATAGGACTCAGGAGCGACACTTTTTGCCTGAACAGGAACATAGTAATCTCTAGGTGTTGAAATCATTAAAACTGAATAAGTCTTAGGATTAACAACAGCCAAAATATTAGTATCAGTTCTTGTATTTTCTTTTGAATTCAATTCACCAAAAGTATCTGCTGCAGAAATTACAACAATAAAAGGATCCTTTGACACCTTTGAACCGGACATCTGAGGAATCGGCGCTACTAAATAAATAAGCAGTGACAATATAATAATAACAATTACCGAGATGACCTTTCCAAAAACAGGAGCTTTGCCTGATTTCTGCAAAAGGAAAAATACAAGACCAAGAAAAACAATAAGAACCCCTATAACTCCCGCAAGTACCGGAGCTGTTAAAAAGGCAAGCTTCTTATACACAATAAGTCCTGTAAATACAATAGATAAAATAAGTTGTATCATAACTAAAATAACGCCCAGGGCTTTTCCACCACCGGATTTACGTTTTTTAGAAGATGACTTGGATAAATTCCTTGTTTCGGAGCGGTAACCGTAATCACCGGTTTTGGCTTCAGAAACTCTGTTTTGCTTTTTGCTCATAAAAACCTCCAATTTTAAAGCTACAGATTGGTTACAAATCTGTTTTATCGTAAGATATATCAAATTGTTGCAAAAGTAATTAAAACACAAATTAATGAACAAACTATGTACATAATAAGTGTGTGCTCATTATACTACATAATTAAAAAAAAACAAAGATACAACATAATGGCTAAGGCATAGGACATAGCATTAATTGACAAATAATGTATGCTTTGGTAGAATAATGTTATCTTTGGAGCTGGAGTTGTATTGGAAATATGGTACAAGCCAGCTTATTAGTTTAATAGGAGAAGAAATGAGAAATTCAAGAGCATTTAGAAGAATTATCTATTTGTTGCTTCTTGCAACGGTAATTGCATCCCAAACAGCTATATTTTGGTACTTTTGGGACCATTATTATAGCAGTGGAATGATGCAGGAATTCTTCCGTAAAGGACACATGGTACTTCTTTTTGTGTATGCGTTAATGTTTACTATATTCAGTAACGTATACGGGGCGTTCAAATTAGGAAGTCTCCAGTATTCAAATCTGGTGTTCTCCCAGCTGCTTGCATTGTTGTTTACAAACTTCATTATTTACTTACAGATTTCATTACTTTCAATGAAAATGGTAAATCCTGCACCAATTATAGGAATGTGTTTTGACAATGTTTTATGTTGTCTTGTATGGTGTGGATTGGCAATGGGCATTTACAAATGGATGTATCCGCCTAAGGACATATTACTTATATATAGTGACAGGGATCCTGATAATCTGGTGAATAAAATAGAAACGCGAAAAGATAAATATATCATAAAAGACTCTATCCATTGTGATGAGGATTCGGAAAAATTGCAGAAGGCAATAAAAAACCATCAGGCAGTTTTGTTGTGTGACATTCCAAGTGCTAAGAGAAATAAAATAGTCAAGGATTGTTATTTGTATGATAAGAGAGCATATATTACTCCTAAACTGTCAGATATTATCATTACGGGAGCAGGTCAGAATACATTATTTGACTCACCGCTTTTGGTTACTAAAGTTAAGGGACTTAAGTGGGAGCAGGATTTTGTAAAGAGAATTGTGGATATAATTATCGCACTTATTCTTTGTCCCCCAACCATATTGGTTACAATACTTGTTGCCATAGGCAATCTGATTTGGGACAGAGGCCCGATTTTCTATACACAGCCAAGACTTACAAAGGATGGTAAGGTGTTTAAAATATTAAAGTTCAGAAGCATGAAGGTTAATTCTGAAAAGGATGGCGCCAGACTTGCAGCAAAGAATGACAACCGCATAACAAAGGTAGGAAAGATTCTTCGTGCTACACATTTAGATGAATTACCTCAGGTGTTTAACATTCTGGTAGGTCAGATGTCAGTTGTAGGCCCAAGACCGGAGAGACCGGAGATTGCTGCTGAATACGAAGAAGAAATTCCTGAATTTAGATTCAGATTAAAGGTAAAGGCCGGTCTTACCGGATATGCACAGGTTTATGGTAAGTATAATACTACACCATATGACAAGCTAAAGCTTGACATGTATTATATTCAGCATTACAAAATGTGGATGGATATACAGCTGATTTTAATGACTTTCAAGATTATGTTCATGAAGGACAATACAGAAGGTGTTGATGAAAATCAGAAAACAGCCAGCATTCATGAAAAAGAAAAAAATCATAAAGATTAAAATATACAAGAGCTATTCCCTTAGAAATTAATGGGATGGCTCTTGTTTTTGTATACTATAAAGCCTGTAACATAAATCCCCAATATTCCATCATATTATTAATTAACAACCATTTAAGAGGTAAATTTATGCTTAATTATATATGGGCATTTATGATTATTATTGGTGTGGTATATGGACTTTTGACAGGAAACATAGAACAGGTGGGAAACGGTGCCATTGAGTCAGCGGAGGAATCGGTTAAGCTGTGTATTACAATGCTGGGGATAATGAGCATGTGGATGGGATTTATGGAAGTGGCACAAAAAAGCGGACTTATAGCAAAGGCTGAAAAAATGTTAGAGCCGGCAATAAAGTGGATGTTTCCGGAACTTCCCGTTAATCACAAAGCACGAACCCATATTACAACCAATATAATAGCAAATATTCTTGGACTGGGGTGGGCAGCAACCCCGGCAGGTCTTAAGGCAATGGAGGAACTTGCAGCAGACCCGGTACCTCAAAAGGGGCGGATAATTCCCGGTCACATTTCCACAAATGAAATGTGTACATTTCTGGTACTTAACATATCATCACTTCAATTAATTCCCGTAAATATGATTGCATACAGAAGCCAATACGGCTCTGCTAATCCCGCATCAATTGTAGCACCGGCAATACTCGCCACAACCATAAGCACAGTGGTGGGAATTATTTTTTGTAAAATAATGTGTAAATGTACCTTAAAGGGAAAAGTAAATTGACAGGAAATAGGGGGTGTTATAGAATAGGAACGTAAAAAATACATGGAATAACTGTGGTCTGAAGAAAATCCAATACAGATTATGTAAGGGAAAATTTTCAGTTTAAGGGAAGTTCGGTGAAAATCCGGCACAGTCTTTCTCTACTGTAATAGGGACGAAAAAAGCATTATGCCACGGATAAAACCGGAAGGCGCTTTTAGTAGGTTGAACTAAAGTCAGGATACGTCAACACAGTTGTCCGGATTTCGCAGGCAAGGCGAAGAAGGAGGAACAAATGAATAAGATAACAAAGAAATTTTTTGCCATTTTACTTTCATGTATGTTGGTAGTGGCAGGAGTGGCAACGCCGGCTAGAACAACAGATAATGCTGTTATTGCTGCTGAGAATGTCGCAAAAACAGGAACTGTAACAATGACTGTTGAGCGAATTACCATAGGTCAGGGATATCTTGTAAGCCCGGTTCAGGTAGAAATCCAGAATGGAGATACAGTAGATACTGTATTTAAGAGAGTTATGGATGCAAAGGGATTTAAGTACGATGACAATGGATACCTTGTAAGCATTGAAAATGCAGATACAGGCAAGATAAACATTCCGGCAGAAATATCTGCAATGCCTGACACAACAGTTTGGGGTAATCCAAATCCTGTTAAAGCACCAACTAACACAGCAAATGATGGAAACTCATACGCAAACAAAGGCCTTGGAAGTTCTTCATATCATACAATGGCAGGCTGGATGTTTACCATAAATAATGTATTTTCTAATGAAGGAGCAGCTTCAACACCTGTTAAAGACGGTGACGTTATCAGATGGCAGTTCTCTGTATATGGTTACGGTGCAGATATTGGAAGCGACACAGAAAGCTATACAGGAATTAAGAAAGTAACCTTTGCCAACAAGGATGAACTTATAAAGGAAGCTGCAACTCTTGTAAATAACAAGACAATGATGAAGGATGCTGATGTAAAGGCAGAATATAACAATGCAATTAAAGTTCTTGAAAAGTACAATCCTTCAGATACAGAGGTTAAGAATAAATTAACAAAGCTTAAGAATGTTCAGAAGGATTTTGTAAAGAAAACAACTGTTACAAAGGCTTCTGTTAAGGGAATTAAGAATGTTAAGGGACTTAAGGCAAAAGTAGCTGTTAAGAAAATCAAAGGTGTTACAGGATACCAGTACAAATATTCTAACAATAAGAAATTCAAAAAGGCGGTAGTTAAGTCTACAAAGAAGAACATCTTAACAACTAAGAAATTTAAAAAGAATCAGAAATGTTATGTAACAGTTCGTGCTTACAAGAAGGTTAATGGTATTAAATACTATGGAAGATGGAGCAAGGTTAAAGCTGTTAAAATCAAAAAATAAATTATAAAAACATATTAGAATCAGACTTAAATATCGGAAGGAAGTTTAATAAAGTTCCTTCCGATAAACTTTATTATGAAACTAAATTCATGAAATTATGTAAACCAAGGTGAAAAGATGAAATATTATTTAAAAAAGGCAATATTGTTTGTTTTAATTGCTGTATTAAGTTTAATTATTATAGGGTGTGGAAAAAAAGAAACCCCGGATAACAATGGAAAGAAATGCACAATAATGGTGGAATGTTCCAAAATTTTTGATAATCAGGACAAGCTTGATAAGGCAGTTAAGGATTATATTCCAAAAGATGGAATTATTTTAAAGAAAAAAGAAGTTAGTTTTAATGAAGGGGAAAATGTTTATGACGTTTTAAAAAGAGAACTTAAAAATGAAAATATATTAATGGAAGCATCTTTTACCACAGGAACTGCATATATAGAGGGAATTAATAATATTTACGAATTTTCCTGTGGGGAGCTGTCAGGATGGATGTATTGCGTAAATGGAGAATACCCAAATGTGGGGTGTAGCGATTACAAAATAAAGGATGGAGACAACATTGAGTGGCATTACACCTGTGATTTAGGAGAGGATTTAAAAAATTGACAGATGAATTTTCAAGATTTCACCCGGTGGTGAACGTAATCTTTTATATGGTGGTTTTAATAATCACAATGTTTCAAATGCAGCAGGTAATGGTGATTATTTCCACAGTGTGTGCCATAATTTACCATATATATTTAAAAAAACAAAAAAGTGTAAAGTTTTGTATTATGGCATTTTTTATTTTTACGGCCTCGGCAATAATAAATCCGCTTTTTTCCCATAAAGGGGCAACATTGTTGTTTTATATGTTTACGGGAAATCCCGTAACCCTGGAATCTATGGTATACGGAGTTTTCGCAGCTTTGGTAATAGTAGCCATGATTTTCTGGCTTTCCACCTTTAATGAAATAATGACTGAGGATAAAATTCTGGCATTAATAGGAGCGATAATGCCATCGGTGGCGTTGCTTTTAACTATGATTTTCAGGTTTGTGTCAAAATTTACAAAGAAAATTAAGGAAATTTCCATAACCCACAGGGCTCTTAAAGGGGAACCGGAAGGGTTCTTTAATAAAATAAAGTCAAGCCTTCATATTTTTTCCATTACCATAACATGGGCGTTGGAAAATTCCGTGGATACGGCAGATTCGATGACGGCAAGAGGATATGGATGTGCTAAAAGAACTAATTACAATAATTATAGAATAGAAAAAAGAGATATTTTATTAAGCCTGTGGATGATAATATTATTTGGGGTGGTTATAAGTCGGTGGGCAGCAGGAGATTTGTACACCTATTATTATCCTTTTGTCAGGACAAAAGGGCAAATTATGGTTTACGTGGCATATATACTTTTGTGTGTTACCCCTATGGCGGTAAATATTTTGGAGGGCATAAGATGGCGCAGATTGAAATCAAAAATTTAACATTTTTCTACCCGGATATGGAAAAGGGAGAATATTTGGAAAATCCTGCTTTATGTAATATTAATCTGGAGATACATAAAGGGGAGTTTATGGTTATATGCGGTCAGACAGGGTGTGGAAAAAGTACACTTTTGAGAACCATAAAGCCTACTATATGTCCTAACGGAAAAATAACGGGAAATGTTTTGTATAATGGCATCAATATAAAGGATTTAAAGGAGAGGCAGCAGGCAGAAAAAATAGGATTTGTTATGCAAAATCCTGATAATCAGATTGTGACAGATAAGGTGTGGCACGAGCTGGCTTTCGGTTTGGAAAATCTTGGCCTTAAATCTGAAGAAATAAGACAGAAAACCGCAGAAATAGCAGAATACTTTGAATTGACGGATTTGTATTATTTAAAGCCTGATAAATTATCAGGAGGACAGAAGCAATTGCTTAATTTAGCAGCAGTAATGACCATGAATCCGGAAATTTTATTGTTAGATGAGCCAACTTCCCAGTTAGACCCCATTGCAACGGAAAAGTTTGTAAGTATGTTAAAAAAAATCAATGAAGATTTAGGTGTAACCATTATTATGTCGGAACATCGGTTAAGTTATGTTTTGGATATGGCGGATAAACTGGTGGTTATGAATAATGGAAAAATCATGGAATGGGGAAATCCTTTAGAAATTGCAGATAAAATCAAAAATCAGAAGATTTCTAAGCTTATGCCTTATGCTACGAGAGTTTATTATGAATGTGGCAAAAAAGGTACTCCCCCTGTTTCCATAAAAGATGGAAGAAAATGGCTTGAAAGGGAATTACAGGATAAAGAACCCCCCACTGACCGGTCAGACAGGAAGGGGGATTCGTCAAAGGGGAAATTCATTCAGGAAAATCATAAAGAAGCAGATATTAATGAAAAAGAGATGGCAATTACCTGTAAAAATCTGTGGTTTAGGTACGAAAAATATGAAAGAGATATAATAAAGGGCCTGTATTTTTCCGTAAAAAGAGGTGAAATATTTGCTATTCTAGGAGGAAACGGAACGGGGAAAAGTACAACAATGTGGCTTTTATCCGGGGTGAAAAAGCCTTATCGCGGAAAAATTACCAAAAAGGGAAAGGTGGCATTGCTTCCTCAAAGCGTGCAAAACCTCTTTAGCAGGGACAAGGTTTCTAAGGAGCTTGAAGGTTGTGAGAACAGTCTAATAGAAGAAATGGAAATTCAGGATATATTAAACAGGCATCCCTATGATATAAGTGGAGGGCAGCAGCAAAAGGTGGCGCTGGCAAAGATTTTAATGGAAAATCCTGATATACTTTTGTTAGACGAGCCTACCAAGGCAATAGATGAAGTTTATAAAGAAGAACTGGGAAACTTGTTAAGAAAATTAAGTGCTGACGGCAAAACAATTATTATTGTAAGTCATGACTTGGATTTTTGTGGTGAGTACGCAGACAGATGCGGAATGTTTGCCGATGGAAAATTAATAGCAGTAAATAATAGCAGAGACTTTTTTACATCAAACAATTTCTACACTACTACAGTGGCAAAAATGTCAAGAAGTACCATTAAAGGTGCAGTGAAAATGGAGGATATTGTATGTTATCTGAAAAATGTATAATGCATACTGCCTCAATAGATATATATGGATTAATGATGAGAGGGTATTATTTCATGTCAATGTGCATTATTGTCATATCCATATTTATATTCCTGTGGTCATTTGAAAAAAGAAAACCAAAAACCAGAGAAATAGTGACACTGGCAGTTATGACGGCATTAGCTGTGGTGGGAAGGCTGGCGTTTTTTATGACACCTCAGGTAAAGCCCTGTGCAGCCATTATTATAATAACGGGAGTCATGTTAGGAAGGCAGTCAGGATTCTTATGTGGAGCCCTTACGGCTTTTGTATCAGGATTTTTCTTTGGGCAGGGCCCGTGGACACCGTGGCAGATGATAGCCTTTGGCATAATCGGCTTTTTATCAGGAGCTTTATTTTCAAAAAAGAACATAAAGTATGCTTACAATAAATGGATAATTTCCATATACGGTTTTCTGGCAACCTTTGTTATATACGGATTTATACTGGATACAGCCACGGTTTTTATGTATACTGATACTCCTAAAACAGAAACTTTTGTGGCAACATATTTAAGCGGAATTGGGTTTAATTTAATTCATGCAGCTTCCACTTTTGTGGTATTATTTTTAATTTCAAATGCCACCATAAAGAAGCTGGAGCGGTTGAAAATTAAGTATAAAATGTTTAGTTAAGGTCTGGTAAAAAAAAGACGAAAAAAGTTGAATAAACAATAATAAGGTGTTATTATGATACGGTGTGAAATTTGATAAAAGAATATGTTAGCAATTGAAAAGAGGAAAAATCATGGAAGAATACGGTTATTTGTGGCAGCTTGCATTAATACTTGCAAGTACAAAGATTTTGGGACTTGTAACTAAGCGTTTTAATATGCCACAGGTTGTAGGCGCACTTTTAGCAGGACTGATTTTAGGACCGGCAGTTTTAGGTAACTTATTGTCAGGAGTAGTTGTAGGAGGACATCATTTAGAGGCATTAACACTTCACCAGACAGCGTTTATTGACCATCTTGCGGAAATAGGTGTTATTGTTCTTATGTTCTGTGCAGGTCTTGAAACAGATATTAACGAACTGAAAAAATGCGGACTGGCATCCTTTATAATTGCACTTTGTGGTGTAATAGTACCCCTTATTGGTGGCGGAGCATTTACGTTCTGGTTCTTAAAAGAAGGCTGGATTGAACCGGCGCAGGGAAGTACAGTGTTTGTACAGGCGGTGTTTGTAGGTGTTATTTTAACGGCAACATCTGTTAGCATTACCGTTGAAACCCTTCAGGAAATGGGAAAATTAAAGACAGCTTCAGGAAATGCAATTTTAGGAGCTGCAATTATCGATGATATATTGGGAATTATAGCCCTTACAGTGGTTATAAGTCTTGGAACAGGTGGTTCTGGTGCATCAGGTAATTCAGAATCACTGGGAATAGTGCTTTTGAAGATTTTATTGTTCTTCGTATTTGTAGGTGTATTTGGATTTATTATTTACAAATTATACAAGAAATGGTACGAGCACGCTGGAAAAGGAATGCACAGACACGCAATTATAGCATTTGTTATATGTCTGATTATGGCGTTTTGTGCAGAATATTTCTTTGGCGTTGCAGATATTACAGGAGCATTCTTTGCCGGTGTAATTATCTCCATGACACAGAAAGATCAGTTTATTGCATCAAAATTTGATGTTGTGGCATATATGTTTTTAAGCCCTGTATTTTTTGCAAGTATAGGTCTTAAGGTAGATGGAAACGCAGTTATGCATATGGGACCGGTTATTGCACTGTATGCTGTAGGTCTTGCAATTATTGCCATCCTTACAAAGATTATAGGATGCGGGCTTGGAGCTAAGGCGTGCGGATACAAGGATTACCAGTGTTTGAGAATCGGTGTGGGAATGATTTCAAGAGGTGAAGTTGCCCTTATAGTTGCAAACAAAGGTATTGAGGCAGGACTTATGAGTTCAAGCGTTGTAGCACCGGTTATTATAGTGGTAATTGTAACTACAATTATTACACCGATTATATTAAAACCTGTATTTATGAAAAAAGGACCAAATGCAGATGTGGTTGCTACAAGTAAGTTAGTAGAAAATGTTGAAGAGAGAACTGAAATGGTTACCGGAGTAAAGAAATAAAGAATTTAACGTAAGAACCTATGGCACAAAGTCATAGGTTCTTATTTTTTGCCATAAAATATATGTGAATAGAATTGTTTTCGGGTTATTTGTATGTCAGTAATAGTGTCAATATCATCCTTTATTATTCCGGGAATTATGTTATTTATAGTTTTATATGGCATAATAAAAAAGCAAAATGTATATGATGATTTTGTAACCGGCGCCACGGGAGGACTTAAAACAGTTATAAAAGTTATGCCCACCCTTATTGGTTTAATGGTGGCAGTGGCCGTTTTAAGAGAATCAGGATTTATGGAAGTGTTGGGAAAATTGCTTGGAAAGGTTACCAATCCCATAGGTTTTCCGGGAGAACTAATGCCGGTTACAATTGTCAAAATATTTTCATCATCAGCAGCTACGGGAATGGTTCTTGATATATTTAAGGAATATGGTCCGGATTCATACATGGGAAAGGTAACATCGTTAATGATGAGCTGTACGGAAACGGTGTTTTACACAATGTCCGTGTATTATATAACTGCAAAAGTAACGCGAACAAGATGGACTTTAGCTGGTGCAATTTTGACAACAATTTCAGGGACAATTGCCAGTGTAATGCTTGCAAATGTAATTTAAATAATATATATTTTGAATTAAGAAGTGAAAATGCGGAGGTACGAAATGATATATACAGTTACATTTAATCCATCTATTGATTATATTGTTTCAGTGGATGACTTAAAGTTAGGAAGTGTAAACAGAACATCTGAGGAGCTTATGTTTCCGGGAGGTAAGGGAATAAATGTTTCCATGGTTCTTAGTAATCTTGGAATAGAAAATACAGCCCTTGGTTTTTTGGCAGGTTTTACCGGTGACAATGTTCAGAAAATGTTGGAAAAAAACGGAGTAAATGCTGATTTTATCAGGGTTAAAGATGGAATAACAAGAATTAATGTTAAAATTCGTGCTCAGGAAGAAAGCGAAATAAACGGTATGGGACCGGCAATAAAGGACGAAGACATTAAGGAATTGTACAAGAAGTTAGACAAAATAAAGGACGGAGATATTTTGGTTCTTGCAGGAAGTATTCCATCAGTAATGCCTGAAACAATGTATAGTGACATAATGGAACACTTAAAAGATAAGGATGTAAAGATAGTTGTGGATGCCACAAAGGATTTGCTTTTAAATGTTCTTAAATATAAACCATTTTTTGTTAAGCCTAACAATCATGAATTGGGAGAAATATATGGCATAGAGCTTAAAACAAGAGAGGATGTTGTTCCTTATGCAAAGAAGATGCAGCAGGAAGGTGCCAGAAATGTTTTAGTTTCCATGGCAGGAGAAGGAGCTGTTTTAGTGGCGGAAAACGGTGAAGTATATAAGAGCAAATGCCCTGAAGGCAAGGTGAAAAATTCCGTTGGTGCCGGAGACTCCATGGTAGCGGGATTTATTGCAGGATACCTAAAATCAGGGGATTACAAAGAGGCACTTAGAAACGGCTTACTTACAGGAAGTGCCAGTGCTTTCAGCGATAATCTTGCCACAAAAGAAGAAGTTGAAAATTTAGGAAAAACATTTGAAATGTAATTTATAAGTGTTTTTATTATAAGCAGAGTGGGTTTAAGCCTGCTCTGTTTTATTTTTTAATAATACCAATGATTCTTCCTAAGAAAAGACATTCGTCAATATGTTTAAGAATGAGGGGCTTGTCAAAACCACGTAATGCCTCAAGGCAAAAATACCTGTCAGGGACATATCTTCTAATATAAATCTTATCTTTATACATAAATATTCCACATTCCCCGTAAAAAGGATATCTGTCTTTACATATCAGAATAAGTTCATCTTTGTAAAATAAACGGTCAGGGGATGAGTCATAAATGGTTATCCCTAAAATATCTAAATCACCATACTTTTTTCTGTATTTAGCAAAATTGTAAATATCAGAGCTTAAGTTTGTGCATGAAAAACCACGGGAATAGAAGCCATGTGCATTAACAATAGCAATATAATCAGTGTCAAATTTTTGATTATGTTCTAAAAGATGATCTTCAAGATCACATAATTCGGATAAAAAACTGAAGCATCTGTTTGACAAAGAGGGACTGTTATTTTGCACAGAAGCAGTATCTGAAATAAGCTCGTCAACACTACATTGAAAAGCTTCAGAAATCTTTATCAAATTATATATAGATGGATTATTTATTTTTCCACCTGTTAATTTCTTAATGGTTTCATAGGGAAGACCTGCTTCTTCCGATAATTGCCTGAGAGACCAGTTATAAAAGTACAGTTTTCTATAGATATTGTTCATAAGTACGGTTTTGTAATAATAAAGGAATTCATCTTTGTTATTCATGAAAATAATTCTCCTTTTAGCAAATAAGATGTGTGTGAAATATGATAAAAGAAAATAATACTTATAATTATAACATATTTAGTGCAACAATAACGGTGTATGTGTAAAAAAGAAAATTATTTTTTAAAAAAGTTATAAGAATATAATAATAAAAGGAAAAAGTAACAATTTAAAGTAATAATGAAACTTTATTGAATAATAATATAGGTAATCCCAAATACATTAGAAGACCGGTTCTGCAAAATTATGTCCCTTTGGTACAGTAATAGTGACTGGTGTTAATAAATAAAAAAGAATAGCATTTTTACTAACTTATACATTATGAGAGTGAAATATGAAAAGATATACAAGAGATGAAATGTTGAAATATTCTAAACGTGTAATAAAACTCAGAAGAAAGATAGGTTTATCTCAGGAAAGGGTTGCTGAGGATATTAGAATGTCATACTCAACATACAGAAAAATAGAAAACGGAGAGAGAAATTTATCTACGGGATGTTTGTGTAAGTTAAACCAGGCATATAATATTTCGGCGGACGAAATTCTATTTGATAAAAAGGGGAAAAAAGATATAAGAAAGTATTCTGAGCATGATAAAATGTTATTGCTTTTAAAATTAGATAATATTTATGGAAAAACAAAGGATAAGAATGAAGAATGAAAAAAATTCTATTATTAAATGATAGTAAAAAGGGAGTATTGAATTTACCGGAATTTAAAAATCACAAAATAAAAATTTATAGGTCAGATAACTTTCAGGAGGCATGTGGAATAATGTTACATGATTATATTGACCTTTTTATTATAGATACCGTGGCAACTGACAGTGACGGAGACAGTGTAGGGGGCATACGTTTTGCAGAGGCAATACGTAGGGTGCAACAATATTGTTTTACACCTATTATTTTTTTGTCATATTTAGAAGATCCCAAGTTATTTATGTACGAGCAGTTACACTGCTATGCATTTATGGAAAAGCCTTACGATAGAAGTGAACTTATAAAAGTTGTAGAAACTGCATTAGAATTTCCCAAACCTCAAATAAAAAAAAGGAATCTTTATATTAAAGATGAGGGCATAATATATTCTGTGAAAATACAGGATATATTGTACATAAAAAGTGAAAGAAGACGACTTTACATATACACGAAAAAGGAAGCTTTTACCGTAAAAAACAGAACTCTTGAAAATATCATTGAAGAAATAAGTTCAGGGGATTTTGTAAGGTGCAGCAGATTTTATGTGGTAAATAAAAGACACATTAAAAGTATAGATTATGTAAACCGAATTATAACAATTACAGGAACTAAAGAGGAAATAGATATCGGACCATCAATGATAAAAAGTATGAAAAGTAAGTTTAGTGGTTAAAAACCGCCGTTCAATACAGAAAAAGTACATTTCAGTACAAAAATGTAAATTATTAAGTAGTGTTGTTATAATTATATTGTGATGTGAGTGCACAAAACAGATTGTGACATCCAATAATGTAATGGGGTTATTTCGTTGCTACGGGAGTTTGTCACTCACATCATAATATACAGTTGAAAAGGGCTGTAGATAAAATATTAATACCTAAAACAAAACCGGATATACAGGCAGAATATCCGGCTTTGTTGAATTTAGAAATTATTTGGCATATTCGTACATTATCCACTTATTTACCACATCAAAAGGCGCAGGTCCCACAGCCAAAAAAGCCTTGTGAAAATCTTTTAAGTTAAAGGAATCTCCCAGCTTCTTTTTAAGAGAATCCTTAAGCCGGGTAATTTCCATAAAGCCTACATAATATTGAAGATAATTGGCAGGCTCTTCTATAACAGACTGAAAAATGGATTCACAAACCTTTTTGTCAGTGATATTATAATCTGCCAGATACTTAGCTGTGTCTTTAAAAGTCCATCCGTCATAGTTAATTCCAATATCACAAATAGAATAAAGAGCCAGAGAATATGCAGAGCTACAGGCAAAGGCTTTGGCAAGATTTTGGTCTTTATAACGATACTGATAAGACATAAATTCCACATAAGTTGCCCACCCTTCAGTATAGCCGCCGTAGTTAATAATGTGCCTTACAGGGTGGGGATTAGTAGATGAAAAGAACCATGACTGGTACATATGCCCCGGTATTCCTTCATGGGCAATTGTGGCATAAATATCCTGATTTCTCATACTTTCGCTACCGTTTATATAAATAATATTACGCTTTGCATCGTCTATAGGAGGAGTTAAATAAAAAGCAGGACTTAAAAAATCCTCAAGACTTTTATCCACATATTTTAGAGTGTATGAAATTTCGGAAAGCCGGTTGTCTCCCACTGTTGTAGGAAAATTATTGGAAATTTTCTTTGACAGTGAAGATATAATGTCATTGGGCTTTAAGTCGGATTCTGTTTTACCATAAAACTTTTTCTCCAGTTCAGGGTCTTTTGTGAGAATAGAATAAATTGCCTGCACATACCCTGTGAGATTAAGCTGAATTTCAGCCTTTAAATCACTGACAGATTTAGAACTTCCCGTATAATTTTTTACAAGATATTCATAGTAATCCCTGCCGTTTTTCAGGTAGAAAAGACCGTTTTTGTTTTTACAGGCTCCCTTTTTTTGCAATGACCACAAAGTATTGGCGATATTTTCGTAGGCAGGGTAAATGCTTTCCTCAATTACATTAATATCCCTTGTTATATAATTATTTTTTTCCTGGTCAGTTAAAAATGTAACACCGGATAATCTGTTTAAAAATGATGTATGCAAAAGATTTTCACAGGTATTTTTGTTGCCAATAAATTCCTTACACTGGGCAATTATTTTGTCGCAGGCAAATTTACTTATAAAAGAATTATTTTCAGCCTTTAATTTTTGAAATTCACATATTTGTCCATAATAATCCTTTATGAGAGACAAAATAGAAAGATAATTTTCAATATCCTTTTGGGAGGAAAAAGAATATTCACATAAAAGAACAGGAAGCTGAGCCTGAAGCCCCGTAGTAGGACTTAATACCTGAGAACAAAGGCATAAGTCGGAAAAATCCAGCTGATCTTTAAAATACTCCATTAAAACATCATAGGTTATCTGCTGCTCCGTGGAAAGGTCTTTATAATTAAAATTTTTTAAAAGATTAATTTCGTTTATAAAGTGGTTTTGGGATGAAGTCATAGACTCATATGTATAGTTTCCCAAAGTGGGGGTAATGTTATCCAGTCCGTATTTTGAAGTATCAGATAAATAAAAATGCAAACTGAGAGTGTCGGAAGAGAGCTGGTCTGTTAAAAGTTTGTCTGCGTAGATATTAAAGTTTTGCTGTGTACTGTTTTCAAAGGAATTTTCTTTTTTTTCGGACAAAAGAGGGAAAACAGTAATGGCACATAAAAAGATAATAAAAATGCCAATAATAATCGATGAAAAGAGATTTCTTTTGAAAAAATCAGAAAAAGTAGTTAATTTTAACGTCATTTTTGTAGTGACTCCAAAGTCCTTTTATAATAAAATATAAAAAAATATTAAAATGTATGATATTTTTGTAAAATATGTTACAATCAAAGTTAGATTGGAAAGAGGATTGTTGAAATTAGCTACTGAGAAAAAACGAAAAAGAGGTATTTAACATGGAAAGACAAAGTTACTCAAATGAAGTTATTCTTTTGCAGCCGGTATTTAAGGACGCAATCTGGGGTGGAGATTTATTGAAAAATTTTGGATATGAGCAGGCTGGAGACAATGCAGGTGAATGTTGGGGAATAAGTGCACACAAAAGTGGTGACTGCACAATTTTAAACGGAGAATTTGCCGGAGAAAAATTGTCATGGTGCTATGAAAATCACAGAGAGTTATTTGGAAATATTGAAAACGACGTGTTCCCACTTCTTGTAAAAATAATAGGGGCGCAGCAGGATTTAAGCATTCAGGTACACCCTAATGATGCCTATGCGGCAGAACATGAAAATGGTTCATTAGGGAAAACGGAATGCTGGTACATTCTTGACTGCAAGGAAGATGCCAGTATTGTCATAGGTCATAATGCAAAGGATAAAAAAGAACTTGCAGATATGATAAATCAGGGACGATGGAATGAATTAATAAGAGTTGTTCCAATTAAAAAAGGTGATTTTTTCCAGATAAACCCCGGATGTCTTCATGCAATTAAAGGCGGAACATTGCTCATAGAAACACAGCAAAGCAGTGACATAACATATAGAGTTTATGATTATGACAGACTGCAGAACGGAAAACCAAGACAGTTGCATTTAAAACAAAGTATAGACTGTATTGAAGCTCCTCACGTTGATTACAACCAGGAGAGAATTGTTAATAACTATCCGGGAATGAGCAGTGAAAGGTTAGTAAAATGTCCTTTCTACACATTAGAGAGATGGGAAATAGACGGAAAATACAGTTTTGAAAATGATAAACCATTTATTAATGCAAGTGTTATAGATGGAAGCGGAATGATAAACGGACAGAAGATAGGAAAGGGTGAACATTTTATTATTCCTGCTACATTAAAACAATGTAACATTGAGGGAAAATTAACAGTAATGATATCATACTGCTAAAAGATATTAAGAAAGTTGAAAGAGATATGTTATCAGAAAGAAGTCTTCAGATATTAGAAAAATTAATTGACAATAACCGTACACCTATTACGTCAAAGACTCTGGCACTGTATCTTGGCGTATCAGAAAGAAGTGTAAAAACCTATATTAAGGAGGTCTCGGATTTTTGTAAGGAGCAGGGAATGACCTTGGAAAGAAAGCCGGGAATAGGTTTTGTGGCAGACTTTTCTGAAAACCAGATTGAGCAGGTTAGTGCCATGAAACGTGACAAAAAAATGGTAATGTCCAAAAAACAGAGAATGGGTTATATAATGTACATTCTTTTAAGCGGATGGGACACTTATACTCTGTCATTGTTTTCAGAGGAATTAAATGTTAGCAAGAAAATGATTGGCGATGACATTAACACCATATCAAAGGAGCTTGAAAAATATAATATTCATATTAACAGGGTTGCAGGACATGGTGTGTTTATTTCCGGTGAGGAATTTTCCATAAGAAAGGCAATGAAAAGTTATTGCAGATATGCCATTGGAAATAATAAGGTGGACAATGTACACGATTACAGGGTTAATTATGAAGAAGAGTATTTGTGGATAAATAACTTTGGAAGGGATAATTATGAGAAGGCCATTGAAGTAATAGGGGCAATAGAGAAGGAATTTGATGTTGCCTATACAGACTATTCCTTTAGAATGTTGGCAGAATATCTTAGCATCCAGTTATTTAGAATCAGAATGGGAAATGTTATAGAGAAGAATATTGTCAAAGAAGAAGGAAAATTAAGCAATCCTGAAATTGTTGGAAAAGTGTGTCAGATGTATGAGCAGCTGGGAAAAGTGCAGATTAATGAATATGAGAAGCAATATATAGACATACTATTTGCAGCGGCAGCAGTGCAGCTTAAGAAAAATCGTACACAACTGGTAAATAATAGCAGATTTGACAGCAAAAATCAGGAAATATGCGCTGAAATTTTAAAATATCTTTCTGAAATTTTAAATGCGGATTTAGAGGGAAATGAACTTTTAAGAACCAGCTTAGAAGCGTTTATTCCACCGTCATTTATTAGAACACAGTATGGTTTTGAGGTTAGCAATCCTTTCTTAGGAGATATAAGGGAAATGTATTCGGGAATTTTTGCCACATGCTTTACATTGGGAAAATTCTACGAAGAATATACAGGAGAGATACCTACAGACCATGAAATCTCTTTTATCGCACTGTTTTTAGGAGGTGCACTTCACAGAAATGTGAAAAACGTCAAAGCGGTGTTAATTGGTACCAGCGGAATTGCCGCAGCTAATATTGTGGCAAGAAAAATAGAAAACAAAATTGATGATGTAAAGATAGTTGCCATATTATCCTCCCAAAAAATAGAGAATATAGAGGACTATGATTCTGATATTATCCTGTCGTTACTGCCAAACTTTGAATATGAGGACAAGGTAGTACATATATCGCCTATTGTCAGCAGGGATGATGAACAGAAAATTAAGGATGCATGCTTTGAGGCATTGTCAAATCCACGGTTTGGAAGCGAAAAGTTTGATGAAATAGTTGATAAGGATCATATACTGATTGTCAGGGAAAAAGTGGAGCGTGAGGCCATTCTTAAAGAGGTTTGCAAGCGTCTTTGCGAAGGTGGATATGTAAAAAAAGAATTTTACGATGATGTAATAACAAGAGAAAAAATAGAATCAACAGCTATTGGAAATGAAGTTGCCATTCCTCATGGAATGCCGGAAAATGTTATAAAACCAAAAGTTTTTGTGGTTAAACTTGAGTATCCGGTAAACTGGGGAGGAAAAATGGTTAGCACAATATTCCTTTTAGCCCTTAACTTTAACAACATTGAAACTACTAAGTCATTTTTCATGGCATTTACCAGATTGGTAGGTTCAGAAACCAGAATAGGAAAAATACGTAAATGTCAGACTCCGGAGGAGATAGGGGACATATTCAAAAGAGAATTGCATTATAAACAATAAAAATTAATAAAAAATAATGAAAAGCTTTTGATTTTTCAAAACGTTTCAATGCAAGAAAAATACTAAGTTTGAGAAAAATTGCACTAACTTTAGTGCAATTTTCTTTTTTTGCGAGAATTGAAAAAAAGTAATAAAGCCCTTAGAATGAAATTACACAATGGTGGTAATAATTTTAAGAAAAGGAGGACAAAGGTTTGGCTAAAGAACTAATGAGCAAAGAGATTGTTATGTTTGACGTTAAGGCAGAGAATGCAGAAGGGATTATCAGATTAATAGCTGATGCGATGGACAAGGACGACAGACTTATTGACAAAGAAGGTTATGTAGCAGATGTTATGGCAAGAGAAGCAAGTTCAAGTACGGCAGTTGGTTTCTCAGTTGCTACACCACATTCAAAGTCAGTACATGTTAAGGAACCATCACTTGCTTTTGTACGTCTTGCGCATCCTGTTAAATGGGATGATACGGAAAGCGTTGACATGATATTCCAAATCGGTGTTCCTTCACCGGGACAGGGTGACAGACACTTAGAAATTCTTGCAGGATTGTTCAGAAAGGTTATGCATGAAGACTTTAGAGAACAATTAAAGAATGCAAAAAATGCCGATGAAGTTATTGAACTTATTGGCACAGTTTAAATCCTGAGGTCAGGATAAAATACGTTTTGAAAAGGAGAAAAGTTATGAAAGAATTGGTAGATATCTTAAAAAACACCAAACAGCACCTTATGAATGGTGTGTCATATATGATTCCTGTTGTTGTTGGTGGTGGTATCTTAATGGCCATCGCAGTATTATTAACAGGTGAAGGAGCAGCTCCGGGATGGGGTTCAGGTCTTCCTTATTGGTTATGGACAATCGGAGCTGATGCTCTTGGATTAATGTGTCCTGTATTTGCAGCATATATTGCTTACTCAATTGCAGACAGACCCGGAATTGCAGTAGGTATGGCAGGGGGATTTATGGCACTGAATATTCCTACAGGTTTAGGAGCACCTGTTCAGACTTTGGTAGAAATTACTAAGGGTGTTACAGTTCCTGATGGAGCAGTTTTAACAACAATTGACAATGTTCAGTATTATGTTAATTCAACAAGAGCAGTACAGACAGCTTCAGCCGGATTTATAGGAGCAGCTATTGCAGGTTTAATTGCAGGTATTGTAGCGCATTACTTAAAGAAGATTCCTCTTCCAAAGTCAATGCAGTCACTTAAATCGATTATCATTATCCCTGTAGTTGGTGTGTTAATTGTAGGTGCTATAATGTTCTTATGTGGAGCACCAATTGCATCATTTATGACATGGCTTGAAGGTGTAATGACAGATATGGCACATGGAAACCATGGAAGTCTTGCCCTTGCAGGAATTAGTGCTTTGGCATCACTTATGATAGCATTTGACCTTGGTGGTCCTGTAAACAAAGTTGCTTACTCAATTTTAATGGTAGCATTTGTAGGTACAGGTATTTACACATTCGCAGCTCCTGTTGGTATTGCTATTTGTATTCCTCCAATCGGATGTGGTGTTGCTTCATTAGTTTTAAGAAAGAAGTTCTCACCGGAAGAACAGAATGCAGGCATCGGTGCTATAGCGATGGGTTGCTGTGGTATTACAGAAGGTGCTATTTCATATACAGCTGCTGATCCGACAAGAATGATTCCTATTAACATGATTGCATCAGCAATTGCAGGTGGTCTTGCAGGATTCCTTGGAGTTGGTGCTAAGATGTCAGCTTGCTGGGGTGGTTTAATTGTAGCTCCTGTTATTCAGGGTGAAAGCTTTATGTCAGGTTGGCCACTTTACGTAATCTGTATTTTAGTTGGTGTAGCAATTTACGTTGGTTTGTGTGCATTATTAAAGAAAGATTATGTTGCACCTGAACCGGAGGATTTAGGAGATGTTGATATCTCATTTGAATAAATCATATAAGAAATATAATTTGTATAATAAACTGATAAGTCGGATTTAAGTCAGGAAAATATAACTTGTATAAAATAAACTGATAAGTCGGATTTAAATTAACAAGAAAGAGAGTGAATGATATGAAATTTTTAGCAGTTACAGCATGCCCTTCAGGGGTTGCACATACTTATATGTCAGCAGAGGCTATTCAGCAGGCTTGCAAAAAAGCAGGAATTGAGTGCAAAGTTGAAACACAGGGTTCTATAGGTATTGAAAACGCTATTACAGCAGAAGATATTGCTACAGCAGATGCAGTAATATTAACAACAGATATGCCTATTAAGAATGCAGGTCGTTTTGATAACTTAAAGAAAGTTAAAATAACTACAGGTCAGGCAATTAAGCAGGCAGATGCCATCGTAGCTAAGATGGTTGGAATGCTTAAATAATAGCAGGTAGCTGTTTAAGCCAAACTTAAATTAAAATTATTAAACCAAATTTATCCGGGCGGGCGAAGGGTATGCCTGCCCGGATATATAAAATTAAGGGAGAATCGTAGAGTAAAACATTAAATTAGAAAACTGTTGCGAAAGCAATTTAAATAAAGTATCGAATAAGAAGGAGGACGAAAATATGGTAAGCAAGACATTAACAGTAAACAATCCGGAAGGATTACACATGAGACCGGCAGGAGTTATCGCAAAGGAAATGGGTAAATTCGCATGCGACATAACAATTGTATTTGGTGAAAAGAGAATAAACGCAAAGAGTCTTATAAACATCATTTCAGCATGTATCAAAACAGGTGCAGAAGTAACTTTTGAGTGTGATGGTGAGGACGAAGAAGCAGCAATGGCAAAGATTGTTGAACTTGAAAGTCAGAATTTTGGTGAATAATAATAAGAGGTAAGATTATGTACAAAGGTATTGCAGGTTCCGAAGGTATCGGAATAGGAAAAGTTGTTATAATTGAAGACCACGATATTACTATTGAAACAAAGCATGTTCCGGAAACAGACTCAGAGATTGCCAGATTACAGGAGGCAATTGAAAAGTTTGTGGAAATTACAAATAAGATGGCTGATAAAATGGATGAAACTGTTGGTAAAAAGGACGCAAACATTTTAAGAGGTCATATACAAATGCTTCAGGATCCAATGATTGAGGAACAGATTTCCTCACTTATTGTAGCTGAAAAGATTACTGCTGAAATGGCAGTTGATCAGGTGTTAGAGCAGACAGCAGAAATGTTTTCACAGATACCTGATGAATTATTACAGCAGAGAGCTACAGACTTTAGAGACATTAAAGCAAGAATGATTAAGTTACTTATGGGAATTGAAGATGTTGATATTTCCCAGGTACCGGCAGGAACTGTTTTAGTGGCAAAAGATTTGACTCCATCTATGACAGCAGGAATCAAGCCTGAAAATATTGAAGGTATTCTTACAGAGATGGGTGGAAAAACATCTCATTCAGCTATATTGGCAAGAGCAATGGAAATTCCGGCGGTTTTAAGTATTGAAGGAATATGTGATATTGTAAAGAATGGTGACACTGTTGTTCTAGACGGAACAAGTGGTGAGGCATTAGTTAATCCGGAAGAGGATGCTGTTAAGGAATTTGAAGATAAACGTGAACAGTTTGCAAAGGATAAGGCTCTTCTTAAGGCATATGCCGGAAAGCCGTCTGTTACAAAAGATGGAACAAAGGTAGAATTAGTATGCAATATTGGAAAGCCGGAAGATGCAAAGAAAGCTGTTGAATGTGACGGAGAAGGTATCGGATTATTCAGAACTGAATTTTTGTTTATGGACAGAGACAGCATTCCTACGGAAGATGAACAGTTTGAAGCATATAAAGCGGTTGCCGAAACAATGAAAGGTAAGCCGGTAATTATAAGAACCCTTGATATAGGAGGCGACAAAGATGTACCGTATCTTGGACTTGAAAAGGAAGAAAATCCTTTTTTAGGATTTAGAGCAATAAGGTTTTGCCTTCAGAGACAAGATATTTACAAAACACAGTTAAAAGCACTTGTAAAAGCCAGTGCATATGGTAAAATAAAGATAATGGTTCCATTGGTTACAGGAGTAGATGAGCTTCGTCAGGTTAAGACTATGGTAGCTGACATTATGAAAGAGTTTGACGAAAAAGACGTTCCGTATAACAAAAACACAGAAATTGGTGTTATGATGGAAACACCGGCAGCATGTATGATGGCAGATGCGTTGGCAAAGGAAGCTGCATTCTTTAGTATAGGTACAAATGATTTAACAGGATATACTATGGCAGTTGACAGAGGTAATGCAAAGGTAGCATATCTGTATTCCACATATAACCCTGCGGTTCTCCGTGCTATTAAGAGAATAATTGAGTGCGGAAGAAAAGAAGGAATCATGGTTGGTATGTGTGGTGAAGCAGCAGCTGATCCAAAGTTAATACCATTACTTTTGGCTTTTGGTCTGGATGAATTCAGCGTAAGTGCCACAAGTGTTTTAAAAACAAGAAAGATTATTTCTGATTGTGATGTTGCGGCATGTAAGGAATTAGCCGAAAAGGTTATGCAGTGCATTACTGAGGAGGAAGTCTTAAAGTTATTATAATTTAATTTGCAAAATGCAAATAGTATTACAATATTTAATGGATTGGAGCCCAAAATGAATATCAAACTTATAGCCACTGACGTAGATGGTACTCTCGTTGCAGATGACCACTTAACAATCCCCCCAATTAATATTAATGCGTTTAGAAAGGCTAAAGAAAACGGTGCATTAATAGCCGTAAGCACCGGAAGACCATATTCATTAACAAAAAGGGAATGCGATTTGTTAGGTTGCGTAGACTATTTGATACTATCAAACGGAGCAGCTGTGGTGGACATGCACAGCGCAAAGGTTCTCTGCAGCTGCTACCTTCCTTTTAAATCCCTAGAGAGAATATTAAGTGTTTTTGAAAAATATCCGTTGGTATATGAGATTTATGCAGATGGTGCAGGTCACATTACGGATTATACATATGAACATTATTTTGAAGCTAAAGGTCTTCCTGAAGTCTTTTTAACTGAATACAGAAAAATAATGGAGAGATGCGACAGCCCGTGGGATATTATAAGGACTAAAAATGTTGAAAAGTTTAATGTTTCACATATTCCTGATGAATGTATTGAACCTTTGATGAAGGATTTAAGTGAAATTCCTGATTTGGTTTATTCGGCAGGATATAAAGGAAATATGGAGATAACTGCTGTGGGAGCTGACAAGGGGAATGGACTTAAATGGTTAGCAGATTTTCTTGGAATAAATAGTGAAAATATTATGGCATTCGGAGATTCAGGAAACGATGCCACAATGCTTGAGTATGCCGGATATTCCTATGCATTAAAGACGGGAAATGATTTGGCAAAGGAGAAAGCAAAGTTTATTACAACAGAAGGTAATGCTGATGGGGGTGTAGGAATTACCATTGAGGAATGGTTAAAAAACGGCAAAATATAAGAACACTTATTTGACATAAATTAAATAATGGTACACAATAGTAGGTATAAATTTTACTAAGGAGGATTTATGCTGGCAAGAGAAAGACAAAATAAAATCGTCGAAATTGTAAACAGAGAAGGTTCCGTATTAGTTAAGGAATTAAGCGAGTTATTTAAAGTTACAGAAGACAGTATTCGAAAAGATTTATCTGCGTTAGAGAAAAAAGGGCTGTTAAAAAAGACTTATGGCGGTGCCATTAAGAATCGTGTGAATACCCATGAAATATATGTTTCCCAGCGAAAGGGAAAGAATGTAAAAGAAAAGCAGCTTATAGCGCAAAAGGCGTTTGAACTGATAGAAGAAGGGGATATGATTTTTCTTGATATTTCTACCAGTAATATAGAACTGATTAAATTAATTATTGAAGCCAATCTGAAGATAACCGTTGTAAGTAATATGATAGATGTTATGCTTTCTTTTGTGCAACCTTCAGATACAAATTTTGTGTTTGTTGGTGGAAAGATGAACAGGGGAAGAGATGGCTTCATTGGCTCATATACAAACAAGCAGGTGCAGGAATTTAATTTTGATAAAGCTTTTATGGGCGCGGTAGGTGTAGATACTGACAGGGATAAAGTCTATACATATGCTACAGATGACGCATTAACTAAAAAGATGATAATGGATGTCAGCAACAAGTCCTACGTTATGTTGGAAACGAGAAAGCTTGCCCGTGAAGGTAATTATAAATATGCAAATATTAGTGATTTTGCAGGAATTGTAATGGATAGTAAACCGGAGGAAAAAGCACTGAAGGACTTGCAACAGTACAACGTGGAATTGTTCTATTAAAATAGATTAGATAAACAAAAATATTGTTTTTTGATGGGTGTGTCATAATTTATCTTTCAAAAGGGGCATCCCGGGTGTAGTTCAATAAGTTAGAAAGTTGGATTACATTTCGGGGTGTCCCTGATTTTATGTGGCAGTAAAAAATTATAAAAATAAATTAAAAGAAATAAAAAAAATATTATAAAGTATTGACATATTTTGTAAATGATGATATTTTCTTTACGCTTGAGTGAAATTCTAGTTAAGGAGAGTGTGGTTATATGGAATACATTTTTTTAATCTTTGTTATATTAAAGTTAATATCCTGTATTTTGACGGTGCATTTCAGGATGAAGTACAGAAAGTATGCAGTCATATTGAATCCAATTACCACATTGCTGTGCATATGTATAATTTGGATATACGCTAACGGTTCTATTAATGAAGCTTTACCAATAACAATTTGTTTAGTGGCATATGAAATTGTACTTCAGATCATTATGTTTTCCATTTGTTTTTATACCAGAAAATCACAAAAGAGGGCGTAAAATTACGAAACATATCACTTGAAAAATGTTTTTGTTTGCATAACTATGGTTTTACCAGAAAGACGTGGGGGAGGAAGTTGAATGATTGTAGGTATGTGTGACTATAACCAAGCGTTCTGTGCATTCCTATCCAAGATTAAATTGTTAAGTTTCTCTGCCAAACATCAAATCTTATTCTTTTCCTGACCTTATGGTAGTAAGCACACCTTTATCCATCTCGTGAACTGTGTCACACAACACATCAATATCTTCTGCTGAATGTGAAGCTATCAAAATTGTCTTTCCACTCGCTTTTAAGTCGAGTAAATAATTTCTCATATCTGCAACGCCATCTTTATCCAAACCATTCATAGGCTCATCAAGGATAAGAATATCAGGGTCTTCCATTATAGCCTGTGCAAGACCAAGACGCTGACGCATACCAAGCGAATATTTTCCAACGTGTTTTTTACTTTTAGGGTCAAGACCAACTCTGCTAATTGAGTCATATATTTCTTGCTTCGATATTTTACTTTGTATGTCTGCTAAAAATTTTAGATTTTTATATGCATTATATGAGGGCAAAAAACCAGGGGTTTCAATAATAACACCAATGTCTTTCGGCATATCAAAATCTTTCTTTAATGTTTTTCCATTTATCATAATCTGTCCGGATGATAGTGGTACAAAACCACAAATACATTTCATCAGCATAGTTTTACCACTACCATTTCTACCTATCAGTCCGTGAACTTTACCTTTCTCGAACTCAATATTTACATTTGAAAGGACAACTGTTTCTCCAAATGATTTATTGACATTTTCAATTTTTATTGCAACGCACATAATAATGCCACCTCCATTATCTTTTTAGTTCTTTATCAAAGTTGTATCTTTTTGAAGAGTACAGAATTATTACAAACAACACTAACAGCATAATCATATAGAATGCAGTTATATATCCATAGCTTGGTAGCCCATCATTAGGTTTTAATTGTATATAATTCAAGGTACTCCAAGACACCGGAGACATTTTTACTAATGAAGTTTGTTTTGCTGCCACCGCACTAAACACAAGCAAAAATGATGCCAAAAAAGTTCCGCTACCTTTTATTTTCATATTGAACAGAAATATTACAAAACCAAGTATCACTCCGGAAATCCAAGAATGTAAAAATGTAAACCACATCGCACTAATCGGAGAGAACATATTAATAACATTTCTTTCAGGACTGAATCCTAACTGGAATTTAGTCCCCATAGTTGTATTAGCGAGTGTATTGAGCAATTTGCCCCATTCTCCTGTGAACTCTATACAATCTAAATTTAATACAATAGAGAACACCATAACAAAGGCAAAGTACAGAGCAGATGCAACCACAATATAAAGCATTTGACCAATGCACCATTTATTTCTACCTGTTCTGATAAGTACATAGAGCTGATTTTTATCAATAAACGGAGCGTTGCTGAAAATCAAAATCAAAGGGAAGAAAAACAACATTTTGTTATAATATTGCATATATAAAAAAGGAAATATCCACGGCGATGATTTTACACCTGTGTAATCGCAAATATCAGAAAGCCCTTTTGTAAGAGAATGAATGAAAATTAACACAATGAATAGAGCTATCCATATTCGACAGTCGTATTTCCATTTTCTAAAATTCTGTAATACTATGGAAAAAATAGATTTAAACCATTTCATTTCTACTCCTCCTTTTTACAAAATGTGAAAAAATACAACCTGATATTGCCATTATTAAAATAAATACGCCTATTGTATAAAAGCAATTCAACAGAGGTGATTTATCAAACACGGCAAAACAATGGCTCAGATTATATAAATTTAAATACGGAGGTAAACCAAGTGTCATTTCTTCTAAAAGATAACCAAAAATCAAAGGTGAACCCAGTGCAACATAATTGTCCGGAAGAACCGATGAAAAGGTTAGTCCTACAATTGTCCACATTGTGGCGTATAATGAAAACACACTGACAATTAGAAATACATATAAAATAGGACTGTTTAACGCTATATAGCTATAAACATCCGGGGTTTCGTATGGCTGTGGTGGACAGAAAAACGAAACCATACCAAAATAAGTCATAATTCCCACAAATATTGAAGTGAATCCGGAAAGTGCACATACTACTACATTTGACCATGCATAGTTTCTTTCGCCACTGCGCACAATAATCGATTTTATATAACCCGAATTGCAATCTTGACAATAAACTGTGACAAAAGGAATAGAAGAAAAGAAAACCATTACTTTTTTGAACATTCCCAGATGAATCATCAAATCAATGGTATACACTGAATTTGTTCCAATTCCATCAATATATTCACGAGAACTTACATAACACATGAATACCGTGGTGATAATTGAAGCGATATACCATTTTGACACAAATGCCCTTTTTAGGCTTGACACAAACAAACTCTTCATATAACCACTATCCTCCTATTGAAACCAAAGGGATAACTTCACCGCTTACCGCACTAATTATTGTGGTATAATTTTGGCCTTCTAAATTCTCTTTTATATCTATGATATCAGATAACGAGTTTTTACATTTTCCATATTTTCCGTCGATAAACCATACAGGCTCAATTCTCCATTCTTTAATATTATCAAAATCGTATCTTGCTATATATCCAAGCTTGATCATTGTAATTTCGATTTCATTATCTAAAATAATATTTTCAAAAGATTTTTTAATACTTTGAACAACATCTAATGTAGAGCAAATATATGAATCTTGAATTGTGCTTTTTACATCAAAAACACCAGACACTTCAAATGCAATCAATCCATTTCTACCATAAATGAAATAAACCCTTGATGAGGATATAAATTCGTTTTCACCAGTAGCGTTCATAATACTTAGCGAAGGAATATTTTGATAAAGAACAGGATATATCAGGAGATATGCATCCTGTTCGTAACCCCATTTACTAACTTTTTCACCATATTTATCTCTTGTATCATATTCATCCTGTAGTTGATTTACTGTAGCAGCATCCATTGAATAGACTTGTGCTTCTCCAAGAATGTCATCAATATCAAGCAAGGATATAACTTGATTAGCATTGTCTAAAGCATTGCTTTTTTCAATTCCATCTATGTTTTTATTATTGAAAATTTTCTTAAGCGTATCTTTTTCCTTGAAGTTTTTATAATTATCGAAATAATATGTGTAATTGTATTCAATCTCCATTTTTGTGCGATAAGATACAGTCCCTAAAGAAAATGTTAAATCAGATTCGTCATCAAAAATATAGGAATAAAAGAGGTCATCCGGTCCAGTCATTTCGTCTGAAAATTCATCCACAATTTGACGTCCATCTGAAATACCGGAAACAATGCTTTCTTTGTCCCAAGTCACTGGTTTTGCAGAAGCTATTGACACTTTTTGATTCATGTCAAAATCAGCCGGAATATTTACATTGGCTTTAATTGTAAGCTTCTCAACATCCCTATCCTCAATGTAAGTTGGAAATTCACTTACATCATTTTCATTATTTGCTCCTGATGAGTTATCTCCCGATAAGGAAGAATTAGAGTTTTGCTTATTTTCTGTTGTAGGAAAACATCCTGTCATCATAGCAGACACCAATATAACCAACATACATACGCTAATTATTTTTTTAATATAAATTCTCATAACATACCTTACCTTTCTTTTTACAATTAATATCTTGAGGTTTAATCTTATATTTTGATATAGAATCGTAATTTTTCCATAAATCAAGCCTCCCGTATGATCTATAACTAAATCATACGGGAGGCTTGTATCGTAAATTGTATCAATCTGTATCTAAATTGTATATTCTGTAATCATCTTTATTTTTCTTTTACATCGATTGGACACTGTAAAATTCCAAACTCTGTATAATATTCTTTTATATCATCTTTCTTACATGCCCATTCCTCTAAATAATAATACTCATTTATGTCAAGTTCTAATTGATTCTCATAATAGTTTTTTACCGCTAACTCTAATGAATTTATAAATGATGGATCTTCCTGTCCATAATTTAGGTAGTAAGATGAAGAAGGGCAAGAAAGGGATATTAATGTTTTTGTTTTTTCCTCATAATTGAATTCAAGCACGAAATCGCCCGATGTTATAACCACATTTATAAAATTTAGTGCCGTAGGTTGATTATCTATCTTGACTAAAGTGCTGTTTTGAGAATAATTCGCTATTCCATCTGAAATTATCATTTTTATGTGTTCGCAAATAGATTCATCGCTTTCAAAAAAAGTTTCAAATAACTCAAATGATTTTTTTTGCATATAGGATGGTTCATAATTGTCTCTATCTAAAGATATATCATTATATGCACCAATACCTATCTCACGATTATAATAAAGTTCAGCGACCTGATTACTTGTTATTTTCGTGGTGTTTCGCATATTGTAATCCCAGTAAATTTTTTTATTCAGTAATCTTTCTTCATTTTGCTCACTCATAAGCTGCGGTAAGAATACAATACAAACAGTCATAATTAACAATAATAAAAACACACTTATTTTCTTTACTTTATTCATCTTCTTCACCGCCTTTTTTTAAGGTAAAGGAAACGGTAGTGCCATTACCTTTTTCACTTTCAAAAGAAAGCTCCGTACCGTGGAGTGTTGCAATCTCTTTGCACAAGGATAATCCAAGACCTGCACCACCAAATTTTCTTGAACGAGATTTATCCTCACGGTAAAATGGTTCGGTTAAAAGTTTAATATTTTCCTTTGCAATACCTCTGCCTTTGTCCTCAACAAAAACTCGAACAATATCATTTGATGATTTGCTATAAATTTTAACAGTAGTTTGAGGTTCTGATGCCTTAAAAGCATTGTCAACTAAATTATAAAGAAGTGAAAGCAAAAGCACGCCATTTGCACATATTGTTTCATCATCAAAATCAATGGAAAATAAAACATCGTACTTTTCGGATAAGTGTTTTAGAGTGGCTTTTAACTGTTCTCCAATGGTTAAAAGATTTAGTTTTTCCATTTCTATCTGCTCATTTTGAAACACGTATAAATCCAGTAATTGTAATGATAGTTTTTCAAGACGCTTTGCTTCATTATATATTGCTTCCGCTGCTTGGTCTTTCTCCGTTGTATTCAGGTCGTAAGAACGTAACATTTGAGCGTATCCTATGATAGCCGTCATCGGAGTTTTCATTTCGTGAGTAAAATCAGCCACAAAGATATTACGTTTTTCCGATTCTTCTCTGATCTCTTTAATTTTTTGTTCAATAGCTAATGACATAGAATTAAAACTTTCGGATAAAGCAGTGATTTCGTAATCAGAGCTTTTAACATCAACTTTTTTTCCATAGTTGCCCAATGCGACCTCATCCGAAACTTTGGTAAGTAAACTCAAAGGTTTTGTTATTTTTTTCGCTGAGGCAAGTATCAACAATCCGCTTATAACAGATATGATGAAAACGACAATGCCATAACTGTTCCAAAACAAACCACATTGTTTTTGTATTTCCGTGAAATCTGAGTAAACAACGAGATAATAAACATCTGCTTCGGTGCCAATTTTGCATACTGATTCCATAAGGATTAGGTCATCCTTTTTAATAAACTGAGATACACACTTGTTGTCATCAATCTCCGTATATTCACTTGTTGCATTTTGTGATGTATGTATTTCAATCTCCACCACGGAATTATCTAAAGAATCCTTTATTTGACGGACTATATTGTTTTTATGCGTTCCGGGTATTTCGCTGTAAGAAACATCTGCGAAAGCCAAAAAACTGTCTGCTACATAGTTTACGGTGGCCTTTACACGTTCTACTTGCGTATTCCAAAGAGTATTGTTTACATTATTGATAACAAGTATCCCGCCAACACCCGTCGCAAGGAGAACGATGATATATGCTATGCAAAAAAAATTATATGATAATTTCATTTTAATTTCTCCGCTCTAAATTTGTATCCAACCTTATATATTGTTTCAATGGCATCGCCTAAATCAAGTTTTTTCTTCAACCTTTGAATGTGGAGATCTATTGTACGAGTATTTCCAAGATAAGGTTCTTGCCACACTTGTTCAAAAATGGTTTCTCTGTATAATGCAATGTTTTTATTCCGTACCAAGTACAATAATAAATCATATTCTTTGGCAGGTAAAACTACAAGTTCTCCGTCTAGCAGAACGGTGCGTTCCAGAGTGTCAATTTTGATTTTACCAACTTCAAGGATATTATCAGTCTTATGAAATCTTCTGAGTACAGTAGCTACACGTGCCAATAATTCTTCTAAATCAAACGGCTTTGAAATATAATCCTCAGCACCAAGTTTTAACCCTTTTACTCTATCAGGCACGGAAGTTTTGGCAGTAACAAAAATAACAGGTATATCAAACTGTTTGATATATTCTATTAGATCGTATCCGTCAATATCAGGCAACATAATATCAAGTAATATTAAATCATATCTTTTTTCTTCAATTTTTTGGGTTGCAGCCATTCCATCATTCACTATTTCACACATATATCCGTTTTTACAAAGACACAGTTTAACCATTTCGGCTATGGACTGCTCATCTTCAACAATTAAAATTTTATTCACTTCGTTCACCTCTGATTTTATTATAACATATAATTGTATCTTTTTTTGTATCTTGCCCTCTATAATAGGATTCAAGGTTGGTTTAACATTAGACGATTTCAACTTTATTTTTCACAACCTGAATTCTTATCGCTTCTATGTAGATATGAAATACCCTATTATAAGAGATTTCAAATCGTTCAATAAGAGCTCTCGTTTCTGTAAAATATAATAGATTTATTATATCAATGCAAGGTGGTGAGCTTATGGACGATAGAAACAACGATTTCGACTTCGATTTTATGCTTATAGGACAAGCGATTAAGAGAGCAAGAACTGCACAGGGGATGACAAGAGAACAACTTTCTCGTATCGTTGATTACGACCCAAGACATCTACAAGCTATTGAAAACGAGGGTCAATATCCAAGTTTAGAATTGTTCATTCAACTTGTAACCATCTGATGAAGAGCAGATGAGAGAAAAAATTGAAAAACTATGTAGAAAAAATTATAACATACAAAATGTACGGTATGAACAATTTGCAGATGGGGAGGAAGTCGAAAATACCTGTCAGTACAAGAATGCGTACAAAGGTATTTAATGAACTAAAAAATACGAATATAAAAATTTACATATAATAAATTAGGTAGTGAATAGCGTTTACAACAAAAAAGTCGCGTTTACAACAAAGGGATTGAAAGTTAATAAAAGAAGGAATATGTTGACAGTCTAAAGGAGGAACTTAACAAACCGGAGAATAAGGAACAGCTTAATTCAGTGATAAAAGGTTTTAGTTCAGAAGATGAATATTGGGGTTATGAATATATGGTTTATCAGAAACAACTGCCTATTCAGAAATACGTTAAGAGCCTCGAAAATGATTATAATAAGGTACATCAGGACGAATTTACAGAAGAACAATTGGCACAGAATTGGAATACCAAGCTGGATTCTATCAAGAAAAAGTTAGTAAAAGAGCAGCAATTTAAAGATGTTCAGAAACCTGTAGATATAGGACAAAGCTTTCAGGAGTAGTATGTGGAAGTTTGAAGAATAGCGTGTGGAATAGTATATAAAAGGAATATTTAAATAAAGAAGTCTGATTGGGAAAAAATCCAGTCAGGCTTTTTTTGACATCAAAATACCCTGAATTTGTCGGTTGTTAAATATATAAAGTAACAATTGAGTAAAAAGTAAATTGATATCAAATCAAATTACCCTAATATTACGTAATGCCTTATATCTAAGGTAGTTTCTTAGCTCAAATCGGTGCGAGCACATGTGGAATTACCAAGGCATCGTTAATTTTCTTTATTTTTATGGTAATCGTGTTGGTTACACAGTAATGTGAGGAAGTGTTTGGGTATATTTAACATATGAAACGGCTTATTTTACAAGAATTATCCATTATAATTTTAAATTTCATGTATTCATATCCGCCGGAGTTTTTTCATAACTTATGGACTAATTCCCACCACAATATGATAACTTAAAAGCTTATTTTAGCCCTTAAAATCACCATTACATATTGAAAACAATAAGAAACAATAAAAAGTAATAAAAAATAATAAAAAAATCGTTGACTTTACATATATCCCGTTATAAAATGAAACCATAGAAATGAAGGAGGTGGATATGTTGAGTTGTTTAGTTAAAACAGACAGAATTGAAACATTAAAGAATAGAATGCTCTCGGTTCCAAGATATGCATCTATTGAACAGGCAAAGATTATTACAGACACATATAAAGCACATGAAGGTGAGCCACGTATTATGCAGAGAGCGTACTCACTTAAGAACTGCTTAGAAAAGATAGGTATTAGCATTGAACCGGAAGAACTGATTGTAGGAAACAGAACAGCCGGTGTGAGATACGGAGTAGTTTTCCCGGAAAGCGGTAGCACATGGGTAGATAAGGAATTTGAAACTCTTCCAACCAGACCACAGGACAAGTTTAATGTTCATGAAGAAGATATTAAATATTTCAGAGAAGTAATATATCCTTATTGGCAGGGAAAATCATTAGAGGATGTGCTTAAGGCACGCTACGGAAAAGAGATTGATGAAATATCAAAGGTAGCAAAAATAAATCAGAAAGATCATGCACAGGGACACATTAATCCTGATTGCGAAGGATGGCTTAAGAAAGGTCCGGCAGGTCTTAAGGCAGAGGCACAGAAACATTTAGATGAAGAAACAGATGAAGAAAAGAAGCTTTTCTATAAGAGTGTTGTAACTGTTATGGACGGAGCTATTAACTTCATTATGAGATATCATTATTTGTTATTAGAGGAAGCTAAGGAAAATCCGAAGTGGGCAGATAACATGAAGACAGTGGCTGAAATCTGTAAAAACATTGCAGAAAGACCGCCGGTTACTTTTCACGAGGCAGCGCAGTCATTGTGGTTCTTATTTGTAATCCTGCAGATGGAATCAAATGCATCATCATTTTCACCGGGAAGAATGGACGTTTATATGTATCCTTATTATAAACATGACAGAGAAAATGGTGTTAGCGACCAGGATATATTGGAAATTATAGAAAGCCTTTGGCTTAAATTTAATGAAATTGTATATATGAGGAACTCAAACAGTGCTAAGTTCTTTGCGGGATTTCCAATCGGATTTAACATTGCAGTAGGTGGTCAGGATGAAAATGGAGAACCATATGAAAATGAACTTTCATATTTATTCCTGAAATCTCAGGAACATATTGGCTTGCCACAGCCAAACCTTTCAGTAAGGCTTTGTGAGAAGACCAGCGATAAATTATTGAAGGCAGCCATAAAGGTTGTTTCTCTTGGAAGCGGTATGCCGCAGTTCTTTAATGATAAGGCGGTTATCCCGGCTATGATAAAGGATTTAGGCATTGAAGAAAAGGATGCAAGAAATTATGCAATTGTAGGTTGTGTTGAACTTACTACTCAGGGAGATAATCTGGGATGGTCAGATGCAGCAATGTTTAACTTAAATAAGGCATTAGAACTTACTTTAACAGGTGGCAAGTGCCTTATAACAGGCAAGCAGCTGGCACCGGATAGAGGAAATCTAACAACATATGAAACTTTTGAAGATTTGGAAGAAGCCTTCAGACAGAATATAGACTACTTTATGGATAAGATGATAAAGGCATGTGAGCAGGTTGAGCAGGCACACATGGATCTTCTTCCGACACCATTTTTGTCATCGGTTATTAATAACTGTATGGATAAAGGAATTGACGTTACACGAGGCGGTGCAAAGTACAATTTATCGGGCATTCAGATGATACAGGTAGCAAATCTGGCAGACAGCCTTGCTGCAATTAAGCAGATGGTATATGACGAGAAAAAGGTATCAAAGGAAAGACTTCTTAAGGCACTTGAAAACAATTATGAAGGTGATGAAATTTTAAGAACAATGCTTCTTAACAAGGTTCCTAAATACGGAAACGATGTTGAGTGGGTTGATAACCTTGGTGCAAAATGGGCAAAATATTTCCGTGAAAGAATTGGAAAGTTTACCAATTACAGAGGCGGAAAATATCATACAGGAATGTATACTGTTTCAGCTCATGTACCAATGGGTGAAAATGTGGGAGCCTCTCCTGATGGAAGATATTCCCAGACACCGTTAGCTGATGGAGGTATGTCACCGGTTTACGGACGTGATGAACATGGACCGACAGCGGTTCTTAAGTCAGTGTCAAGGTTAGATAAGAGCTGGACTACTAACGGAGGACTTCTTAATATGAAGTTTTTACCGGAATTTTTCAAAACTGAAAATGGAATCGACAAATTCGCTAAGATGTTAAGAACTTTTGTGGATTTGGAGATACCTCATATACAGTTTAATGTTGTAAGAAAAGAAGATTTGTTGGCGGCTAAGAAGAATCCGGAGCAGTACAGAAACCTTACAGTCCGTGTTGCAGGATATACTGCATACTTTGTGGAACTGGCGGGAGAACTTCAGGATGAAATTATTGCCAGAACAAGTTATGACGATATTTAAATTTAAGAAAGTGATGATGTGAATTTGAAAGGTTACGTTTTCGATTTTAAGAGATTTTCTACCCATGACGGACATGGCATCAGGACAACGGTTTTTCTTAAGGGATGTACCTTAAACTGTGTCTGGTGTCAGAATCCTGAGGGAATTTCAATTAAACAAAGACCTCTGTATTTCCCAAATAAATGCATACATTGCAATACGTGTGTGCATTTGGCGGAAAACGGTGGTGTAACGGAAGTTGACGGAAAGATAAAGCTAGATGTTTCCAAGGTGGAGAACTGGCATTATATAATTGACAGTTGTCCGGCAGTGGCACTAACCATGGATTCCAGGGAAATGACATCTCAGGAGGTAGTGGAGGAAGCCTGTAAGGATGCACCGTTTTTTAAATACGGTGGCGGGGTTACCCTGTCCGGTGGTGAGCCTTTGTTTCAACATGAATTTGCTATTGAAATTTTAAAAGGTTTAAAAGAAAAAAACATAACTACCACCATTGAGACGGCATCTCATATTCCTATGCCTATATATAAGGAAGCCATGAAGTATATTGACTATGTATACGCAGACCTAAAAATAATGGATAGCGACCTTCATAAAAAGTATACGGGCGTAGATAACACTAGGATAGTGCAAAATTTGAAGTGGCTGCTTATGTCAGAAAAGAAAGAAAATGTTATAATAAGAACACCACTAATACCTGGTATGACTGCGACTGAAGAAAATATTGCAGGAATTGCAAAGTTTATAGGCGGTTTGTACCCGGAAGTCAAATACGAGATTTTAAATTACAATCCATTGGCACAGGCAAAGTATGACATGGTGGATAAGGAATTTTGTTTTGAAAACAATCCGCCGTTATACAGCGATGACCAGATGAGGGCATTTGGAAAAATTGCCACAGACAATGGCGTGAAAAATCTTATATTGGAAATATAAGTAATTAGAAGTATAAGTAAATAATTAACGGCGGTTAATTAAATATAGAAAGAGAGAATTTTGGAGGTAAAAAAGATGAAGTTAATTATTGATGACGCAAACATTGAGAAGGTAAAAAAAGTTTGGGAATTATATCCTTGTGATGGTGTTACAACTAATCCGTCTATTTTGGCTAAAAGTGGAAGAAATCCATATGAGGTTCTCTCAGAACTGAGGGAAATCGTTGGAAAAGACGGAGAACTTCATGTTCAGGTAGTTTCAAAAGATGCAGAAGGCATGATTGAAGAAGCTAAAGTAATTAGAGAAAAATTAGGAGAAAATACATTTGTAAAGGTTCCTACAACACCACAGGGACTTAAGGCAATGAAGGCTTTAGCAGCAGAGGGAGTAAACATTACAGCAACAGCTATTTACACACCAATGCAGGCATTTTTAGCAGCAAAAGCCGGTGCAAAATATACAGCACCATATATTAACAGAATTGATAACTTTGGATATAACGGCGTTCAGGTAGCTATGGATATTCAGGACATTTTTGAAAACAATAATCTTCCATGTGAAGTTCTCGCAGCAAGCTTCAAGAACTCACAGCAGGTACTTGAACTTACTAAATATGGAATAGGGGCATCTACAGTAGCAACAGATGTAATTGAAGGTCTTATTAAAAATGCAGCAATCGACGCAGCAATCGACGCATTTAACAAAGACTTTGAGTCAATTACAGGAGAAGGAAAAACAATGGCAAATTGCTAATTCACAATCTCTTTCTAATAGGCGGGTTTCCGGTAGCGGAGCCCGCCATTTTTGTGAAGAAAGTGAAGCCTTAATAAACAAATAAACCATCTGCTAAGCTGATGGTTGGAATTTGCATAAACTACTTGATAAATTATTGGCTGTAAATGACACCCACCATTTTTTATGATACACCGGAATATTTCTATTAGAATATAAATAAGCATTTTAGTATTGCATAAATAGTGTTATAATAAATACAATTTAATACGATGTTAAATGTAAGGAGAACAGATGGCAAAAAATAAACCAAAGACAACAAATGGTTTAATGAACTATTTAAGAGATGAAAAGGGGATTAATATAGGTGGTTCAATTCAAAAAAGAAAATTAATGAATATGGGGTATTATCATGGTTATAAGGGATATAGATATATTAATGGTCCTGCTAACAGAATAGAGTATTCTGATTTTGAAGAATTATCAGCTATTTACAATTACGATTCGCAAATCAAAGCTTTGTTCTATCCTGCTGTTATGATTATAGAAACAGCATTAAAAAATTATGTTCTTGAAATATTGGTGGGAAAAACAAAATCAGATAGTTTTTTAGATATTTATAATCAACTTTTAGATAATTACAAAATGTTTTCTACAAAAGGGAGAACATTTTCCTGTAGAGAAAAGAGAAGAGAGGCAGAAGAGCAATATAAAAGGCAGCTTAAAAGAAGGCTAGATTTAAGAAATAGAATATATAGTGTTCAAACAAATGCTTTTGGAAATGGGAATAAAATAGCAAGTCATTATTTACAAAACGATTTAAATATGCCTATATGGGGTATCTTTGAGTTATTAAGTCTGGGAGAATTTGGACATTTTGTTTCATGCTTAAATTATGACACAAGAAGAGCTTTTTCGATAAAGTTAAATATAAGACAGTCAGATGACAATAATGCGATGTTGCCTCAGCGACTCATATATTCAATTAAGGATTTAAGAAATGCGATTGCGCATAACGATGTTGTGTTTGATACGAGATTTTCAAATGGCAGCAAAATTGATAAACAAGTAAGCAGTGCTATTACAAATGCAACGGGTGTTACAAATATAACATTTAAAACCATTACAGATTATCTTGTTTTGGTTATATACATACTTAAAGCACTAAGGGTTACAAAAACGGAGATGAAGAGAATATTAAACAATTTTCAAGAAATAACGGATGAATTAAGGAATAAAATTCCTACGAATGTGTATAATAGAATTGTATACACTGATTATGCAAACAAGTTGGAACAGTTGAGAAAGTTTATTTCTAAATAGAGTTGCATCACAGACACAATTTGTGTATAATAATAGTGTGAATTGCGGTATTGTTCTGCGGAGCATACCTGGGAGAATCGGATGCGTCTGGTTCTCTTTTTTATGTAGGGGAAGGCTCTGTTTTAAAGCAGAATTTTTTGTGAAGAAAGTGAAGCTTTAATAAACAAATAAACCATCTGCTCCGAGATATGATTTATAAACAAGCTGGTATAATTGAGAAGGTTTGCTGAAGTGAAATATTGACAATATTTCTGAATAAGTCTATACTACAGCGGTTGGTCTTACAGGAATATGGTGTATGATATATGCAGTTAAAGGTCAATAATGATTGGACAAATTAAGGAGCATAGAAAAATTATGGATTCAATTGGCGGAATAGTAGGTTTAATACTTCCTTTTTTACTTGTAATAATTGCAGTCAAATTATCACATCGCAAAAAAAGATTACAAAAATAACTATAGTAATAAGTGCTGCTATTGCATTAATTATCTTTATTGCAGTGGGTATATACACTTCTAATCTTTTAATGAATATTTAATTAGTTTAAGGGAGTTCAATTATTAAAATTTTAATACAAAAATTAAAAATGCTCGCAAACCGATAAATAAAGGATTTGCAAGCATTTTTATAACGTAAAATAAGCCATGATAAAAAATCCTAGTATGAACCGCCGAAGGATGACAATAAACTTGAAAATGATCCAAGTGTGCCTGAAATTGCAGATGAAACAAACATAGAGAATGCGATTCCTGTCATATGATATTTTGTTGACAAAATGCCCATAAAATAATAGAATTATGAGCAGAAGACAAATGCCACGAAAGGAAGAGTAGGTAGCGGATTCGCTTAAAGAGAGCCCGGTAAGGTGGAAGCGGGCAGTGAGAGAAACTACTGAACATGGCCCTGGAGCAGCAATGGTGAAACAGATGGGTTATATTCCATTTCTGAAAGTAGCTATTGACGGTTGCACCCGTTACAGCGCAAATGAGATATAAAGATACAACATCTTTATATGAAGTAAAGTGGTACCACGAAGTTTGAACTCTCGTCTTTGCAAAAAAAGATGGGAGTTATTTTTATTTGTGTAAGCATGGTGGCAGTAATACTTACATTATATTAAACAAAGGTTTCACAAATATGTTAATAATTGCAAAAAATAGCAGATAATAAATATAAGGAGAAAAAAGATGGCAAAGAAAACATTTTATTTAACAACAGCAATTGCGTACACATCAGGCAAGCCTCATATTGGAAATACTTACGAGGCAATTTTGGCAGACAGCATTGTACGTTTCAAAAGACAGCAGGGATATGACGTAAGATTCCAGACAGGAACAGATGAGCATGGGCAGAAAATTGAGTTAAAGGCAGCAGAAGCCGGAGTTACTCCAAAGGAATTTGTTGACAAAGTTTCAGGAGAAATCAAAACAATCTGGGATCTTGTAGGAACATCATATGACAAATTTATAAGAACAACAGATGAATATCACGAGAAACAGGTTCAGAAGATTTTTAAGAAGCTTTATGACCAGGGTGATATTTACAAAGGATATTATGAGGGAATGTACTGCACACCTTGTGAGTCATTTTTCACGGAATCACAGTTAGTAGACGGCAAATGTCCTGACTGTGGAAGGGAGTGTACACCGGCGAAGGAAGAGGCATACTTCTTTAGAATGAGCAAGTACGCAGACAGACTTATTGAACATATTAATACACATCCTGAATTTATACAGCCGGAATCCAGAAAGAATGAAATGATGAACAACTTCCTTCTTCCGGGATTACAGGATTTGTGTGTATCCAGAACTTCATTTAAGTGGGGAGTACCTGTTGACTTTGATCCAAAGCACGTTATCTATGTTTGGATAGATGCTTTATCAAACTACATTACAGGACTTGGATACGACGTAGACGGAAACAATGATGAGTTATATAACAAATACTGGCCGGCAGATTTACATCTTATTGGCAAGGATATTCTCCGTTTCCATACAATTTACTGGCCAATAATGCTTATGGCTCTTGACGTTCCTCTTCCAAAGCAGATTTTCGGACATCCTTGGTTATTACAGGGAGACGGAAAAATGAGTAAGTCAAAGGGAAATGTTATTTACGCTGATGATTTGGCTAACTTATTTGGAGTTGATGCGGTAAGATATTTTGTTCTTCACGAAATGCCTTTTGACAACGATGGAACAATAACATGGGAGCTTATGGTTGAGAGAATGAACTCTGACCTGGCAAACACATTGGGAAATCTTGTAAACAGAACAATTTCCATGTCAAATAAGTATTTTAATGGAGTTGTTGAAAATAAAGGGGTTAGCGATGATGTAGACGCAGACTTTAAGGAAACTGTTCTTGCAGCACCTAAAAAGGCAACTGAAAAAATGGATAAACTTAGAGTTGCAGATGCAATTACTGAAATTTTTGCATTATTTAAGAGATGTAATAAATATATTGATGAAACAATGCCTTGGGCACTGGCAAAGGAAGAAGACAAGAAGGACAGACTTGCAACAGTGCTTTACAATTTAATTGAAGGTATTAATATTGGCGCAAGCCTTTTAGAGCCATTTATGCCTGAAACATCAAAGAAAATTCTTCAGCAGATTAACGCAGAAGCAAGAGCTTTTGACGATATGGAAGAATTTGGCAAATACAAATCAGGTAATAAGGTTACTGAAAAGCCGGAAATTTTATTTGCCAGAATGGACATAAAGGACGTTATGGAAAAAGTTGAAGAAATTAAGGCAGCCCAGAAAAAAGATGATGAAGGAGAAAAATATCCGGAAGTAGAGGCTAAACCTGAGATTACAATTGATGATTTTGACAAGGTTCAGATTCAGGTAGGTGAGGTAATTAAGTGTGAGCCGGTTCCAAAGGCTAAAAAGCTTCTTGTTTCCCAGATTAAGATTGGAGCAGAAAACCGCCAGATAGTATCCGGAATAGCTAAATATTATAAGCCTGAAGAGATGGTAGGAAAGAAGGTTGCCGTTATTACAAACTTAAAGCCTTGTAAGCTTTGCGGTGTTGAGTCTCAGGGAATGATACTTGCAGCCGGGGATGATGAGGGAAATCTTTCAGTAGTAACTGTAGATAAAGATATAGTAAGTGGAAGTGAAATCTGCTAAAATATAAAGAGAAACTTTATAAGTTATGTAAAATCCCATTCCTTAGGGAGTGGGATTGTGCATTTTACCGTCAGCATTTATGAAGGAAAAGTTGGAGGAAATATGATTTTTGATACACATGCTCATTATGATGATGAGGCATTTGATGATGATCGTGAACAGATTTTAGAACGTATGAGAAACAGAGGGGTTGAATACATAGTAAATGTGGGAGCATCCATTCATTCATGTAAGACTACCATTGGACTTACAAGAAGGTTTACTTATGTATATGGAGCCCTTGGAGTGCATCCGGATGATGTGGCTGATTTAACTGAAGAAGATTATGAATGGTTAGAGCGCAGTGTTTACAAGCCAAAGATTGTTGCCGTAGGAGAAATCGGATTGGATTATCATTGGAATGAAAACAAAGACCAGCAAATCAAAGCTTTTGAGCGTCAGATGCAAATAGCGAGAGAGGCGCAGCTTCCTATTATTATTCACAGCCGTGATGCTGCTAAGGATACATATGATGTAATGAAGGCTAACAGGGCTGACGAAATGGGTGGAATTGTTCACTGCTTTTCATACACAAAGGAAATGGCGAAAAATTTTATGGACATGGGCTTTTATTTAGGAATTGGCGGAGTTGTTACTTTTTCCAATGCAAGAAAGCTTCAGGAAGTGGTAGAATACATGCCAATGGATAAGATGGTTATTGAAACGGATTGCCCATATATGTCACCTGTTCCTAACAGAGGAAAGCGAAATGATTCATTTAATCTGCCTTATGTTGTAAATAAAATAGCTGAAATTAAGGGCATCAGTCCTACTGAGGTTATTGACATAACATGTGAAAATGCAAAAAATGTATATGGTATAGGAAGAAAGAGGATATAAATAATGGCGTATCTTGGAACACCGGCAGCAACAAAAGAGATAATAAACAAATACGGATTTGCCTTTCAAAAGAAATTCGGACAGAATTTTCTTATAGATTCTAACATATTAGAAAATATTGTAAGTGCAGCAGGAATTACAAAAGATGATTTTGTTTTGGAAATCGGCCCGGGAATCGGAACCATGACGCAATATCTCTGCGAGGCGGCAAAGCAGGTTGTGGCAGTGGAAATTGATAAGATGCTTATACCTATTTTGAAGGATACGTTATCGGAATATGATAATGTTGAAGTTATAAATGAGGATGTATTAAAGGTTGACATAAAATCATTGGCAGAAGAAAAAAATGATGGAAAACCTATAAAAGTCGTGGCAAACCTTCCATATTATATAACGACACCTATTATTATGGGATTGTTTGAAAGTAAGGTTCCAATAGACAGCATTACAATTATGGTTCAAAAAGAGGTGGCAGACAGAATGCAGACAGGCCCCGGAAGTAAGGACTACGGAGCGTTGTCTTTGGCAGTACAGTATTATGCAGATGCGAAAGTTGTGCTTAATGTATCGGCAAACTGCTTTATGCCAAGACCGAATGTTGATTCCGCAGTAATTAAGCTTACAAGACATACACAGCAGGTAGTTTCAGTAGCAGATGAGGGACTTATGTTTAGAATAATAAGGGCTTCATTTAATCAGAGAAGAAAGACTTTAGTTAATGGTCTTAAGAACTCTTCGGAACTTGACTTTACCAAGGAACAGGTTGCAGATGCCATAAAAGCTATAGGAAAGGACGAAAACATAAGAGGCGAGAAACTGACTTTAGAAGAATTTGCAATGCTTAGTAATGCACTGATGGGAAAATAGATATAAAAATAAAATAGTTAATAACGTTTTTATGCATAATATAGAGGGTAACAATAGGTGTTACTCTCTATTTTTGTACAAAATACACAAAAAAATAAACAAAAATCTGTTGAAAAAATTAGTTTTAAACAAATTGACTAAAGCCCAAATACGTGATAAGCTAAGTTTAACGTTAAACTTAGCAGAAGTGGGGAAATACAAAGAAAGGAAGAAGTATATATGAGAAAGTTAATCAAAAAAATTGTAGCACTTTCATTGACAGCGGCAATGGTAGTTCAACCTGTATCAGGTAATTTTTTCAATTTATCACCTAATACAGTTGAAGCAGCACCGGCTACTAATACAGCCAGTGTTCCGGCTGCACAGTCAAGATTAGAAGCTGCACAGAACAATACTGAGTGGCAGGTAGGCGCTAAGATGCCATATTTCAGATACGACACAAGCCCTGCGGCAATTGAAAATTCTTACACAAACAATGCAAAGAATTTAGCTGCAATGGATGAAGGAACAGTATCTTATCAGGATAACTATACAGGAACAAAGAAAGAATCATTAGATTGGGACAGATCTAATATTGCCAGCCAGGCATCAAACCAGTCATATGTTGAACTGGGAAAAGGTCAGTCAATTACATGGACTATTAAAACAGGACGTGGAGGAGACGGTGTCAATGTAAGATACACATTGCCTGACGGAAGCGGTGGAAGCGACGGTGCAGGAAAACCACTTGGACTTCAGAGCAAGTTCTCAGTAAAGACAAGCAATGGTGCATCTGTACAGGGTTACGACAATGAAGATTCATCAAAGAGATACAATACATATTTATCAAGCAGTGAGGTAAAGGTTACATCAGACTATGCATGGCAGTATTTCCCAAGTGGACATCCTGTTGATGCTAACAATAGTAACGGTACACCTGCATTTGCTTTTGATGAAGTACATTTCAGACTTAGCGAACCATTAACAGGTGGAAGTACAATTACTATTACAAATACAGGAGACTACACACTTGGAATCGACTTTATTGAAGTTGAATATACAGATTACATTAGCGCACCAAGTGGAGCAACAGTAGTACCTGCAGGAACACATACACAGTCACAGATGGAAAGTTACATCAAGAAGGCTGAAGTAGGAAACAAGATTTTATATCTTGCATCAGGTGTTCATTATATGAATGAAACATGGATTCTTGCAGCTGACGGCGTTAAGATTACAGGTGCAGGTATGTGGTATACAAAATTACAGTTCACTAACTCAGGTATGGGTTCAGGTGGTATCTGTGGTGAGAAGACAGGTTATTGCCAGGGCGTAGAATTCTGTAATATGTATATCAATTCAAACCTTCATTCAAGATTTGACCAGCAGGCAAACTATAAGTGCTTTAGAGATTTGTTTGCAAAAGGAACAAGTATCCACGATGTTTGGGAAGAACATTTTGAATGTGGTTTCTGGATTGGAAGATACGATAGCAATTCAATTAACAAAGAAAGTGATTTAAATATTTATAATTGTAGAGTTCGTAATAACTTTGCCGATGGTATTAACTTCTGTCAGGGAACAAGAGATTCAAATGTTCATAACTGCGACATAAGAAACAACGGTGATGACGGACTTGCAATGTGGAATGCAACAGACTTCCAGCCTGATGATGAGTATAATAACACATTCTGCTACAACACAGTTGAATTTATCTGGAGAGCAGGTGGTATAGCTGTTTACGGTGGTGAAGGTCATAAGGTATACAACAACTACATCCGAGATACATTTACAGCAGCAGGTATTCATATGAATACAAACTTTTCAGGATGCCAGTTCAACAACACAACAAAAATTGAAGTGGCAAATAACGTTCTTGTAAGAACAGGTACAAATAAAGATTCATGGAACGAGAGTCTTGGAGCAATTGATGTTTCAGGTGGAGTAAATAATGTAACATTTAGTAACAATGAAATATATGATGCTCAGGCTAATGGTATTCGTACATTTAACTTTAATGGTAAAGGTGTATCAATGAACAACACAGTAATATTCGGTATTGGTCTTGATAAGATGTATGATGATTATTCATGTAGCAAACATAGTGAGGTTGCTGTAAGACAGAGCGGAACAAACATTACATATAAGAATTTACTTGTAAAGAACGTAGTAACAAAATATCTTTCAGAGAGTGCTGATAAGCATTGGCCATATTACTGTGATGATGCAAGCAATCTCCCAACAATTCCAACAAGTGAAAGTGTATTTGGAAATACAAATTACAAATTTGGAATTGATGCCAGTGGAAATTACACATATAGTGGTGGAGTATACACAGCTAACTCAAATGCAAACAGTTTTCCTGGTTATGACATTACAAACGGACAGAAGATAGTTAAAGAAGGTACAGAGCCGGAGACAGATCCTGAAGTAACAACAAGAGATCCGTCAGAAACATTACCAACAGAAGCTCCTACAAAGAAACCTTTAGGACCTGGTGCAGGTGATGTTGAACTTACAAGTTTTGAAGGTTCTTACTCATGGACAACAGATTATAAATGGCAAAAACAGGCAACAGTATCAGATACAATTTCATCATCAATGAAATACCTTGCGGTTACATATTCAGGTGATATTACATCAATGAGATTAGGTGATAATGCAAACCCACCTACAGCAGTATATTGGTTTGATCCAAATCAGAATGATGATGGAACAAATAAGCCGTTTAAGACAGTAGCAGGAACAGTATTTGATGATAGTTCAGCTACAAAGACAGTTGTAGTAGACTTAAGTGCAACAGGTGCATCACCATCATTCTTCTCAGCATTCCATGTTCATACAGGAGCAACAGGAGCAGCAGGATCAGTAACAATTGAACAGGCATGGCTTACAGATACACTTCCTGATTTATCAGATGGAGAAGAAACAACAACAAAGACACCGGAACCTACACAGACTCCAACAGTAGCACCTACACAGAAGCCAACAGAGGCTCCAACAGTAGCACCTACACAGAAGCCAACAGAGGCTCCTACAGTAGCACCTACACAGAAACCGACAGAAGCTCCAACAACAAAGGCTCCGGAACCAACAACAAAAGCACCGGAAGTTAAGTACGAGCTTTCAGTACAGGGACTTGCATGGGAGAATGCATCAGGTTCATCAGACCTTAAGGAAGGTGACGCAGTTAAGTTTACAGCATTGCTTTACAACAACACAGGAGATGACATTCCTGCAGGTCAGGCAATCGGATTCAAGGCAGTAATAGACGGAAGCACAACAGTTAAGAATGAAGCATATACAGGTGGACTCAAGGCAGGAGAAACAGTTAAGGTAACAGCCACAACAACATGGACAGCAGGATATGGTGGACACACAGTAGTGGCAACTGCAACAGGAGATTCACAGAGTTCAGTAACAAAGAAATTCAATGTAGGAAGAAAGTCAGCCAATGTAACAAGAGTTACAGGAGGATACGACCTTGTGGTAACAGACATTGAATATGACAAGAATACAGTAAACGCAGGAGACCATTTAGTATTTACAGCAACAGTAATGAATGCGGGAGATACAGACATTCCTGCAGGAACAGTAATCGGATACCAGTTACAGGTAGACGGAAACACATCAGACATCAGATGGTGTGACACATATTCAAGCGGACTTAAGGCAGGAGCATCAATCAAGCTTACATGTAACTCAGGTTCAAACGGAATAAATTACTGGAGTGCAACAAACGGAACACATACAATTACGGCATGGGTAGATGATGTAAACCGTCTTCCAAATGAAGTAAACGAAAACAATAACTCAACAGGCATCACACTTGTTGTACCAAGCGCAGGACTCATTGAAAATCCTGACACACCGGATGATCTTGATAACATAGTTATCGATCCAGGAAAGGTAACAATAAGCAGCAGCGTAAAGATTGAAGGATACCAGATTAGCACAACCCTTGGAGGAAGCAGAGTGGTTGGATCAGTAGAGCCTACAATCAACAATAAGGCAGTTAAGAACTGGGGATTCATATATGCAGTAACCAAGGCAGGAAATGCAACATTTGACGTATCAGATGATGACATGGTAGTTGGAACAACAAGTAAGTATGTAACAGCACTTGAGTCAACACCAATCGGAACAGCAGAAAATGTTAAGTTCGGATCATCAGACACAGCAACATACTTTGTAAGAACAACACTGTTTGGAGCAAACACAGCAAAAGAATACTCAGCACAGTACAAGGTAAGAGCATATGCAGAGCTTAGTGATGGAACATATGTATACAGCAAGGTAAGCTCATACTCAGTATATGACATAGCAGATACATTGTATTCAAACAAGATGATGAATACAATCACAGCTCATGATTACCTTTACAACAACATCCTTAAGGTTGTAAACCCTGATTATGCACAGGTTGATTACAATTGGAGTAACACAGTTGTTGATGTATCAACTGTACAGTAATAAAAAACATTCAAAGTTTTAAAAGGAAGGGATAATGCCCGGTGACATAGTTGTCGGGTGTTATTCCTTCCTTTTTATTATTTAATATCGGTTATTAAATAATGATATATTTAAGAAAAATGATATTACTTAAAACATATTAAAACACATATTTTGTATAAAGAGCGCATAATAACGATTTTTTACGTAAAATAAATGCAAATATAGTATAAATATATAACACTTGTGCAAAATGCACAAAATAAATGCGAAAAATATGTGAAAAAAATTAGTTTTAAACAAATTGACAAAAAACTTTAGTCGTGTTAAGTTTAGTTTAACGTTAAACGCATAGCGGTTTTATTTTAAAAGGGAGAAGTATTTATGAGAAGAAGTATCAAAAAAGCATGTGCATTAGTATTAGCATGTGCAATGACATTTCAACCTGTAAATGGCTATTTTGGAAGCAAACAGGTTAATGCAGTTGGCGTGGCAGATAAGTTCGAAATACCTGCAGCCAGTGCAAGTGGCAGAGTGGGGGCAGAAATGCCATACACAAGATATGATTCAACAGTAGCTACTCTTGGGGGTGGAGCGACACTTAAGACTTCAGTAGACTGGGCTAAGAGCAATATTGCTACTCAGGCATCAGAGCAGTCTTATGTAGCACTTCCAAGCAACGGTTCATATGCTGAATGGACTATGAACACAACAGGCTCAGGTGTAACAATGAGATTTACAATGCCTGATTCAGCAGATGGTATGGGTATTAAAGGTTCAGTTGATGTATATGTAAACGGCACTTATGCACAGACAGTTAACCTTAACTCATATTGGATGTGGCAGTATTTCTCAGGCGGAAGCCCAAGTGATACACCGGGAGGAACAGGATGTTTCGCATTTGATGAGGTTCATTTTAAATTAGATAAACAATTAAAAGAAGGAGATAAAATTCGTATTCAGAGTACAGGCGCAAGCGGAGTTGAATACGGTGTTGACTTCCTTGAAATTGAAAATGTACCAAATCCTATAGAGCAGCCTGATAATTCAGTTAACGTAGAGGATTACGGTGCTATTCCTGATGATGGAATTGATGATTTAGATGCAATCAGAGCAGCTGTAAGAGATGCAGATGCAAACAATATGGATGTATACTTCCCTGAAGGAACATTTCATTTAAGCGGTATGTGGAACATTGGATGTTCTAACATGAAGATTACAGGTGCCGGAATGTGGTATACAAACCTTCAGTTTACCAGCTCAAAAGCTTTTGGTGGTGGTATCTCAGGTGGTAATCCAAATGCCGGTGATGGAACATCAGGTGATGGTTATTGTAAGAACCTTGAATTTTGTAATATGTACATTAATTCAAACCTTCGTTCAAGATATGGTGAAAATGCAGTATATAAATGTTTTATGGATATATTTGCAGATGGAACAGTAATCCATGATGTATGGGAAGAACATTTTGAATGTGGTTTCTGGTTTGGTGATTACAATGGTGCACTTGATTATAGCGATGACGTTAAAGTAGTAAATTGTAGAATTAGAAATAACTTAGCTGACGGTGTTAACTTCTGTCAGGGTACCAGCAATGCTGCTGTTTACAATTGTTCAATAAGAAACAATGGTGACGACGGTCTTGCTATGTGGAATAACACATATATGAATGCAAAGGATGAAAAAGGAAACATATTTGCATATAACACAATTGACTTTGTTTGGAGAGCCGGTGGTATAGCTATCTACGGTGGTGACGGACATAAGATTTATAATAACTACATATGTGATATGTTTATGGCATCAGGTATTCATTTGAATACAACATTCCCGGGTTATAAGTTTAGCAACACTACAGGAATATCATTTGATAACAATATTCTTGTAAGATGTGGTACAAACTCAGACAGCTGGGGAGAAGATTTATCGGCTATTGATATTAAGCAGGGTGTTAAAAATGTAACATTCAACAATACACAGATTTATGATTCACCATTTACAGCTATTAGAATTTTAGACAATAACTGTAGTGGAATTACATTTAACAATACAAAGATTTTTGGTGCAGGTCTTTCAGGACAGGACATTACGTTCTCATGTAATACACATTCACCTGTCGCAATTAGAGAGCCGGCTGGTTCCAGCGTTAAATTTAACGGACTTGAAATTGCAGGTATCCGCCCTGATAAGTATGCAAATAATGCAGGTCAGGCAAATACAACATGGCCATACTGGACAGACAGACAGACACCACAGAACATTGCAGGAAACAGCACAGTTACAGTATACGACGAAGATACAACATACGTTGTTCCTGGATATCCAAATGCCGTAAACGGTGAGCAGGGTGGTGGAATAGTTAATCCACTTGATGGAATTACAGGATATGATCTTATTGTAACAGGTCTTGCGTGGGCTAATGCAGACGGTTCATCAGTTCTTAAACATGGTGATAAAGTAACATTTACAATGCAGATTAAGAATGATAGTAATGTTGACATACCTGAGGGTGTTACAATTCCTGTTAAGGTTTCAATTGATGGCTCAACATCACTTAAATACACAAAATTTAAGTCAGGACTTAAGGCAGGGGCTACAGCAGCCATTACACTCACAAATACATGGTCAGCTACAAAGGGTGGTCATACAGTTGAGGCAGTTGTTGATGATTCAAACAAGTTACCTGATGAATTAAATGAAAATAACAATACAAGAACAAAGAAAATAAATGTTGCTGATACAGGTTCAAGCACAACTGTTAAAAGAGTAACAGGTGGTGGAGATCTGGTAGTAACAGATATTACATATGGACAGGATAAGATTGCAACAGGAGATAAGCTTCAGTTTACAGCAACAGTAGTAAATGCAGGTGATACGGCAATTGCCGCAGGTACAAAGATTGGTGTACAGTTCCAGATTGATGGAAAAGCATACCCATCACCTATTACATGGTGTGATACATATTATTCAGGATTACAGCCGGGAGAAAGCGTACAGCTTACAGCTAACGGCGGTAATGGTTCAGATGGTGCATACTGGACAGCAGAAGAAGGAACACATACAGTAACAGCATGGGTTGATGATAGTGGATTAATTAGTGAAGTAGATGAAAGCAATAACAAGACAACTATTTCATTAAAAGTACCATTTGGTGGAACACAGTATTTTGATGATCCTGACAGCCCTGACGACTTTACAGGAACAGGTGGTGGTGAGGAACAGCCTACAAAGCCGACTCCTCCTACAGTAGCACCTACACAGAAGCCAACAGAGGCTCCAACCCAGGCGCCTACAGTAGCACCTACACAGAAACCGACAGAAGCTCCAACAACAAAGGCTCCGGAACCAACAACAAAAGCACCGGAAGTTAAGTACGAGCTTTCAGTACAGGGACTTGCATGGGAGAATGCATCAGGTTCATCAGACCTTAAGGAAGGTGACGCAGTTAAGTTTACAGCATTGCTTTACAACAACACAGGAGATGACATTCCTGCAGGTCAGGCAATCGGATTCAAGGCAGTAATAGACGGAAGCACAACAGTTAAGAATGAAGCATATACAGGTGGACTCAAGGCAGGAGAAACAGTTAAGGTAACAGCCACAACAACATGGACAGCAGGATATGGTGGACACACAGTAGTGGCAACTGCAACAGGAGATTCACAGAGTTCAGTAACAAAGAAATTCAATGTAGGAAGAAAGTCAGCCAATGTAACAAGAGTTACAGGAGGATACGACCTTGTGGTAACAGACATTGAATATGACAAGAATACAGTAAACGCAGGAGACCATTTAGTATTTACAGCAACAGTAATGAATGCGGGAGATACAGACATTCCTGCAGGAACAGTAATCGGATACCAGTTACAGGTAGACGGAAACACATCAGACATCAGATGGTGTGACACATATTCAAGCGGACTTAAGGCAGGAGCATCAATCAAGCTTACATGTAACTCAGGTTCAAACGGAATAAATTACTGGAGTGCAACAAACGGAACACATACAATTACGGCATGGGTAGATGATGTAAACCGTCTTCCAAATGAAGTAAACGAAAACAATAACTCAACAGGCATCACACTTGTTGTACCAAGCGCAGGACTCATTGAAAATCCTGACACACCGGATGATCTTGATAACATAGTTATCGATCCAGGAAAGGTAACAATAAGCAGCAGCGTAAAGATTGAAGGATACCAGATTAGCACAACCCTTGGAGGAAGCAGAGTGGTTGGATCAGTAGAGCCTACAATCAACAATAAGGCAGTTAAGAACTGGGGATTCATATATGCAGTAACCAAGGCAGGAAATGCAACATTTGACGTATCAGATGATGACATGGTAGTTGGAACAACAAGTAAGTATGTAACAGCACTTGAGTCAACACCAATCGGAACAGCAGAAAATGTTAAGTTCGGATCATCAGACACAGCAACATACTTTGTAAGAACAACACTGTTTGGAGCAAACACAGCAAAAGAATACTCAGCACAGTACAAGGTAAGAGCATATGCAGAGCTTAGTGATGGAACATATGTATACAGCAAGGTAAGCTCATACTCAGTATATGACATAGCAGATACATTGTATTCAAACAAGATGATGAATACAATCACAGCTCATGATTACCTTTACAACAACATCCTTAAGGTTGTAAACCCTGATTATGCACAGGTTGATTACAATTGGGGAAATACAGTAGCGGATGCTTCTGAGATAGAATAGTCATTAATTAATTATAGAAAAAACTTTTAAAAGTGAAGGAGAGAACTGACTGGGGGGCTGGTTCTCTCTTTCTGCAAACTTAACGGAAAGGAGTAATTAATGAGAAAGATTGTAAAAAAAGTATTAGCAGTCACATTGGCATTGGCAATGACAGTGCAGCCGGTTGCTTTGAAGAAAGGTCAGGAAGAAGTAAAAGCAGCAGGTGTTGCGGATCAATTTACTATTCCGGCAGCAGATGCAAACGGACGTGTAGGAGCAAAAATGCCATACACAAGATATGATTCAACAGATGCAGTGCTTAGCGGAGGAGCAATACTTAAGACATCTACAGATTGGAATCCTAATAATATTGCAACTCAGGCTTCAGCACAGTCCTATGTAGGACTTCCGGGAAGTGGTTCATCCGTAGAATGGACCATGAAAACAACAGGAGCAGGTGTAACAATGAGATTTACACTGCCTGACGGAAATGGTGGAACAGGTGTAAAGGGTTCTCTGGATGTATATGTAAATAACAAAAAAGTAAAAACTGTAAAATTAGATTCATTCTGGATGTGGCAGTATTTTAACTTTGGTAGTGGAAGCCCAAGCGATAGTGCAGGAGCAATAGGCGCATTTGCATTTGATGAAGTACATTTTCTTCTTGATACACCATTAAAGAGTGGTGATAAGATTAAAATTCAAAGCACAGGTGCAGGTGGATATGAATATGGTGTTGATTTCCTTGAAATCGAGGATGTACCGGAAGCAATTGAACAGCCTGATAATTCAGTAAGTGTTGAAGAATATGGTGCTGTAGCTTATGGTGAACATGGAGACCGTGATACATTTGATGCTGCAATTGCCAGCAAAAATACAGCAGCATTTAAGCAGGCAGTAGCAGATGCAGATAAGAAGGGAATGGATTTATACATTCCGGAAGGTACATATTTATTAGATGGAATGTGGACTATCGGTGCTGAAAATATGAAGATTACAGGTGCCGGAATTTGGTACACAAATATTCAGTTTACAAGTGAAGAAGTTTCCGGTGGTGGTGTTTCAGGCGGAAACCCAAATGCAAAGGGAAGCACAGTAGCTGACGGATATTGTAAAAATGTTGAGTTCTGTAATATGTATCTTAACTCAGGATTACGTTCAAGACATAATGAACAGGCAATTTATAAATGCTTTATGGATATATGGGCAGATGGCTCCGTAATTCATGATATTTGGGAAGAACACTTTGAGTGTGGTTTCTGGTTTGGTGATTACAATGGAAAAATCGATTACTGTGATGGAGTTAAAGTTGTAAATAGCAGAATTAGAAATAACTTAGCTGACGGTGTAAACTTCTGTCAGGGAACAAGTAATGCAGTAGTATATAACTGTTCAGTACGAAACAATGGTGATGATGGCTTGGCAATGTGGAATGACCAGACCATGGGTGCAAAAGATGAAGTAAATAACGTATTTGCATATAACACAATTGACTTAGGATGGAGAGCCGGTTTATTGGCAATCTATGGTGGTCAGGGTCACAAGGTTTACAACAACTATTTATGTGATTCATTTATGGCAGCAGGTATTCACTTTAATACAACATTCCCTGGATACAAATTCTCAGGTTCTACACCTAATACATTTGACAACAACATTCTTGTAAGATGTGGTACACCAAAAGAATGTTGGGGAAGAGATTATGCGGCGATTGACTTTGAACAGGAAGTAAAAAATATTGTATTTAATAATACACAGATTTACGATTCACCGTTTACTGCAATAAGACTTTTAGGAACAAGTTATAGTAATATCACATTTAATGATACTACAATTTTAGGTGCAGGTCTTTCAAAACAGATTTCTGATTTCTCAAGCTCAGGTTATTCAGGAGCAGCAATCAGAGAAAATGCAAATTCATCAGCTGTATTTAACGGACTTACTGTTGGTGCGGTTGTTTCTGACCAGACAGGAAAGAACACAAGTACATGGCCTTTCTATACAGATAATGCTACACCTAAAAATTTAGCAGGCAATGATACAGTGACACTTTTAGATGATGATGTTACATATGAAGTTCCGGGTTATCCGAAAGCAGATACTTCACAGGGTGGTGGAGTTATAGATCCGTTAGACGGAATTACAGGATATGACGTTGCACTTGCAGGTCTTTCATGGAAAAATGAAAGCAATTCTTCATCTATTGAAGAAGGTGACAAAGTAACATTTACAACTGCAGTTAAGAATACATCAAATGTAGATATTCCTGAAGGAGTAGCAATTCAGATTAAAATAACTGTAGATGGAAAAGGAAGTTACACAAACACAACATATAAAGGTGGTTTAAAGGCAGGAGAAACAATTAAGCTTTCACCAACCTCTACATGGACAGCAACAGCAGGTGGACATACAATTGAAGCTACAGTGGATTATAGAAATAAACTTCCAAATGAGCTTTCAAAGGATAACAACACAAGATCAAAATCATTTAACGTTCAGGAAGCTCCTGACAGAGAACCTACTTATACACCTGTAACAGGAAGATATGATATTCAGGTTTTAGATGTTACGTGGGATAAAGAGATTATCAATGTAGGAGATGCACTTACATTTACAGCTACTATTGTAAATGCCGGAGATACAGCAATTCCTGCAGGTCAGAAATTAGGTGTACAGTTCCAGATTGATGGAAATCCATATCCATCTCCAATTACATGGAATGACCAGTATTTTGATGGACTTCAGCCGGGACAGGTAATTAAATTAACAGCAACCGGTGGAAATAGTGGAAGTTCATGGACAGCAACAACCGGATCACATACTGTAACAGCATGGGCTGATGACAGTAATGTATTTGGCGAAATGAATGAAACTAACAACAAATATACAAAGACAATCACTGTACCTTACGGCGGAGTACAGTATATTGAAAATCCTGATAAGCCGGATGACTTAGATAATACAGGAGAAATTGAGCAGCCAACAGAGAAACCTACAGAAACACCAACAGAGCCTGGTACTGAAACAGTTGTAACAAGCAAGGATGTAAACGTTGTAGGATATCAGATTAGCTCAACATTAAAGGGAAGCAGAGTTGTGGCATCTGTTGAACCAACAGTTAATGGCAAGAATGTTGTAAAACATGGACTTGTATATGCATTAACAAAACTTGGTGATAAGGATACAGGTGTAAAGAATATCGATATGACAGTATCAGCTGACAACTATTATGTTGCATCATTTGAATCAACTAACAATGGAAATGTTGATAAAGTATTTGGAAGCTCAAAGACAGCTCAGTATTATGTAATGACAACATTATTTGAGAACCAGACAGTACAGGAATATACAGCAAAATACAAAGTAAGAGCATATGCTGTTTTAAGTGATGGCTCATATGTATATAGTGATATTTATTCATATTCAGTATATAATGTGGCATCAGCATTATACGATGGTGGGAAAATGCCTACAAATGCAGGTCATACATATTTGTACGATAGCATTTTGAAATTGGTAAATCCATCATATAAACAGGTTGACTATGATTGGTCAGATATTGTAACAAGCTTATAAGTAGAAATTTGTATTTCTCTTTTGCTATGAAACCGTTATGTTGATAATGTCAGCATAGCGGTTTCATTAATTTTAAACGTTCAGGAAGTATTGTAAAATAAAAAGCAACTACCCTACATATATTGTATAAAAAGTATGTAGGGTAGAATAGTGACGGAATTTATTAAGTATAGCAAAAAAATGGAAATTTTGATGTCTCTGATTTTGTTAATGTCAGTGACGTTAATTGCCTGCAATATGAACAAAGTAGTTGAAAACAGGGAAAGCACAGTTAAGACAAAGGAGAAAGATTACATAGTGGTAATTGACCCGGGACATGGGGGAGAAGACCCGGGAAAAGTAGGAATAAATAATGCTAAAGAAAAAGACGTTAATCTTGCCATTGCGTTACAGCTTCGGGATATATTACAGAAAAAAGGTATCAATGTTGTTATGACACGAGATACGGATACATCATTAAAGGAAAATGGCAGATTTTCAAAAATCGGTGATTTAAACGGAAGGTGTAGCATAATAAACAAGGCTTATGATAATAACAATAAATGTGTGTTAATAAGTGTTCACCAAAACAGTTTCACAGGTCAATCAGTTCATGGTGCCCAGGTATTTTATTATCAGAAGTCTGCCCAAAGTATGAAATTGGCAAAAATAATGCAGGAAAAATTCAATAAGGATATTAATACGGAGAAGGCAAAAAACGAAAAGCCTAATGACAGTTATTATATGCTGATAAATTCAAAATGTCCGGGAATCATTGTAGAGTGTGGTTTTTTAAGTAACCCTGAAGAAGCAGATAATCTAACCAACAGTGATTATCAAAAACAGTTAGGAGATATACTTTGCAGGGGAATTATGGATTATTTTAGCGAAATGACAGAAACCAAGTAGATGTATAGGGAAAAATAGGGACAGGTTAATATGGGCTAACATTGTATTTTGAAGGTACATATGATAAAATATAACAAGTATATGTCAGGTGAGGCGCAAGATGAAGACTATAATTGTAAAGATAGATAAAGATAACTTAAAGGATGATTTTGCTGTTAGTCAGTTAGAAAAGGCAGGAGAAATTATCAGAAATGGCGGACTGGTTGCCTTCCCAACGGAGACTGTTTACGGATTGGGAGCCAATGCTTTAGATGAAGAGGCAGCAAAGAAGGTTTATGAGGCAAAGGGAAGACCGTCAGACAATCCTTTAATAGTTCATATATCAAATCTTAATATGCTTGACGACATTGTTACACAGGTGCCGGAGGTGGCAAAGAAGCTTATGGATGCTTTCTGGCCGGGGCCTATGACACTTATATTTAATAAAAGCGGGTTAGTACCCAAGGGAACCACAGGAGGACTTGATACGGTGGCAGTGAGATTCCCTAATCATCCTATTGCACTGGAATTAATTGAAAAATCAGGTGTCAGCATAGCAGCACCTAGTGCAAATTTATCAGGAAAGCCAAGCCCTACTATGGGAGAACATGTTATTGATGATTTAGATGGAAGAATTGACATGATTATTGATGGCGGAATGGTAGGAATGGGATTGGAATCTACGATTATAGATGTTACATCTAAGACACCTATGATTTTAAGACCGGGGTTTATTACATACGAAATGATTAAGGATGTAATAGGCGAGGTTGGTGTGGACAAGGCTATATTATCGAAGCCTACGGCTGATTTTAAACCAAAAGCACCGGGAATGAAATACAGACATTATGCACCGGAAGCAGACTATAGTATTTATAGAGGTACTGCTGAAAAGGTGGCAGATAAAATAATTATGCTTGCAAATGAAAAAGCAGATAAAGGTTTTAAGACCGGAGTGATAACGGTTGACCAGCACCTTAATCTGTATCAGAGAAAGCTTAATAAAGACATAATGGTAGTATCACTGGGGAATTTGGATAAGCCTGAAACTATTGCCAACATGCTGTTTAAAACTCTTAGGGATTTTGATAAGGCAGGTACAAAATTTATTTTTGGTGAGGCATTTTCACAACATAACGTTGGATGGGCAATTATGAACAGACTTACAAAAGCAGCAGGTTACAACATTATAGATGTATAATTGTTTGTAAAAGTTGGGAGGTAAGATGCTAGAATTTTCAAGAATATTGTTCGTAACTGAAACGGATACGTCAACAGGACCATTGGCTGCATCGCTTCTAAATCATTATCTTCCCCTTGAAAGAGTGGACATAGATTCAAGAGGATTGGCGGTTCTTTTTCCGGAACCTATGAATCCGAAAACTGTAGCCATTGCGGCTTCAAAGGGACTTGAAATAAACAGAAGTTCCAAGCAGCTTGAATCGGAAGATTTTGGAGGAGATGTACTTGTATTGGTTCTTGATGCAACCAAAAAGCAGACGGTATATGATGATTATACAGAGGCTGAAAATGTTTATACTTTGAAGGAATATATAAACGAAGATGGAAGTATAACTAATCCGGACGGGGGAGAACTTGCAGATTATGCAAAATTATACGAGACTTTAGACGAGGTTATAAAGAAGCTTGCGAATAAACTTAAAGGTATTAAGGCATAAATAAATATAATAAGATACGGAGGAAATGTCATGGCAAAGACAGTAGTAATGGATCATCCATTGATTCAGCACAAAATAGGTATTATTAGAAAAGAAGAAACAGGAACAAAGGATTTCAGACAGTTAATAAGCGAAATAGCAATGCTTATGACTTATGAAGCAACAAGAGACTTAGAATTAGAAGATGTTAAAATTAAGACACCTATATGTGAAACAACAGTTAAGCAGTTAGGTGGAAAGAAGTTGGCAATCGTTCCGATTTTAAGAGCAGGACTTGGTATGGTTGACGGAATGCTTGCAATGATTCCATCAGCAAAGGTAGGTCATATCGGATTATACAGAGACCCGGTTACGGCATTGCCTCACGAGTATTACTGCAAGCTGCCTGAAGACTGTGATAAGAGAGAGGTATTTGTGGTTGATCCTATGTTAGCTACAGGAGGTTCTTCAGTAGCTGCAATACAGATGCTTAAGGATAAGGGAGTTAAAAATATTACCCTTATGTGTATTATTGCTGCCCCTGAGGGAGTAAAAGCTATGCAGAAAGCACATCCGGATGTGGATATGTACATTGGTGCATTAGATGAAAGATTAAATGAGCATAAATACATTATTCCGGGATTAGGAGATGCGGGAGACCGTATTTTTGGAACAAAATAGAAATAATATAAAACCCATTGCCAAGGTTTAACTGCCGGACAATGGGTTTTGTTGAAAAATACTGTGAAGATATGGAAAGGAGCTAAAATGGGAAATAAAAGACAGGATTACATATCTTGGGACGAATATTTTATGGGCGTGGCTTTTTTAGCGGCAATGCGTTCTAAGGATCCCGGAACACAGGTTGGAGCATGTATTGTAAGTACAGATAATAAAATATTATCAATTGGTTACAATGGAATGCCTATAGGATGCAATGATGATGATTTTCCATGGAACAGGGAAAGTGAAGACCCATATAATAACAAATATTTTTATACCACCCATAGTGAGCTAAATGCCATACTTAATTATCGTGGCGGAAGCTTAGAGGGAGCAAAAATATACGTTACATTGTTTCCATGTAATGAATGTGCCAAGGCGATTATTCAGTGTGGAATTAAGAAGGTTATTTACGCAGATGATAAATATGCAGATACTCCGTCAGTTAAGGCATCAAAGCGAATGCTTAAGGCTTCGGGAGTGGAATTTGTTCCTTATGAAAAATCAGGAAAAGAAATAGTTATTAAGCTATGACTTATGAAACGGTATAGGATTACCGTTTCATAACTCTGCTTCGCAGAGCACGCCCCTTTGGGGCTGGTCAGGTACGCATATGAAACACCTGATGTGTTTCATATGCTATAGTTTATGTAGCAAAAAGCTAACTTTTGAATAGTATAAAATGATAAACTATCAGGTAATAGTATATGGATTACAGATATATACCGTTTTACGTTCAGGGAAATGCAATTTCAGGATTATACTATGGACAGTGGGAAATGTCGGAGGATAGAGACATGGACTATGTAAGGGAAATGTATCCGATGACTTTTTCAAGATTACAGGAATTAGTGGAAAAAGAATGTAACCGTCAGGAATTTGCAGGGAGTATGATGTACGATGAATATCCGGATAAACTGGGAATTTCAAGAATCGTCCAAAACATATTCAATGAAATAAAAAAAGACGAAGAAAACTGTGTTGGTGATGAATGTACTAAGTATCCGGATGACACATGGTTAAAGGATATAATAACAGTTCTTTTATTAAATGAAATGTACAGAAGAAGACGAAGAAGAAATGGTCGTTTAATGTAATTAAGTTAAATATAAGATTGTTAAAAGCAGGGCATCACAAAGGTTGGCTCTGCTTTTTTTACTACAAGGGATAATATGGAAAATATCATATGATTTAAATCATTATTTGTCGAAAAAACACTACTCTTTTGGGTAATGTATATTTTAAAACGTCATATTATAATGTGAGTAGTTAATGGGGAATGATATGATAGGCATCCATAAAAATATAATAAAAAGGAAAGGAGTTCATTATGGGACTTATTAAAGCGGGAGTGGGAGCACTCGGGGGAACACTTGCTGATCAGTGGAAGGAGTTTTTCTATTGTGATGCTATAGACAAGGAAGTATTAATGGTGAGAGGACAAAAACAAATTACAGGCCGCTCATCTAATACAAAGGGAAATGATAACATTATTTCAAATGGTTCCGGAATAGCTGTGGCAGATGGACAGTGTATGATTATTGTGGAACAGGGAAAAATCGTAGAAGTATGTGCTGAACCGGGAGAATTTACCTATGATTCATCTACGGAACCTAGTATTTTCTCAGGAAGTTTAGGGGAAGGAATTAAGGAAACCTTTAAAACAGTAGGAAAGAGATTTACATACGGTGGAGACACCGGAAAAGACCAGAGAGTTTACTATTTTAACACTAAGGAATTAATTGATAATAAGTTTGGAACGCCAAATCCGATACCTTTTAGGGTAGTTGATTCTAAAATCGGATTAGATGTGGACGTTTCCGTAAGATGTTCAGGAGTATATTCATACAAAATAGCAGACCCGTTATTATTTTATACAAATGTATGCGGAAATGTAAGCAGTGAATACAGACGGGAAGAATTAGAGGGACAGCTTAAAAGCGAATTTATTAGTGCATTACAGCCGGCATTTGGAAAATTGTCAGATTTGGAACTTAGACCAAACCAGATAGTTACCCACAATACAGAGTTAGAGGAAGCAATGAATACAGCTCTTTCAGCTAAATGGGGTGAGCTTAGAGGATTAAAGGTAGTAAGTATTGCCCTTGGCAGTGTTACATTGCCGGATGAAGATGCTGAAATGATTAAGCAGTTACAACGATCAGCAGTTATGCGTGACCCATCTATGGGAGCGGCAGCTATGGTTGGTGCCCAGGCTGATGCCATGAGAGCAGCAGCATCTAATGAAGCCGGAGCAATGACCGGATTTATGGGAATGGGCATGGCAATGAATGCCGGCGGAATGAATCCGGAAAATTTATATGCAATGGGACAGCAGCAGGCAGCACAGAAAAATGCACAGCAGTCACAGCAACAGGCAGAAAACAGCTGGAGATGCTCATGTGGAGCCACAGTTAATGGAAATTTCTGTCCTGAATGCGGAGCAAAGAAGCCGGAGCCGGTTGTAAGTGGAGCATGGAAATGTTCCTGCGGAGCAATGGCAACAGGAAACTTCTGTCCTGAATGTGGAGCTAAAAAGCCTGCTGATGAAGGCTGGACCTGTTCCTGTGGAACCATAAACAAAGGAAAATTCTGTCAGAATTGCGGAGCGAAGAAACCTGAGGGAGCACCATTATATCGCTGTGATAAGTGTGGATGGGAGCCTGAAGACCCTGCTCACCCACCAAAATTCTGTCCGGAATGTGGTGATATATTTGATGAAAATGACAGACAGTAGGAGGTACGTTTATGGCTGATATGCAGGAATATAAATGTCCCTGCTGTGGCGGGGCAATTGAATTTAACAGCGCAGTTCAGAAAATGAAGTGTCCGTATTGTGATACGGAATTTGAAATGGATACCCTTAAGGGATACGATAAGGAACTTAAGGAAGAAGCAGAAGATGATATGACCTGGGACACTACTGCAGGAGGAGAATGGCAGGATGGAGAAACTGATGGTTTTCATAGTTATGTATGTAACTCCTGTGGTGGGGAAATTGTGGGAGATGATACCATGGCGGCAACATCATGTCCGTTTTGTGGAAACCCTGTGGTACTTATGGGACAGTTTAAAGGTGACTTGCGACCGGATTACATTATTCCTTTTAAGCTGGATAAAAAGGCGGCAAAGGCAGGATTTGAAAAGCATTTGTCAGGAAAGCGTCTTTTACCAAAGGTATTTAAAAGTCAGAATCACATAGAGGAAATAAAGGGTGTATATGTTCCTTTCTGGCTTTTTGATACAGATGCCAAAGCCAAAATCAGATATAGGGCAACTACCGTAAGAACCTGGAGCGACAGCGAATATGATTATACGGAAACCAGCCATTTTATGGTACATAGAGGTGGAAGTATAGGATTTGAAAGAGTTCCGGTGGATGGATCATCTAAAATGGCAGATGATTTAATGGAGTCCATTGAACCATACAATTTTGAGGATGCAGTGGATTTCCAGACAGCTTACTTAGCAGGCTATATGGCAGATAAATACGATGTAACAGCAGAACAAAGTATTGAACGTGCCAATGAGCGTGTGAAACAATCAACGGAGGATGTTTTTGCTGACACGGTTACAGGATATGCAACAGTGGTTCCTGAAAGCACCAGTATACAACTTAAAAACGGCAAGGCAAAGTATGCCCTGTATCCGGTGTGGATGCTTACAACATTATGGAATGGCAATAATTACATTTTTGCAATGAATGGCCAGACAGGAAAATTTGTGGGAGACCTGCCTGTTGATAAAGGTGCCGCCTGCAAATGGGCTGTAGGACTGACTGTAGTTTGCAGTATTTTAGTTTACATTGTGGCATGGATTTTATGGTTTGCCGGAATTTTATAGGAGGATAAATAGATGAAAAAGAGATTGTACATAATTTTATTCACCCTTATCCTTTCTACAATGTGTGTAATGCCGGTGTTTGCCCAAAACGAAATGGCTGCATATGTAGTGGATGATGCAGGATTATTAACAGATAGCGAAGAAAACTCGTTAAATGAAACTTTAAAGGAAATAAGCAACAGGCAAAACTGTCAGGTGGTAGTGGTAACTACCAACAGCCTTGACGGAAAAAGTACGGAAGCATATGCCGATGATTATTACGATTATAACGGATATGGTAAAGATGGAATTTTGCTGTTAGTATCCATGGAGGACAGGGATTATGGGATATCGACTTGTGGGTATGCCACTGAGGCATTTACTGATGCCGGAATAAATTATATAGAAAATAAGTTTTTAGATGACATATCCGCCGGTAATTATGAAAAGGCATTTAGTACTTATGCAAAACAATGTGACAAATTTCTTACCCAGGCGAAAGAAGGGGCTGCATATGATTCTTCCAATATGCCCCACGAACCTTTGTCTTCAATGTGGATATTGATTTCTTTTGTGGCAGGACTGGTTATTGCACTGATAATTGTGGCATGCATGATAGCAAAATTAAAATCTGTTCATATGCAGGCAGCAGCAGGCAATTATGTTAAAGACGGAAGCGTTGACATTTCCGAAATGAGGGATTTGTATCTTTATTCAAACATTACTAAAAGAGCCAGACCGAAAAATGATAACAATAATGGTGGCGGAAGCAGCACACATATTTCATCATCCGGGGAAACTCATGGTGGAACCAGTGGTAAATTCTAATACAAAAATAATATAATAAATATAAAAATACCTTAGCAGAGAATCATAATAATTCATATGCTAAGGTATTTTTTTATGTGATAAATAATTACATTACAGTGCGTATAAAATAATTGCAAAGAAATGTAACACGCTTCCTGCAAGAATAAATAAATGAAAAATGGAGTGCATCCATTTTTTTGTTTTTCCAAGACCATAAAGAACAGAGCCAATGGTGTAGGCAACGCCTCCGGTTACAAGAAAAACAACGCCTTCAAGATGCATAACATCGTAAGTCTGTTTAATAAAGAAAATAATGACCCATCCCATGGCAAGGTAGCAAATCATGGACATTACACGGTATTTTTTTAAATCAATGGCAGTAAGGGTACAGGCAACAACGGCACAACCCCATACTAAAGCGAAAATAAACCATGCAATAACAGGATACTTAGGCATCATGGCAACTAAAAGTATAGGTGTGTAGCTTCCTGCAATAAGGAAATAAATGGTGCAGTGGTCTAAAACCTGCATAACTTTTTTTGCCATACCGGGTTTTAATCCGTGATAAACGCTAGACATTGTATATAAAGCTATTAAGGTAAATCCATAAATGCAGGATGAAATGACACCAATGGCACTGTGAGCCTTAGCTGCGGTAATAATACAAAGCACTAAAGCGGCAATACCTAAAGCTCCACCTACAATATGGGATACCATATTAAAAATCTCTTCACCTTTTGAATATGTAGGGAGTTCCCTATCTGCTAATTTAATTCTCTTACTCATAAATTTAAACCCTCCATTAATCAATTCCACAACATGTAGTTATCAATACTACATTGAATGATAACATTTATTATATTTTTAGTCAATAAAAAAATATTAAAAAATTTTAAAAAAACTATAGACATTTTAAAAGTGTGCATATATAATATGAGCATACACAAAAGCAAGGAGGGGAAACAATAAAAATATGAACACAGGAACATTAGCTATTTGTGATAACGATAGTGAATATGTGAGCCGACTGGCAAACTATATTAGAAACAGACATGGAACAGTGTTTCGTGTGATTTCTTTTACCAGGGTAGAAGCGCTTAAGGAATATCTGAAGAAGGAAAGCATTACCATAGCTCTTATATCGCCGGAATTAATGTTTGAAAACATTGAAAATGAAAATATTCAAAACATTATAATTCTTTCATCAGGAACCGTAAGCTTAGAATATGAGACATATCCTGCGGTATATAAATATCAGTCCACGGAGAATATTTTACAAAAAATATCAGACTGTTATAGCAGGGATAATCAGGTGGAAGAGGTTAAGGTTTTAGGAAAGGCGGCACAGCTTATAGGGATATACTCACCTGCATGTAATGAAGAAAACACAGTATTTTCCATTGCACTGGGGGCTATGCTGGCACGGAAAAGTTCCGTTCTCTATATTAATTTGGAAGAATTTTCAGTGTTTGAAAAACTGCTAAATACCAGATGCACAAAGGATTTGTCTGATCTTATGTATTATTTCAGACAAAGCAGGGAGTCTGTAGCCATAAGACTTCACACTGTTATTTGCAGGTATAAGGATATGGATTATATTCCACCATTATTGTATTCGGAAGATTTGCGAAAAATCAAAACAGAAGAGTGGATTAATTTAATCAAGAAAATTTCAGAGCTGGGATTATATGACAGAATAATAGTAGACACAGGTAATATGGTGGAGAATATTTTCGAATTATTAGATATATGTGACAAGGTGTATATGCCTGTTAATACAGGATGGATTAATACCATGAAAGCATCTGTTTACGAAGAATTTTTATTAAAAAGCGAAAAAGAAGAATTATTAGATAAGACAAAAAAGATATTTATACCGGAAATCAGTACGGAGAGTTTCAGTGAGAATTATTTAGAAAATCAGTTAGAGGGAAAATTAGGTGCTGTTATAAAAAAAGAGTTAGAAGAGGTTGCATAAAATTTTAGGATGATGATATGAAAACTAACAAAGAAGATATTAGAAATAAAGTTGTGGACAATCTGGATATGTCCAGGGAAGCTGAAAATAGCGAGATACATGAAATTATAGATGAAATAATTGCAGAAGAAACTGAATACAGATATATGTCGGTTAGTGAAAAATTAGGTTTACATAAATATATATTTAATTCCATTAAGGGATTGGGAATATTAGATGAATTGTTAGAAGATGAAGATATTACGGAAATTATGATTAACAGTCATAACAGCATTTTTATTGAAAAAAAGGGACATATATATGAAACGGAGGGACAGTTTGATTCTCCGGAAAGGCTAAATGACATTATACAGCAGATTGTAAGCAGAAATAATAAAAGAATTAATGAATCATCACCTATAGCGGACACCAGGCTTCCTGACGGCTCCAGGGTAAACATTGTTCTTCCACCGGTGGCAATTGACGGAGCAGTAGTTACGGTTAGAAAGTTCCCCAGGGAAAGAGTTGATATGAAGAGGTTAATTGAACTTAAATCCATTACTAAGGAAGCAGCGGATTTTTTGGAAAAGCTTGTGGTATCAGGTTATAACATTTTTATATGTGGTGGAACCGGCTCCGGTAAAACTACTTTTTTAAATGTTTTGTCAGATTACATTCCCGGAGAGGAAAGGGTTATTACCATAGAGGATTCTGCGGAATTACAGCTAAAAAATATTAAGAATATAGTGAGAATGGAGGCAAGGCAGGCGAATACTGAGGGAGAAAACGAAATTACCATAAGAGATTTAATCAGAACATCCCTTAGAATGAGACCTGATAGAATTATAGTGGGAGAGGTTCGTGGTAAAGAAGCTATTGATATGCTTCAGGCAATGCAGACAGGGCATGACGGCTCCATGAGTACAGGTCATTCAAACAACACTAAGGATATGCTTAACAGATTAGAAACCATGGTACTTATGGGAATGGACATCCCTATGAATGCCATACGTTCCCAGATAGCATCTGCTATAGATATAATTGTTCACTTAGGGAGGCTTCGTGATAGAACCAGAAAGGTTTTAAAAATAGACGAGGTATTAGATTGTGTTAATGGAGAAATAAAATTAAATCCTCTCTTTGAGTTTGTGGAGTACGGGGAGACAGAGGAATTGGTAGAAGGAAAGCTTGAAGCTAGAAACAGGTTAGTAAACACTGAAAAATTAGAAAGGAGTGGTTTAAGTCTTTAAATGATTTACAAAGTATCCAAAAAGGAAAAGGCAGTGGCAATTATGATGATTTTTATGGCTATAATTATTATTTCAATATTGTTTTACGGAACCATTTATGCAGTAGTTATTCTTTTGCCTTTAGGAGTTCCCATATACAGGGAGCAAAAAAGAAGAATAATTAATAAGAAAAAGAAAGAACTTAAAGTGCAGTTTAAAGATATGCTTATGGTTATGTCCGATTCTTTAAAAACAGGATATTCCGTTTCAAATGCCTTAAAGGAAAGCTATAAAGATATGGTTTCAATGTATGGAAGATACAGTTACATATGTGAAGAATTAAGAATTATGATATCTAAAATAAAGTTAAATGTAAGAGAAGAAGATATATTTAAGGACTTTGCCAAAAGAACAGGTTTAAGGGAGGCTATATTATTTTCACGTATTTTCTCAGTTGCAAAAAGGACAGGAGGAAACATGACGGAAGTAATAGGAAGTGTAACGGACAGTATTGTATTAAAGGAAAACGTAAGGGAAGAAATTGAAGTGTCCACAACAGAGAAAAAAACAGAGCAGAAAATAATGACGTTAATACCTATGGCTTTAATTTTGTATGTAAAAATGATGTCTCCGGATTTTCTAAACATTATGTATGAGACTAATGCAGGAAGAATTGTTATGACAATATGCCTTGTGCTTTATATTTTGGCTTTTCTGTGGGCACAAAAAATAGTTGAATTTAATGAGGAGTATTAAAGGAGGAGAATGATAAAAATATATGTCATTGCAATAGTGTTAATTACCATATTTTATACATCTACATTTTTTTACAGGAAAAAGTTAAGAAAAAATCTGAACAGAAAGGATTATCCCTTAAAGGTATTATTTGGTATGGCTATGTTTATGGTGGATAAGCTTCCCATAGCTTACGCCGGAAAAGGAAATTCTTTAAATAAAGCCATAAGAAAGATAAGTGTTAAAGAAGATATCAAAAAAGAAAAATATTTGTATATTGTAAACAAGGTTTCCTATTGCATTTTATGTGGTATTTTGGCGGTAGTGTTGGGATTGGGAATAGAAATATCCGGTAGCGGAAGCAATGAACCTATTACATCAGTGAAAAGAGATAGCATAGATGATGAGGTTTATAACATTTATTATGAAGATGATTCAGGGGCAGTAAAACCAATAGAATTAGAGGTAGGGAAGAAAGAATTAAAGGATGAGGAGATATTAAAAATCATAAAGGGGTATCAGGAGGAATTGGTTCAAAAGGCTCTGGGGAAAAATGATAATGCCCAAAATGTTACAAAGCCATTAAATCTGGTAGGAAGCATTGGTGAGGAAAATATATTAGTCAGTTGGGAAATAAGCGATTCTGACATAATAGATTATGATGGAAAAATATGTAGTAATGTAGATAAAGAGGGAGAATTAATTTATCTTACGGCAATAATGACCTATGAAAAGGTTACACTAGAGTATGTTTTTTCAGTAAATGTATATCCACATCAGGGAGAGAGTGATGCTAAAAGGCAGGTCCAGTCATATATTGATAATCAGGATATATATGACAGCCAGGTAAATCTGCCGGAAAAAATAGATGGCAAAAAGGTTAAATATTATAGTTCTAAAGGGCAAAACAGCTATGTTGTAGTAACAATAGGATTAATATTGTCAGTGGCAGTGTTCTTTTTTAAAGACAGGGACATAAAAGATAAAATTGAGGATAGAAATGAACAGTTATTAGAAGATTATCCGGAAATAGTAAATAAACTTCTTTTATATCATAATGCAGGTCTTTCGGTAAAAAGTGCCATAGAGAAAATAGTATCGGGTTATAAGGAAGATAAAAAAGAATATCATGAAATGTTAAGATATGCTTATGAAGAACTAGAGATTTCTTTAATACAAATGAAAAGTGGCGTATCGGAAATTACAGCTATTAATAATTATGGAAAAAACTGTGGATTACATTGTTATGTGAAATTATCGGGAATTATAGAACAAAATATACGAAGGGGGACAAATGCCATGACTGTGGTACTAGAAAATGAACTGGAAAGCTCAATGATAGAAAAGAAAAATACCATGCTAAAGGCAGGAGGGAAAATCTCAACAAAATTAATGGGACCAATGATTGTAATGCTGATTGTTGCCATGGCAATTATAATGGTTCCGGCATTTTTATCAATGAATTTATAAGGAGGAGTAAATGAACAATAGTTTTAAATATATTATGGAAAATTTCTCAAGATATTGGAAAAGAACCTTCTGGAAGGACGAAAAGGGAATGGGGGTAATAGAAGTAGTGCTTATTATATTAGTGTTAGTGGGACTAGCCCTTGTGTTTAAAAATCAAATTTCAGGAGTGGCAGATGGCGTTTATAAATCTATTAAAACACAGATTAAGTCATTTTAAGATTAAAAAAATTATTTCAGGAAAAACCAAAGGAAGCATATCCATATATTTAAGCATTGTCATGGTAGCAGTAATGTTGTTTATTAGTGTTGTTTCAGAAAGCGGACGAATTAACGTTGTATATTCGGAAAGCAAAAGTTTTACGTATATGGCAGCTGATTCTGTAATGGCGGGATATGCAAGGCAGGTTTTTGATGAATATGGATTATTACTTGTATGGGAAAATCAGAATACTGAAGAGGAACTGAAAAAGTACATACAAGCTAATATAAACATGGCAGATTTAAATGGTATGGGAACTAATTTTATGTCCACAAGGCTTAAAAATATAGAAATGGACAAGGTGGAATATGTTACGGATAACGGCGAAAAGCTGCTTTTGTCTCAAATAGCTTCCTATACGAAATATGCTGCAGGAGCAACAGCCGCAGAGGAGTTAATTAAATTATTTAACAAATACGAGAAACGCAGCGACGAAAAGACAGATTCAGTTGCAGATGTGTTCGATGAAAAAATATCTGAAAATGATAGTAAGGAGCTGCAAAATCTGGTAAAGGATATTGATGAGTTAATTGTTAAAATTAAGGATGTTGAAAAAGAGAAAAAATTAATTAATGCGGTTAGCCGGATAATAGAGAGAAATGTAAGCTCTAAAGATAATGATAAGGTTGAAAAAAAGTATAGAAGTCTGAGAAAAATACTTGATAAGAAAGCGGGTATGATTAGCAGAGCCATAGACCTGGGAAAGGACTACGAGGGAAAAAAAGCAGCCTATCTTAGGGAAAGTGGATATACATCCGGCGAAAAAGATTTTGTTGAGGAAAATACACTAATACTGAAAAAAATGGTGGGCATATTACAAGAGGAAAAGGCACTGGATGTTTCAAAATTAGAAAGTATTGTTCCGGAAAACATTAATATTTTAAACAGCTCCATGTCATTATTACATAATTATATTAATGAAACAGAATCTTTAAAAGAAAATCAGATTACGGAGGAAGATAATAGAAATAAGTCTATTTATGAAAGTGCTAAAGAATTATTACAAAAAGGACTATTATCGTTGGTAACAGATGACGTATCTGATATATCAAATGCATCTATATCTGATTTAAATCTGCCATCAAAAAAAGAAAATACAGAAAAAAACGGCAAAACAGATTTAACTGACAGGGCACTGCTGGCGTTGTATGGTAAAAGAAAATTTGGTAACTACATTAGTAAAATAAAAGACCATGATTTAAGCTACGAAATGGAGTACATAATAAGCGGAAAAAGTAGTGATAGGGAAAATCTTACGGAAGTTGTTGAAAAAATAGTGGGAATAAGAAATGTTATGAATTTAGGATATCTTTTAACAGATAGTGTTAAAATGAGCCAATTGACTTTTATAGCATCATCGGCGGCTACAGCCATAGGATTACCTTTTTTAGAGCCGGTAATAAAGGCGGTTTTAATAGAGGCGTGGTCCTTGGGGGAGGCAGTAACGGATGTGAAAGGTCTCTTAAAGGGAAACGAAGTAGTTTTCATAAAGGATAAAATCAGTTGGAAAACAGACATTAAAAATCTGTTAGGAGGAAGCATTAAGAATGATAAAAATAGTAAAAAATTAAGTTTAAATTATGAACAATATTGCATGATGTTGATGATGATTGCAGATGGAAACAAAAGCCTTTTTAGGATAATGGATCTTATTCAATTAAATATACAAAAGAAATACAACAGTAAATTTCAAATGAGTAAGTGTTTTTCAGGTATGAAGTTTAAAGCAGTATATGAGATAGAACCGTTATTTGTGGCAATGCCATGGGTGTTAAATAATCTAAATGAAAGTAATGGTTCTTATACATATAAAGTTAAATGTGATATGAAATATTAAAAATAATGGAGGTAAATGAACATGCCCTTTTTCGGAAAATATAATAAAAATAAGCAAAAATACAGTGCTCATCTCCAAGTACAAAGATCTCATATATACCTTTTAAAAAAACGAAAAAGGGTGTGTTCATTTACCTCCCCCGGAAGTATCAGTATAGAAGCGGCAATGGCATTAACGGTTTTTATAGGTATGGTGCTTTTTATGGTAAGTTTTTTAATTATGGTAAGCACACAGTTTTCGGTACAAATGAAATTAAATAACATAGCATTGATTACTGCTAAAAGCAAATTTTATGTTCAACTGGCAGATAAAGTGACGGACTATAATGATACGTTAAAGAAAATAAAAACGGAAATTGAAGAAAACAAGAATAAAATAACTGAAAATGATATGTGGAACAAGGTTAAAGGTTCCATATATGAAAATAATGGAATTGATGATGTGACAGATATAAGACTTAATTATGTTTTAAAAACATCTTTTTTAGACAGGACTATAGCCATAAAACAACGAAGCATGGTTAGGGACTGGACAGGAAGTGACATAACAAAAAGTCAGAATATAGTTTACATAACTCAAAATGGAAAAGTGTATCACTTAACGAAGGAGTGCAGTCATCTGGCACTGTCAATTAGCAGTACATCTTATGCATCTGTAAAAGGGCTTAGAAACAATTACGGAGAAAAATACAGCAAATGTGGAATATGTGTAACCAAAAGGCCGGAATCAGGCACAAAGGTTTTTATTGCGGAAGATGGAAACAGGTATCATTTGAGTCTTACATGTAGTGGAATAGTAAGAAATATTATAGCAACAGACAAGGAAAGTGTAACAAATATGCCGGCATGCAGTAGTTGTGGAAAGGAATAAAATGATTGAAACTATTATATCATTACCGGTGCTGATATCAGGTGCCATAATGGATTTTAAGTACAGAAAAGTATTTATAATGCCGTTTATAATGGCATCAGCTTGTGGAATTATTGTTAATGCAGCTGTTTATAAAAGAGATTTTAAACACTATGCATTGGGTGTGGGACTGTCGGTGCTACTGGTACTTATATGCCTTATATCCAAAAAGATTATGGGATTAGGTGATGGACTGGCGATACTAATGACAGGATGTGTTTTTAACAGTAAAAGTATGCTAATAATAGTTTTATTATCTTTTTTAATAATGTCAGCTACAGGAATAACAGGCGTAATAATAAAGAAAACAAAACTTAAAACAAAATTACCTTTTCTTCCATTTTTATTAATGGGAGAGGTGGTATTTTTAATAATACAGAGGTGATGCAGGTATATGAAAAGAAACTTAAACAGGAACTTGAATAGGCACTTAAGGAGGCAGGAAGAAGCGCAGCTTACAATAGAGACAGCCTTGGTTTTTCCTATAGTGTTACTTATATTAAGTGGGTTATTTTATATGATTATGTATGTACATGATATTGTGGAAGTAAGAAGCGGAGCATACAGGATTGGAATGGAGTACAGTTTTGGTAATATAGATGAAAAGGACGTAGAAAACAGTATTAAAGGTTTGCCGCTTTTTGTGGCAACACCAAAAATCAAGATTTCAAAGGGATTAGATAGTTATGAAATAGCTATTGATTTACAGGGTAAGGGTAATGTGAACATGATTAATATCATAGTTAATTCAGGTGACAGGCAAATAATACATATTCCCCAAAGAATATCCAAAGAGGTTATGTATGGAAGCAGGGTTTTATTAGAAGAATTGGAGTCGAAAAGAGGAAAAAAGTAATGGATGTATCCTATGAAAAGCATGCAGACAGAAATGTAATGATAATCAAGAATATAGGTGACAGTGAAAATGATTATAAGTCAAAAATGATTCTTAATAATAAAATAGAGGGTATTGTTCCTATGACTTTAGAATATGTAAATAATGAAAAAGAAGTTCATTATGATATAACCTCAAAGACTGCAATAAAGGATATGTTTGCTGTTCATTTGGCATCAGCTAAAAATTTAAGACAGCTTGTAGAGGATATGAAGTCTCTTTCTGATGAACTTGGCAAATATCTTATTGGAATGGAGTGTGTAATTTTAGATACAGAATTTATTTTCTTTAATAGGAACACTAAAAGGTACGAATTCTGTTTACTCCCCTTTTTTGAAACTGATATGTATGGCGGAATAAGAAATATTTACGAGAAAATTCTGGAATTAATTGATTATGATGATAAAGATGCAGTGGTAATGGCATATGAAATACAACAGGTTACAAATAACAAAGATTTCACTATGGCAGACATATTAAACTGTACAAAAGTGGAGGCACAGTCAGAAGTTCACAGGAAAGATAATGAAATACAGGAGACTAGAGTTAATCAAAACATAGATGAATATCAGGATAAAACACCTGAAAAAAAGAGATGGTTTGAAGGAATATTTTCATCTTTCAGGCGAAAAAGCAATTATTTAAGTAGTGAGCAGTTAGAACAAATCGCTGTAAGTGAGGAAGAAAACATATATAATTTTAATGGTGATGAAGCAGCAAAGGAAGAGGATAATTATTATGAAACTACAGTGCTTTATGAGGAGACGATTATTCTTAGAAGCTTAGAGCAGAAAGATATGTTAATACACCCTGATAAATTCCCTTTTCTAATAGGTAAAAGCAGATTAAAATGCGATTATGTAATAGATGAAAATGTAATAAGCAGGGTGCATGCTAAAATAATAAAGAAGAATAATACTTTTTTTATTGAAGATATGGATTCTACAAACAAAACCTTTATAAATGGGAAAAAACTAGAGCCGGGAAGGGAAGAAAAAATATCAAAAGGTGATAAAATTACATTAGCAGATGTGGACTTTATAGTGGAGTAGCAGAAACTAAAATGATATAATGATGGTAATTGACATAAACTAGTGTGATAAAGGAGGTTTTCCAATGGAAGAAAATATAAAAAGATTAAAAGAGACAATTGAAAATAGCAATAATATTGTATTTTTTGGTGGAGCGGGAGTTTCTACGGAAAGTGGAGTACCTGATTTTAGAAGTGTAGATGGACTTTATAATCAGAAGTACAAATATCCTCCGGAAACTATATTAAGTCATACCTTTTTTAGAACAAAAACAAGGGAATTTTTTGAATTTTACAGAGATAAGATGTTGTTTCCTGACGTAAAGCCTAACAAGGCACATTATGCACTGGCAAAACTAGAAAAGGAAGGAAAATTAAAGGCTGTTGTAACTCAGAATATTGATGGATTGCATCAGGCGGCAGGAAGCAAAGTAGTTTACGAATTGCATGGCTCAGTTCATAGAAATTACTGTGAAAAATGTGGAAAATTCTATGATTTTGATTATGTGTATAATTCAACAGGAATACCTGAATGTGAGTGTGGCGGAATTATTAAACCTGATGTTGTATTGTATGAAGAAGGGCTTAACCAGGAAATATTAAATAATTCCGTAAGAGCCATAGCCAATGCAGATGTATTGATAATAGGGGGAACTTCCCTTGCAGTATATCCGGCAGCAGGTCTGATTGATTACTATAAAGGAAACAAGCTTGTTTTAATAAATAAAAGTACCACTGCCAGAGACTGCTATGCAGATATTGTTATAAACCAGCCAATAGGAGAAGTTTTAGGTCAGGTTGTGGACTTATAATTTGATTTTTGTAAAAAGAGAAAAAACGCTGTTTTTATATTGAGGTATTTGTCGTAAAGTTTAGTGACATTAAGGCATTGATTTGACAAATTAATACACCCCTTCTGTGCTAATATTTACAGGTAATATGAAGAAGGAGGAGGTCTCATGATAGAAATGGTATATAATGGCAAAGAACCGGTAGAGCAGGGAGAGGTAAAATTACCTAAAAATATACGCCAGATAGGAAACAATGATTCTAATAAAAAAATATATGTAGAAGATTATGTTTTAACACAATTAAAGAAAAAAACTCAAAATGAAGAGGACATAAGGTATGGTGTTTTACTTGGTGAAGTGAAAAAGGGAAGAGGAAACACATACATATTTGTTAAAGCCATGGTAGAGGTTTTGGACATAATTGAAAACAGTCTTATATTTAACGATGATATCTGGTCAGGAGTATATTCAAACATAAAGAAGTACTTTGACAAGATGAACATTGTAGGATGGTTTGTTTCGGTTCCTTATAGAGTTACAGACGATATGAACGGAATAAAAAAGGTGCATCTTGATAATTTTGCCGGAAATGACAAGGTTTGTTTTTTAAGCGACAGAACCGAGAAAGAAGATAATTTCTTTATTTATGAGCAGGGAAGTCTGGAAAAACAGCCGGGATACTATATCTATTATGAAAAAAATGAAAAAATGAAGAAGTATGTAAAAAGTATTAATAATGGAAAATCTTCAATAGATAGTGCTCAGCAGACAAAAAGTGAAGCCAAAAAAGAGGACAGACAAATTAATAACATAAAGTTAAATGAACCTGAAAATAAAAGACAGTCAAATCAAAAAAGAAATAAAGCGCCGGTACCCGCAATTGATAGCGCAAAAAGTTTCAGAGACATAGCTAAGGAAGAAAGACAGGATACAGTTATACGACAGGGGAAAATGGCATATGGTGTCAGCGGTATTCTTATAATAGCATTGTTGTTATCTACAGTTGTCATGCTAAACAATTATGGTGAATTAAAAAATATAAAGCAGACATTGTCAAACTTTAATATGAAACAGGAAGCTCAGGCAGTTAATCAAATATTAAATAGTGAAACACCTCCGGAGACGACCCGGAAAGAAAAAAATGATAACGGAGAAAGTCAGGTTAGTGAAAACAAAGAAACTGTCATTTCAGAAACAAAGAATGATGAAAAAACAGATACTACAGAAACAGTCGTAAACAGTTCATATTCAGGAAAAAGTCATGTAGTTAAGGCAGGTCAGACCCTTTATGACATAAGCATGAAGTATTATGGAACAAGTAAAATGGTAGATGAGATAAAAGAATATAATGATATAGATGATGATTACACTATCGTGGAAGGTCAGAAAATATTATTACCATAAATGTTAAAAAGGTAGTGCGATATTTTATGAGATATTGTATAATCGTAGATAGTTTCAAAAAAATTATTGAAGATTATACAATGGGAAGTGAAAATGTGGCACAGGAATATTCCGAAAAAGTAAGAAAGTTTAAGAAAAATAATAAAATAGCAGATATATTAGTAAAGATTAAATCTTTTTTCAGGAAAATCAGAATAGGTGTTGTACTTGCAGTTGTAGCAGTGTTGGCAGTTATTATCGGTATTTTCTTTTATAAAAAGTATCAGACATTTGATAATTATAAGGTGATAGATTCACTTAAAGTAGACAGCGGAAAAGATAGCAGATATGAGGCATATGGAGATTTTGTCATAAAGTATAGTAGTGATGGAATATCCTATATTGATGGGACGGAGACTGTATGGGATGAATCCTTTGAGATGAAATCTCCTATTGTGGATATTTGTGACGATTACATTGCCGTTGCAGATAAAAATACAAATGACATTTTTATTTATAATAAAGATGGTAAGGTAGGGCATGCGTCAACAAGCTATCCTATTGTGAAGTTAGAGGTGGCATCCCAGGGAGTTGTTGCCGCATTACTGGAAGATAAAAATGCAAATTATATAGAAGTATATGATAAGGATGGAGAGAAACTTATTTCCCACAAGACATTGTTACGGGAAAATGGATATCCCCTTAATTTTTCCATATCTGAAAAGGGAAGTAAGATGGTGGTGTCATATGTTACAGTAAACGGCGGAGTTATGAAGAATAAAGTTTTATTCTACAACTTTTCAAGTGCCGGACAGAATGCTTCAGATATGATGGTGGGAGAATTTGACCAATATGGAGAAATTCTGGTGCCGATGGTTAAGTTTATCTCTGACAATGTGGCAATAGCCGTGGGAGAAAATGTTCTCACAGTTTATAGTATGAGAGATAAGCCGTCTGTTAAGTGCGAAAAGAAGTTTAAGGATGAGATTCAGAAGGTTTTTTATAGTGACAATTATGTAGGTTTTGTTTTAAAAAATGCCAATAGTAAAAAGCCATATAGAATAGAAGTTTATAATTTAAGAGGCAAAAGAGTTATGAGGGCGGAAACCTCTGTGTCATATAATAACGTAACATTTTCCGGAGAAAATGTATTAATGTATGATGACATGAATTGTAAAATAGTATCTTTTGGAGGAGTGGAAAAATTTACCTATACCTTTAAGGGACAGATTAATGATATAATCCCGGTGGATGGTAAAAAAACATTCTTAATAATGGGCAATTCAAAAGTACAAAAAGTGAAATTAAAGTAGAATTAGGTACAGAATGAGAGAATGTGTCTGTATACCAGTAAGGAGGCAGATATGGGAAATATATTGTTAGTAGCAGTTGGGGTTTTTTCTATTATTATGATATTAACAGGATTGAAAAAAGGTCTTATACGAATGGCTTTTTCACTGTTATCAATGATAGTTATTTTATTTTTGATAAATATTTTAACACCGTCAGTTAAGCAATTACTTAAGGCAACACCGGTATATACTGAGATTACGTCCAGTATTGGAAAATATGTTGATGATAATGTTAATTTGGCAACTAAAAATATGACTCAGACAGGTGTAAGTGCACAACAGAAAATAATTGATGGTTTACCTCTTCCTAAAGAAATTAGAAAGAGTTTAAAACAAAATAATACTGAAGAAAGCTACAATTCTTTTAAAGTAGATTCATTTTCTGCATACATATCGGCATCGTTAGCAGATATGATAGTAGGTGCTGTAGCATTTATAATACTTTATATTGGATTATCAGTTTTACTTAAGATATTAATAAATGTTCTGGATATTGTTGCAAGGCTTCCGGTGATTAGCACATTTAATGCAGCAGGCGGAGCATTAGTTGGATTGGCAGAGTCCGTAATCATCATATGGATAGCCTGCATTGTTGTAACTGCTTTTAGTTCAACACAGTGGGGACAGACGGTCTGTAAGGCAATTTCAGATAATGGTATATTAAGTTTTATTTATGACAATAATATAATACAGAAGTTTATTACAGGGATTTTTTCAATATAAATTATAGAGAGGATTTTATAAGGAAAATCCATAAATGAAATTTCTTAAGTAAAATATATAAATTTTATTGACAAAATATATTCTATCTGATACATTATAAAGGCTGTTAAAGTGGTTAATCCACTATGGCTCCATGGTCAAGCGGTTAAGACACCGCCCTTTCACGGCGGTAACAGGGGTTCAAATCCCCTTGGAGTCATTGACGTTATGGCGAAATGTAATTGTATTTGCAAAATTGCCTTGACGATATTAAGAACCCTTGTTATAATAAAGTGGTTCTAAAAATATGGCGCAATAGCCAAGTGGTAAGGCACGGGTCTGCAACACCCTGATCACCAGTTCAAATCTGGTTGTCGCCTCTCTTATGAGAGCCTCAGAATCCTTTATTTATAAGGGTTCTGGGGTTTTTGCTTTATAATTTTGATGTTTGCGCGTGTTTGCGGTCTGAAAACAGTGCATTGTATGAAGATTTACCTATCTATATTCATACAATAAATTGATTTGATCTTGAATCTGGCACATTTCCAATGCATTAAAAGGACTATATATCGTTTGCGCAAACAAGGCTTCTGATAGCAATGAGTATTGCTGATCTGCTTATAGCTATAAAGAAATTGCAGCTCAACAAGATTTATGCTCCGGCTGCCCTTACAAAAAAATATTTAGAAGAGAGTGTGTTTGCGCAAGCAGAAGCTCATATCTCCTTTATTAGAATCGTAAAATGGTCGCTATACCTTAACCGAGAATAGCGGCCATTTTACTTGCTGTCTCTTCATTGGAAGTAATATTGCATAAATAGTGTTGTGTCATTGAAAGTGTCGTATGACCAAGCAGTTTTTGTAACTCTGTATCTTCCATACCATTCTTATACATGATAGATGCTGTCGAGAAACGCAGCTTGTGGGAGGAGCGGTATTCGATGCCTAAGTCCTCACAACATTTTTTCAAACGGCGATTGAAAGTAACTGTTGCCAATGGGCTGTCGCCACGATAAAAGATAAATTCCTGATTATCGGGTTGTAACTTTCGGATCCGGCTGAGAATGGCTTTTGTTGCAGGTGTCAGTGGCATGGAGCGAATTCCG